>ENA-OSET01004082-OSET01004082.1-sediment-metagenome-genome-assembly--contig:-NODE-4082-length-13071-cov-12.674003_pt1 | contig 13071 bp, 9 predicted proteins | sample MGYA00237882_ERZ534229 | MGnify/ENA primary metagenome ERZ534229 (study PRJEB26408, sample SAMN06266212) | sediment metagenome | isolation source: Hudson Canyon methane seep mesocosm | place...
GAGCGCCTCTACGAAGAAGTAGGCTTGAATAAAAGAGAAGCAAAGGAAATGGTTGAGTCATTTTTTGACGAAGTCAGATCCTCACTAGGTCATAATGAACAAGTGAAGCTCTCTGGATTCGGGAATTTTGATCTTCGAGACAAAAAACAACGCCCTGGGCGAAACCCTAAAACGGGGGAAGAAATTCCTATTACTGCTCGAAGAGTAGTTACGTTTCGTCCTGGCCAGAAGCTAAAAGCAAAAGTAGAAGCATATGCTGGAACCCAGTCATAACGACGAATTGCCCCCAATACCGGGCAAACGTTATTTTACCATTGGTGAGGTAAGCGACCTTTGTAGCGTAAAAGCGCATGTTTTACGTTATTGGGAGCAAGAATTTCCTCAGTTGTCCCCTGTTAAGAGACGTGGAAATCGTCGTTATTATCAGCGGCAAGATGTATTAACTATACGTCAGATACGTAGTTTGCTGTACGATCAGGGTTATACTATTGGTGGTGCGAAGCAAAAGCTGACAAGTGAAGACAGTGTAGAAGATTCTAATCAGTATCATCAGATTATCCATCAGATGATATCTGAGTTAGAAGAAGTTCTGGTTGTTCTTAACAGTTAGTAGCTATCTTGTAGAAATATAAAACGCTCGCTATTGCGGGCGTTTTTGTTTGTTGGGGAATAGTTAGCGAATACTGACAGATCTCTTTATTTATCAAGATAGTTAGGTTATTATTCCCACCCGCTTAAGGAGGCCCCTTTAACTTAAGCGAGCACGTAGACTTTAAATAGTCGATGAGTGTCGGGATGTAGCGCAGCCTGGTAGCGTACATGTCTGGGGGACATGTGGTCGTGGGTTCGAATCCCGCCATCCCGACCAATCTTTATTTTCTTTTTTTCTCCGATTCTTCATTACTTTCAAATTCAACATTTTCTTGTTCTGCAATAAAGTGCAGTGACATATCAAATGCTTTTTGTGTAAATTCTAATACTTTCTTGTAGCCATCATCGGATAATTTTCGGGCTTCATCGTGAGACCTGAAAATATTAATAAACTGCCTTTCTCTTTCATATTGCAAAGGGAGTCGACCTAGGCCCCAATCATTAAGTATCTTCCATATTTCCGGGTTGTAGGTTCGTGTGTACTTAATAATAAACGGTATTGGGTCATTACGGGCTAGCAAGGCTGAAATTCGTAAGATGAGCTCGAAGGAAAGTGTGGACGTGCCATTTTCAACTGCTTCAAGTAGTGTTTTGTCTTTTAGGTTTAAAGCATCATTCATTTCAGAAACTGTTAAGCCTGCAACCTCACGTAAGTCTTTTAGCGACTGCCCCGCCGCTAGCATTAATTTTAGCTGATCCTGGGACTGTATCAGAACTTTGCCTACTTTTAGTGATGTCTTTGTAGTCTTCTTTGCAAATTTGAAAGCAGAGGAGGTGAGGCCGCTGAGTCTGTCAATTAATGTATCATCATCCTCGCTTTTATCGTTTTCAGGTTTTGGTTCTTTTTTAACTTTAGTCTCCGAATCTGTTTTATCTTTTTGCTGGGAGGTGTTTTGTTCACTTATTTCTGCTTCTGCCTCTTTTGTATCTTTGGCAGGAGTTACTTGAGGTTTTTTTATCGTCTGGTCGGGTATGCTGCATGAGCCTTCATCAATTTTGCCTAAATCGCTCTTAAGAAACTCTTCAAGGGCATTATGTTTATCTTGATTATCCTGGCTCATTGGTTGTAATCCTTTTTAACATCAGAGGCTATTTGTGTTTAGTTTAGCGTGTTATCTGTGAGGAAGAAAATATTGAAGAGGAGGTTTGATGTGGCGTTATCAGATAGACATGCGTATGTTTTAAGATATATATCCCGGCTCGTCTGTCATCCTCGCGGAGGCGGGGATGACAGTGTTTTTGAGCGTATTCAGGGCTTATTGCAGTGTGTAGTTTGCTGAGCTGCCATTATTGGTGGCTAAGCGTTGATTGAGTTCTATAAGATCTAAAATCACTTCACCGCTTTCTTTAGCAACATAATCTAGCTCTTTTTCTTTTTTAGGGGCTGCGGCTAAGGCTTCATCTGCTTTGTCTTTCTCATCCATTGATGCGTAAGGCTCTTCACCTTTGATGGCGCGGCTCTTATTGATTAGTTCAAGCTGCTTGGCATCTAACGCTAGTTTGAGTTTTTTTCGGTCTGCTTCGTTGAGTGATAGGGTTTTATTCTCTCTTCGCTCATTTAGGAAGGCTATTTGCTCAAGTAGTAGCTTGTAATCAGCAGTGGCGTGAAAGCGGGCATCGTGACGACTGATTAATTGATCAAGTGAGTCTGTTGTTGATGTGTACTTTGTATGCTCTACAGGTGCGATGGCATCCCAAGGCAGTGCTTCTGGAAGTGAATCTTCACCAATTTCAGTTTTGTCTATGGCTGAGGGGAGAAGAATATCGGGCATAACACCTTTGTGCTGGGTACTGCCGCCTGATACACGATAGAATTTAGCTTGAGTTATCTTTATTTGTCCGTGATTTAGCGACCGTACAGACTGGACGGTTCCTTTGCCGAAGGTCTGGCTTCCCATTACGACACCACGGCCGTAATCTTGAATGGCGCCAGCGAATATCTCGGATGCCGATGCACTCATTCTGTTGACTAATACCACTAATGGGCCGCCATAAACGAGTTCAGGGTCTGGGTCTTTCATTACATCTACACGATCCCGACTATTACGAATTTGAACGGTTGGTCCTTCTTCAATGAATAAGCCCGTAAGCATATTAGCTTCTTGTAGTGAGCCCCCGCCATTATTGCGGAGGTCTATAACGAGTCCGTCGATACCATCTTTTTCAAGCTCTTTCAGTAAATTCTTAACATCTCGGGTGGTACTCTTATAATTGGGATCGCCTTCTTGCATGGCTTTAAAGTCAGCATAAAATGCAGGTAAATCTATAACGCCTATTCGGTGTTTTTTCCCATCTTTTTCAATTTCTATAATTTGGCTTTGGGCTGCCTGCTCTTCAAGTTTTACTTTGTCACGGCTGATATTGATTATTTTGGTATGGTTTTCATCTTGGCTGCCAGAGGGAATAACTTCTAATCTAACGATTGAATGTTTTGGTCCTCTGATAAGATCAACGACTTCGTCCAGCCTCCAACCTACAACATCAACGACTTCCCCGTCTTTTCCTTGTCCTACGCCTACAATGCGGTCAGCAGGGCGTAGCTGTCCTTGTTTAGCTGCTGGGCCTGCAGGAACTAATCTAAGTACTTTTGTATATTCATTATCACTTTGCAGAACCGCTCCAATACCTTCAAGAGAAAGGCTCATATTGATATTGAAGTTTTCTGACGTGCGGGGAGAAAAGTAGGTTGTATGAGGGTCGTAAACACCCGTAAATGCATTCATATAGGCTTGAAATGCATCTTCAGCGCGTGCTTGTAAAACACGATTGAGCTGGCTTTCATAACGGGTTTTCAATGATTTTACAATTTCTTTATCTGTTTTACCGTTCAGTTTCAATGCAAGTACCGCGCTTTTTAAACGCTTCCGCCATAGATCATCAAGCTCTTCTTTACTTGAAAGCCATTGCTGCTCTTTACGGTCAGTTAGCAGTGATTCATCTTTTTTGAAATCAAGTTTATCAATACCATTATCTATCATTGAAATAAGGTGTTGAAGACGCTCAATAACACGCTGTTGATAGCGGTTGTAAATGTTAAACCCAGGGTCTAATTGCCCTGTTTTAAGGGCTCCATCTAAGCGATGGCGATAGGGTTCAAAGCTTTCTATGTCACCCGTAAGAAAATAGATTCTCTGGCCGTCGAGGGAGTCTAGATAGTTTTCGAAAATGCGCTCAGACAAAGCTTTGTCTATGGCTTGCTTTCGGTAATGAGATAACAGTAGCTGCCTGGATACGTGAATACTTGCTGCTTGCTGGTCTTTGTTGGCCACAAGCGCCTCAAAGCTATCTGCATTCAGGGTAAGGGCTGAAGTAGACAGGCTTGTTAGCAAGGTGGTGAATGCTAATGTCTTCAATAGCAAGTGACGGGCAGTTTGTTTTTTAATCATAATAATTATTAGGTATCACTCTAAGTGTATTCAATGAAACAAATAATGAAATTATTACGATTGTAGGCCACCTACAAGACGCTTACTAGCGCATTTGGGATTAATTATTGTTAATTCGTGTAGGTATTCGTGAATAAATAGTATGTATTGAGAATAAAACATCTGAAATGTGAAGTTGACCGGTTGAATAACTCTCAGCAGGTTTGCTGAGAGTTATTACTTAATTTTGATCTAAAAATGTTAGAAATTTTCGTTTTTCCCTGCTTTGTCCAGCAGTAGTGAGGGTGGACTAAAGCGCTTGCCGAATTTTTTATTAAGTTTATTTGCCCTATCTACAAATTTGTTTATACCGTATTGGTTAACAAATTGAATGGCTCCCCCCGTCCACGGCGCGTAGCCAATACCAAAAATACTTCCGATATTAGCATCATTAATTGAGGTCAATACGTTCTCTTCAAGGCAGCGAATGGTTTCTATTGATTGAATAAATAGAAACCGGTCCATAAGTTCCTGAAGATCTGCGCTAGTGCTTTTCTCTTTATCAACGAACAAGGTCTCAAGCTCTGCCCAAAGATGTTTTTTTCCTTTTACAGGGTAGTCATAAAACCCTGCGCCGGCTGCTTTGCCTTTTCTGTCGTGGGTGTTCACCATTGCATCAACTACAGCTTCTGCCGGGTGGGGCTCCCATGTTTTTCCATTAGCTTCAGCATCTTTTTTGGATTGGTCTCGAATATGAATAAACAAGCTCAGGCTCACTTCGTCTATCAAAGCTAACGGGCCTACCGGCATTCCTGCTAATTGTGCAGCATTTTCTACCGTCGCAGGGCTGTATCCTTCACTTAGCATGGCAATACCTTCATTAACAAAGGTGCCAAAAACACGAGAAGTGAAGAAGCCTCGGCTGTCATTTACAACAATAGGGGTCTTGTTTATTTGTAATACGTAATCAAAGGCTCTTGCCAAAGTCTCATCTGATGTTTTTTCACCTGTAATAATTTCTACCAAGGGCATTTTATCTACAGGCGAAAAAAAGTGTAACCCAACAAAATTTTCAGGCTTTGAGGATGCTTCAGCGAGTTGGGTGATCGGGATCGTTGATGTGTTGGAAGCAAAAATACCGTTGCCGATAAGCTTAGGCTCTGCCTCAGTTGTTACTTTGGCCTTGAGTGCGCTGTCTTCGAACACGGCCTCAATAATTAAGTCACATCCGACTAAATCATCACTGCTACTTGTTGCTTGAATGCGGTTTAGAATCTCTTGTTTCTTTTCTTCTGTTAAACGTTTACGTGATACGCGTTTGTTTAAAATGGTTTCTGAGTAGCTTTTCCCTTTTTCAGCATTCTCTATAGAAACATCCTTTAATACAACGTCAATACCTTTAGCTGCACTGGTGTATGCTATTCCTGCACCCATCATTCCAGCACCTAACACGCCCACTTTTTTTATCTTGTTTTTTTCAAAACCCTCTGGGCGACTGGCACCTGCTTTTATATCATTAAGTTGGAACCAGAATGTACCAATCATATTTTTACTGACTTGGCCAATAACCAGTTCTGTAAAGTAACGCGCTTCAATGGCCTGTGCGGTATCAAAGTCTACTTGAGCACCTTCTACAGCGGCTGATAATATTGCTTCAGGGGCTGGGTAGCAGCCTTTGGTCTTGTTTCTTAACATAGCAGGTGCAATGGCTAGCATTTGTGCAACTTTAGGGTTTGAAGGTGTTCCACCTGGGATTTTATAGCCTTTAACATCCCAGAGTTGTGATGATTTTGGGTTCTCATTAATCCAAATTTTTGCTTTAGCGAGCATGTTGTCAATATTGTCGGCTGTCTCATGAATTAGTCCAGCTTTAAGTGCTGCTTCAGCGTTTACCTTTTTGCCCTCAATTAAATAAGGTAAAGCTTTTTCTAAACCCAGTAAGCGTACGGTTCTTACTATGCCCCCTCCGCCGGGCAGTAACCCTAGCGTGACTTCAGGAAGACCCAGTTGCACTGATTTATCATTGAGTGCAATACGGTGATGACATGCTAAGCATAGTTCCCATCCACCACCCAGCGCGGCGCCATTGATGGCCGCAACAACGGGAAGGCCTAGTAACTCAATTGAGCGCATTTGTTGTTTTAGGTCTTGCACCATCGTAAAGAATGATTCTGCCTGATCAGGGCCAACAGTAATGAGTTCATTTAAATCGCCCCCTGCAAAAAATGTCTTCTTGGCTGATGTGACGATAATGCCTGTGAGTATGTCTTTATCTTGCTGGATTTTTTTTGTGGTTGCTTGTAGCGCATCCCTGAAATCAGCGTTCATCGTGTTTGCTGACTGCCCTTGCATGTCGATGGTTAAGGTTAAAATGCCTTGCTTGTCTATATCGTACTTGATTTGGGTGCTGTCTATTGAAGTCATGGTGTTTCTCGCTAAATTCAGTCTATGTTAGTCGCTTTTTTACGTTTGAACTGTAATTAAACGCGTTCAATAATGGTTGCGATACCCATACCCCCGCCAACACATAGCGTGGCCAGTCCATACCTTTTTTTGCGTCTCTCCAGTTCATCCAAAAGCGTCCCTAGTATCATTGCACCTGTTGCGCCCAAGGGGTGCCCCATAGCGATTGAACCACCATTGACGTTTACTTTTTCGTCAGGAATATTAAGCTCTTTTTGGAAGCGCATAACGACGGCTGCAAAGGCTTCATTAACTTCAAAAAGGTCTATGTCATTGATATTAAGGCCTGCTTTTTGTAACGCTTTTCTGGCCGCGGGTGCAGGACCAGTAAGCATAATTGTAGGGTCTGTACTGGTGACTGCTGTTGCAACAATACGTGCACGAGGCGTTAAATTGAGTGCTTCTCCCTTTGCTTCACTACCAACAAGAATGAGGGATGAACCATCAACAATACCTGACGAATTTCCAGGTGTGTGCACATGGTTAATTTTTTCAATGTAGTGATATTTTTTTCTGGCAACACTGTTGAAACCCATTTCTCCCATCATTTGAAATGAGGGTTTAAGCTGACCTAAGGCTTCCAGTGTTGCCCCTGAACGAATGAACTCGTCATGATCAAGAATTGCCACGCCATTTTGATCAGTCACGGGTATCAGCGAGTTTTTGAAATACCCTTGTTTTTGAGCGTAATCGGCTTTTATTTGGCTGTTGAGTGCAAAATTATCAATGGATTCCCGGTTGAACCCTTCTATTGTTGCAATTAAATCAGCGCCGATTCCTTGAGGCATAAAGCCTGTATTTAGGTTTGTCTGTGGGTCTAGAGCCCATGCACCACCATCTGACCCCATAGGAACGCGAGACATAGACTCAACACCCCCTGCAACAACCAAGTCTTCCCAGCCAGAGCGGACTTTCATAGCCGCCATATTTACCGCTTCAAGCCCTGATGCACAGAACCGGTTTAATGTTACGCCTGCAACATTTTCATGCCAGTTGGCTGCTAGTGTGGCGGTTTTAGCAATATCAGCTCCCTGATCACCAATGGCGGTTACACAGCCTATTACTACGTCATCAACTTGTGAGGTGTCTAGATCGTTACGTGACTGAAGCTCGCTTAATAATGAAGACAGTAGTGTAATGGGCTTAACCTCGTATAAAGAACCATCTTTTTTTCCCTTTCCGCGAGGTGTTCTAATTGCATCGTATATAAAAGCTTCATTGGCCATCGTTTTTGTCCTTTCCAAATTGAATACACGTACCTTAGATTAGCGCTAAAAAGTTAAAAATGGCGCTTGATGACAATAAGATTGGCTAAAAGCACCATTAGTTTTGCTGAATGTTATTTATCTATTTGAAAAAACAGGGTAAGTAACTATTTTTATAGGTAGGTAATTATTTATTGATTAATTATGTGAAGGAAAAGAGATGTCAATTTTGGATAATATTCATAACTATTATGAATCATTAGTGGTTGAGTGTTTGGCGGAGCTAACAGAAGGTAAAGTACACGAAGCTGATTTTTTGATTGATGTAGTTTGTGTTGCGTTAAACCATTTGCCGCCGAGGTATATAAGGCACGAAGTAGATATGATTTATTACTTGTCGCCTGTCGAAGCGCAAGAGATGAGAAATAAAATTAGAGACGCTACAAAAGATGCGCTGGTTTATGTTGAAGAGGCTCGACAGCGAGAGTAAATGGGTAAAGCTAAGAAAAAAGGGTGCATAAAACTGCACCCTCTGTTGTATAGAGATCTTTTTAAGCGTCTAGGCGATTTTAGTAATCACGTTATTAACTCTATCTTCGAGTTTGAGACGTACTTCAGCAGGAAGTAAGCAGACTTGAAACCACTGCTCTAGATAGTTATCTAGCTCAGCCTTTTTGCTTACACTTTCATGTTGCTTGTTCAGTCCATTTGCTAGTCGGCTAACCTGAAGTTGCATTCGGGCTTTTTTATCTTCTTCTGGAGAATCTATTTCAGCCGCTATCTCACATTGTATACAAAGTGTTTTTGCATCCTCTGTGGACATCTCCAACGACTCAAGTGATTCACCTCCTTTTATTTGGCTCCAGCATTTTTGTAATGCTTGTTCAATGCTGTTGAGCTGGTCAGAAGGGGCTCTTATGTCAGCCTCAAGCAATTCAAAATTAACCTCTTCACTACCTGTCTTAATCTTTTCAGCTATATCTCTAATGAGTTTTGATTTTCTTTCAATATCGAGCCAGCGTAAACGTTCCTCTTCTGCTAACTTCTGTGATATAGCCGACTTAATATCGTTAATATGCTGATCTAGTTGTCGGCTAAGGCGCTCTTGCTCTTTTTTGGGAAGAGGAGATATTGATTTAAATCTTTGAGTGAACTCAGACAGTTGTTTGTTTGTAATTGAGTCCGCATTGTCGTTATAGCTTGCAGCTTCATTGCAAAGCGATTCAGCCTGGGTAATGGCTTCGTCAATTGCTTTTTGTCTGTCTACTTTAGCTACATCTCGTCGTTGGAATATTTGGTCGCAGGCTGCGCGATATTCTTTCCATAGGTTACGATCATCTTTATGAAGCGTAATGCCAATTTTTTGCCACTCAGATTGTAGTTGCTTGGCGCCCTCTACCGCCTCAGTCACCGGTTCGTGAGTGATGAATGCAAGGGCTCTTTCCACTATATTTTGCTTAAGCAGCTTATTCTTTGAGCGTTCTTGTTCGAGGTGCTGATCTATTTTTGCCAGTAATTCGTTAAATGTTTTTTGAATAGACTTATTGTCTTTAAATTCTACAGGGTAACAGTTTTTCCACTCTTCTCTTGCGGTGCGATTAATTTTTTCTACTGCTTTCCAGTCTGCGTGGTCCCAATTATTATTTTCAACAAAATCGGCCACTTGGTTGCAAATGGTCTTACGTTTTTCTACGTTACTTTTCTTGAGTGACTTTTGCTGGTCAAAATACTCGTGACAAGGTTCATAGGCTTTATCGCAGGCTGATTTAAAGCGTAACCAAATGCTTTGATCTGAAGATCCACCTAGTTTTTTCCATTCATCCTGCAGCTCTTTAATCTTTAGTGCTTTTTCTGCTGGGTCTGAATGTTGTTCTGCAAGACGTTCCACATGCTCGCAAAGTTCTGTTTGTTTAGGTGTTACAGCAAAACCATGCCAGTCGCGTAGTTCATCTAACTGCTTCCCTAGCAGTTGTAGTTTGCCTTGGTAAGTCTTGGAAATATTCTTGTCAATACTATGTAGTAAATGGTTAAGATCTTTAAATAAGCGAGAGGAGGGCTTTAAAGCGCGATTATTGAGTTGTTCTTCTAGCTGGCTAAGTTGTTCATTAATTTGGTTTTTAAGCTTGCTAGCGTCTGGTGTAGTTTGTTTTTTCGGAGTGGGTTCACTTTTGCTTAACTTGAATAATGCTTTGAGCTGTACAGGTTGCTCAAAGCCATCAGGCCAGGCTATTTGTTTCGTAAATGCTTTAATGTTTAGTAAATAGGCAGAATCTTGAGGTGATTTTGTTTCTTCGTTCTGACAATCTGCAAATTCATTTTGGTTGGCGATGAAGTGCTGGGACGCTTTAAGGTATCGTTTTAGTTCTCCCATTTGTTCTTGGTATTGCTTTTGTTCTGCCTTCTCAATAGTTGCGTTGCGTGTTGCTTCAATCCAGCGAATGTCTTGAGTTTTAATAATGGCATCCAGAGCCGATAGCTCACTGGCTAATTCAATGGGGGTATGCTTTAGGCGTTCGCTGGTTTGTTCTAATATTTCTAATGTACCTGTACGCTCATCATATTGCTGTTTAATTTGTTGCTCAGCCAGTTTTAAGCTTTCTTGCTCTTCTTTATGTTGGTTTGCTTTTATTTCACAGGCTAACTTTGCCTTATTAAATCGATCTTGTAATTCGCTTTCTGTTGCCGGGGCTAATTCATTCCAGGTTGCTAAAAGGGAAGACAGTTTTGCTTCATATAGCTGAATAGTTTCAGTCTTTGAGTGAGCCTCAAGAGACTTAACGATGGCTTCTTTTTTCTGATTAATTTCTTCGATCTGCTTCTTGTTTTCTTTGATTACTTTTAGCTTTGATTTAGCTAGCTGATAAACTTTTTTATCTTTGCCTTTTGCGTGCTTTTCAATGGATACTAATTGCTCTGCATCTACCACCAGTTCTACTGCTGACTGTCTGATTTGATTGATTTTAGCGGATACGGCAATAGTACTAAGGACTTCTGGCGGGAGTTTTGGTAGTGCACCAAGGTATTGCTCTGCATTAGCTGTACTAACGATCAATTCAGCTAATAAGGTGTTGTCACTTATTATGTCGTAAATGGGGAGTGAGTTTGATTTAGCTAGTGATTCTAATCGGTCTATAATGGCAGGCTTAAGTGCGCTACTCTGACCATTATAGAGTGCCAAGAGCGTGTTTGTATCTTCAATTTTATTGATCGCTGCACGTCTTACCTGATTATCGTTATCCTCTTTTGCCAGCTTAATAAGAATATCCTTGTCTTCATCCTTTGATGGATTAAGCTCTGAAATAAACGCTTTACGTGTACCTGTGTTGGAGCTTTTCCATTTAGGTTTAAAGAGCTTTTTAAGGAATGTAGACATAATTATATTCTCACCGTTAATATTGTACTTTCATGCTCGGTTATCGAAACAGACACCAAACCGATGGTGCTGATTAGTTGGGGGCATAGTCTAACCTTGATTGACCTGATTCGGAATGATTGTTTAAAGAATATTTTGAGTGGATCAGCCTTAAATGAAGCTAATTTAAAAGAAATTGAAGTGCGTGTCAGAGAGTGGGGGGCATAGCCAATAAGGGGGCAGGAAGCGCTAGTGTTGCTTCATTTGTATCATTATAGGCGTTCTGAATCTCTTTTTGCGCGATAATTCCTTCTTCTGGTTGGGGTTGTGACATCCATGACAGTACATCGTAGTATCGACGAATATTTTGAACATAACCGACAGGCTCTGAACCTCTTGCATAGCCGTGCTTAGTTTGCGAATACCATTTTTTCTTTTGTAATAACGGCAGGTATTCTTTTACGTGCAGCCATTGATTCGGGTCTTTTCCATCTTTTTGGGCTAATACTCTGGCATCTTCAAGGTGGCCATAGCCTACGTTGTATGATGCAAGAGCCATCCAGGTTCTGTCTGGTTCCTGAATTTGTTTAGGCATTCTTGTTTTAATTTTTGAGAAATATCGAGCGCCACCTTTAATGCTGGCGGTCGGGTCAAGACGATTTTTTACGCCAAGTTCTTTTGCTGTTATCCGGGTTAACATCATTAGGCCACGAACACCTGTTGGAGATGTCGCATTGGGTCTCCAGTGAGACTCCTGATATCCTATTGCTGCTAGTAGTCGCCAGTCTAATTGTTCTTTCTCAGCTGCTGCTTTGAAAGTATCTTCGTAGCGGGAAAGACGCTTATTAATATGGTGAATAAAGGTTCGGGCACCTACATAATTTAGCTGGTTTAAATGCCCAAAATACTGTTCTTTGAGTTGAAGGAGTGTGCCATCTTGTTTAATTTTTGCTAAGAACGCTTCAGCTTTGAGTTTTAATGAGTTGTCTTCACTTGCAGGGAAGTACCAAACAAAATCTTGTGGTTGACTTAAGCTAAAGGCCGCTGCGGCTTTAGGGTAATAGGCTTTGTGAATCGCTAAGTCTGTTGAATCAACAATCGCATAGTCAATCTTTCCTTCGCTTACTTGTTTTAGCAGGTCTGATGTTTCGAGTTCATCTGTTTCTTCCCAGGTAAGCTCTGTTAAATCTTGTTTGAGTTGTTTAAGTTGGTCAATGTGGTGACTATCTGCAACGACTACGATTCGCTTGCCTATCAAATCTGAAAGCTGTCTAGGACGTGAGGTGCCTAAACGATAAACAACTTTAGGGGTGACTTCCATGTAAGGGGACGAAAAATTTAATCGTGTATCTCTATTTGTGGTTGCCGTTAATCCTGCAGCAGCAAAATGAGCATAACCCTGATTGATAACAGACAGTAACTCGCCTCGACTACTGGCAACGCGAAGCCGTAGCTCAACGCCTAGCTCTTTGGCGAACAGCTTTGTAATTTCATAATCAAAGCCTGCTGGTCCATCTTTTCCTTCAAAATATATGGCTGGTGCATTACGGGTGATGACATGAAGTACGTTTTCTTGTTCAATTTTTTCAAGCGTTGTTGGGCGAGAGCAGCCGGTAAGAAGTAATGGCAAAATTGCACAGAATAATAACGGGAAATAACATCCAAATTGTTTCTTCAATAAATTAAATCCTAACATCAACTCACACTCTTATTAGCTTTTTGCATAGGTTTACATAAAACTTATGGCGACAACTACCCCAATACAGAGGGGGGGGGGGTAACTAAAACCGTTAAGCAAAATCCGCTAAATATTATTGTTTAAATCCTTTTACAATACTTGCACATATTTTCCAGATCGGTGGTTTTTAGTCAATAGGCCATCTCTGTAACTGTGAAAAACATTGTAAAATATCGACCCTGATTGTAAATATGAATGTTTTTGGATACCTGATTAAACAAATCAATGTTGTTGCTTTGTGCGTGTTTAAAGTATCATACGCATCTTTCTATCCACTCCTTCCAAGAGGCATAGCCA
>ENA-OSET01004083-OSET01004083.1-sediment-metagenome-genome-assembly--contig:-NODE-4083-length-13069-cov-143.055496_pt1 | contig 13069 bp, 11 predicted proteins | sample MGYA00237882_ERZ534229 | MGnify/ENA primary metagenome ERZ534229 (study PRJEB26408, sample SAMN06266212) | sediment metagenome | isolation source: Hudson Canyon methane seep mesocosm | place...
ACGGACTGTCTATCTTGGTTCCAGCGTTCATACAGATGAAACATATCTTCAGGCTTTAATTTTTCATTAATAATTCCGTTTTTTACTTGCTCTCGAAACCGATTTCTCCAAAAGTTTTTTACTGAATCATTAACAATTGGAAGTATTCCTAAAGCTACACCAATTAATGCACCAATTAAAATACTGCTATTAGCACTAAAAAACATAATAAAATCATTAAACATAATTTATTTACAACTTCCTTTTTATTTAAACCTATCGCTCCTTTTGAGAGCGGAGAGAGTAAAGTTTCCGAGTGCAGTGGCTTGTTATACCGCCACGTTCATGATTTTTCACCCACTACCTTTTATACTTCTTTAATTTTTTTTCAGGAACAAAATACAAATTTCCTTTTGCTCTAGTACACGCAACATAAAACTTATTCTTAGTTGTTGGGTTAAGCTGCTCTAACTTACCATCTTCAAAAGCCTTAAAAGTTGTAGGATTTAAAACAACACAAACATCTTGAAAATGATCTAGCCCCTTAGTATTTCCCCAGTTAGCTGTATTTCCAATATAAGCATGGCTTTTTTGATAGAAAAGCTTAACGACCGAGTCATTTATGTAAATCCTTTGAATTTCTGATTCGTCAGAAATAAAGTCTACCTGCACTTTATCTTCACGATGAGACAGAATTTCGACTCCCAAGTTATCCGTGACAAACGAGCACACGCTGGGACTACAGCGGTAGCTATTGGATAGGGATTCTAAATCTACAGTGAAACCGGCCTTTTCCAGTTTCTTACAGTATTTATCAAAGCAGTCATGTAATGACTTTTGAGTATTGCCATCCCTACTCGTATCAAAAGTATGTTGATAAAAGTCTCCCACTAATCTTAAATTGACGTTGGCTTTAGACAACTCGCATAGGAAGTTGAAATCATTCGCCGCAAAATCTTGTACTTCGTCAAAACACACAAAGTCAAAAAACTTTTCAATTCTATGAATAACATCAGGTATGACATCAAACTCAATTAACAATTTAGCTATTCGGCTAGCGTATAGCCGTTCATTCTTATCTATATAGTGCTTTTTAGTATTCTTTTTAGAGCGTTGAGAGTACTGAGGCAGTGGGAAGTTGAAATTAATCCCCTTGGTCTTCAACTCGTAGCCACATATTGGCCTAAAGCAAAAAGAATACAAAAAAGTAAAGTAACTATAGATTCTAACCCCATCAGGGATATTGCCAAACTTTCGTATTACTCTATTTTTTAGGTGCCGCGTATTATTATCGGTATAAGTAACTATTAAGCATCGACTATCATTTTCGAGTGAGTCGATGATGCTTGATGTTTTACCCGATCCAGCAACAGCAAAGACTACTCGTTTATCCATTTAATCGCCTGCTGAATGTATTCTGGTGCATCAATATCTTCCGAATGATTATCCACAAGCCTGAGTGCGCTTTCTGCCTTGTTATCTAACATGAACTCAAGGGGCGCTTTTTTTATATTCCTACCAGAAAACAAGTCGTCACATATACCCTTGTTATCCTGATACAGACAGACTTCAAATGTATAGCGTCCATTATCCGTGTCAGAGAAAATCTTAATATTGTCTGCAATATGATCAATGTAATTGTCTACACAATTTGCTTGATAGTCCTTATCATTGTCGCGAATTATCGCTGTTTTAATTCTGAGAGTTTTTGCAAGCTCCATATAGCGTTTAAAGCTTGTTCCCCCCACAGAAATAACATGCACATCATCTTCTTCCAGAGTCTTAGCAGTTGCCTTTGCATATAGTGCATCAATTAGCATATATTCAGCATCACCTTCAACAAGTATGACTTTGCTTGAAAGCACAAACTCGAGAACATTGTTATCTGGAGCCTTCATAAAAAACTTGGCTGTAGAACTAGAAAGCTCTCCTAGCGTAAGTGGTTTCTCAGTAGCGCTATTTAGCAGTATTGATTTCCTTAAATCCAAGCGTGTGCTGATTAGGCTGCTGTGCGTTGCAATAATAATTTGATTTTGATGTGAGTCTGAGATCTTTGATATAAGCCGTTTCATATTAGTATGACTAAGATGATTTTCTGGCTCTTCTAAAAGTAGAGTATCTATAGCTTGCCTTTCAGCATTTCGATTCAGTGCAAACTCAGTTTTTATAAAGCATTGCTGCCCTTTACCTCTTGCATCTATAGGAATATCATCCTGTGTAAGAGTTATATCGACCTCTAAGTTAAACTTTGATCCAGAACGAATAGCTAATTCATAGTCACCCAAATCATCATTTATAAATTTTAGATTGTTCTCTTTAAACTGTATTTTTTGTTGTCGATATTCGTTTCTCAAGCTAATTCTTCTGGCGTGATCAACAGTGGAATCATAAATAGTTTTAATATATTCATTATTTGCATACTCACTATTTATTTTTGAGCTGTCTATTGTCAGACATTTAAGAAATCTACGGTATCCAGAGTATGCTTCACCATTAAAGGTGATGAACTTTACGGTATAAAATTCAAAAGGAAAGTTTCCATTATTTATAGCTAAAACGTGATTTATCTCATTAGCTAAATCTTCATTTGGCTGGCATATCATGTGTAGCCCAGAAGCAGGAATTTTTTCTAAATTATGGTTCCCAAAGAGGTCAGGATTTGTTTCGTCACTCAAATAAACTTCAACATGAATCTCTGGAAGTTTTTCAAATGACTTATCGCTTATTAAAAACTCACTTATGGCATCTTTATTTAAAATAGCTTCAACTCCAGCCGCCTCGACCTTGCTCCTGCTTCCGCTAGAAGTCATCTCAATTGCCTGTAGTATTGAGCTTTTACCAGCTTCATTGTCGCCAATAATAGTATTGATTTTTTCGTCGAACTCAACTTCAAATTTCTTGAACCGTTTAAAGTTAAGAAGTTTAAGCTTTTTTATATATTGCATCCTTTCCCTTCCAAATTATGTTGCAATGTTCTTTGGGCTGATTTGCCGTATAACGCCAAATTCAGTGACTGCTGGAGATATACGAAACACACTGAGATTTGATAAAAAATGACCTTATGAAGACGTACCCCCTTGTGTCAGAAGTCAACTGGGTCTCGAACCCGCATTTGCAAGAAATAGTCAGCTTATTATGGATACTAGAATTAATCAACCAGAAATAAATGTGGGTGTTGATACAGGTAAATATCAATTGAATATTTATATTCGCCCTTTAGATATTTTTCGGGGGGATTACCACATCACGGTATTTACCTCGTACAAATACATCTCAGAGACAGTCACCTGCAATAGACCATATAAATGAAACAATTTTGTTGTGTGGTGAAGTGTGGTCCAACCTGTTCTCCTTAGTATTGACTAAAAAAAATTGAAATATTATCTGAAACTGCTTTAAACACTAGAATCCCCCCTGTTTTATAACATTATTCTTATTGCCCAAAGCTTCTGATAAGGGTCGAGCAAGGCGCAATGGCCAAATACCATATCTAGAAAGTAAATAAGTTAAAAAACCGTAGCCGCTTAAACTTGAAATAACTATCAGGTTGTCAGGAAATTTATTTATCTTATATTCATACATAATTTCACTGGCTGCCCAAGCAATCAAAAAGGTTACCACTGCAAACAAAACATACATCGCGTATCTGGAAACAGCCTTTGATTTAACAACTAACCTTTCTAAGGAGCTATCAAAATCTAATAATTTAGCTTGCCATGCCATGTAAATTTCTTTATTCGTAAAACCACATTCATTGATTAAATATTCAAGCTCTATTCTTATATCTTTAGTGCATGAAATGCCTGTAGCTTTTAAAAAGGCAGCCTGTTTTTCAGGTTCAGATAATTTTGTATAAAAATAATTATTGATATCCCTGCCAGCAAGGTTCCGGGCGTTTTTAATATACTGAAACATTCAACTTACTTCTTTTTTTGGGGGGGGTAGTTGTTAATATCTCGCCCCGCAGCATTTTTAACAGCACCATAAATATTTTGAACTGATCCTTCAAAATTTTTACGAATTTCTTCTTGTGTCTGAGGTACAGCATCCTCATCATTTAAAAGCTGTAGAGCTTTATGTTTTGTTAGAAAATCAGCCTTTCTCCATGCTGTAAGGACTAGCATCTCTTCATCACTGATTGAAGGCGTTCTTTTACCTGAAATAACATAACCTATATCAAACCCTAATTTTTCAAGTCTTATAAAAACCTCAGCGCCAGGCATCGCGGCCCCTCTTTCGTATTTACCCCACATTTCACGAGAAATACCGACTAATTCAGCCATTTTTGCCTGGCTTTGTACGTCAATCGAAAGCCGTTCGGACTTCAACCTTTCTAACAGAGAACTATTTTTCACAAAAAACCTCAAAAAATACTTTACAAAGAGAACTTAAGTTCTCATAATAAAGCTATATACCAAACATCATTTACATATCAATGAGGATAATATCTATGACTCCAGAGCAAGTCAAAGAGAAGTTTCAAAGAGAGGGAAAAACCATTACCGAATGGGCAAAAGAAAATGGCTACCCGCGAAATGCCGTTTATAGAGTGTTAAATGGTTTTGATAAAGGATTTTATGGACAAGCTTTTGAAATTGCTAATAAATTAGGATTAAAAGAACCTTCTGCATATGTTTATCCTTTATCAACCCCGAAGCAGCCCTGATAGTTAAAAAAACAATAAATTTAAGTGGAGCTACTAAATTGAAATTAGTATCTTTTTATATGTATTAGGTAGTGAATTTAACACTTCAATAGGTGGTAACTTAACTATGAAATACGCATCTAAAAAAGGTTTATAAATCAATGTTTGTATTTACTGAAAACAGAAGAGATTTTAACTTTACTGGTAATTTTTATTATGAAGAACTAGACCAAGATTTTAATCAAGATGGAAAAATGGTTATTGACGGATGCTTTGTATTTACTGATAAAGGACAGCTGTTAATCTGGGTTAGTGAATGGTTAACTGACTTAATGGAAAGGAATGTTATTAATCATAATACTGCTAGGGAGTATGGAAAAGTAATTACATACTTTTTGGAATATTTGATTGAAAGAGAGCATCGTTTTAAAAGGCCTAAACCAAAAGGAGTTAAAGACATTCAAGAGTTGTTACTAAGTGTAACTAAGCCAATCGTTTTAGAATATCTAAATATCCACTGTAAAGATATCTCAAATGGAGTTAGAGGTTTCAGGGATGTAGTAATTAAATCCTTTTACGAGCAACACATTTGCAATGTTGATTATGGTGATAACAAGGGCGTTGCACTATTAGATGAATTTTATAACCCATTTAAAGTTTCTGATCCCAATTCTGAAGCTGGTACTAAGAAACTATTTAACGGGAAATCAAATATTAACGATGAAGGAGGTGGGGGCGCAATTTCAATAGACAATCTAATAGACTTTATGATTATGGCTAAAGATGAGCGCGAGCGTGGTTTATTCCAATTTATGTATGACTCTGGGTTAAGAGTTGGTGAAATTCCTTTTGTTAAAAGGTCAGATATTACAGAAGCATTAACTCGTTTTTCAAACAAGATGGCTTTAGATGAAGAAGAAAATGCTCTGATTGAATCGAACTATAAAGCTTTGATAGTTAAAGGAGTGAAACCAAGAAATCGTGCCGAATTTAAACCTAGGGTTACTCACGTCAGCACCATGACCATAAAACGGTTAAATAGATACTTTACTGACCGTTTTGGGTTTTATAAAAAGCATACCAATGGCATGCCCATTGAAGAACAGTACGCCTTTCTTAATACTGTGGGTAATCCTATTAGTAAACATTCGGTAGAGTACCTAGTCACAACAAGGTTCAAGGAAGGAAAGCAAATTGGGTTGTTTCAAGGGCGTAGTATACCCGTCACAGCACATAAATTTAGGCATGGCTTTGCTGTTGCCTGTATGGCCTCACCAGATGTGAAGCTAGACTCGCATGACAGAATGGTTGCTTTGTCGTTATGGCTAGGTCATAGCAATGTTGGAACAACAGAGAAACATTACCAAAGCATAGCTGTGGAACTTCAACATAATTTGGAAACAGGCGAGTTGTTGAACCGATGTGACTTAATGGCTGAAGTATACAGTCAAACTAAGCCAAGTCAGATTGAAAGCACTAAGAAAAAAAGAATAAAAGTGGCATCAAATGTCCAAGTATAGCTATCAAAAAGATCTACATGAAGCTGCTTTAATGAGGTGGAAACCCATCGTTGAAAAGTTACATAGTCTAGATGAAGAGATAAAAAAGATTTGGAAAACTAGCCCAAATAAAGTTCTTGAAAAGCTAATTTTTACACACATCATAGGTCATGTTGCCCCTTTTCCTAGTTGTGTCATTACAACTAGGAGTATGTATGAGATTCTGGATGTTGATAAGAATATATCCAGCCTTACAACGTTTTCTAACGTTATCAAAAATGAATTATTTGGGATAACGCATTTGGAAGTAAGAAATACTATTAAAAAACTGAATGATTTTTTTATTGAAATTGGGCTTTGTGATATGCGTCGTTCAATGACATACAACTCCTTAAAAGTCGATATTCAAAGGTATAAGCGAGGATTGAATTGCATAAATAGGGAAGGGAAAAAACTTCAAGAACTTTCGCTAGACATCAAAGATTTTGAAAAGGAGGTTAATAGACATTCACTAATTTTATGGGAGCTAAACATAAAGAGAACTCGTACGGGTTTTTTATTTGAAAAGCTTAATTCTCACAAGGTAGCAAAGCTTATGCATACAAGTCGACACCATGCTATTAACAAGCATAGTGCTGATAAAGATAAAACTGAACTTGGAAATATTTACAAAGATTACTTTACAGAACTCGAAAAATTACAACAAAAAATCCAAAATCTCTTATTACAAGTTGGGGCAATCCCATCTGATACCACACCGATGTCTATACATAGAACAAAATTATTTTTAACAAAAATTATTGAAATAATTGATGAAGAAATAGCCTTGACTATTGAATTGAATAATTATGGAAATTTTGATACATCTTCGTTTGAAGATTTAGGGTTTACGATGCCACCACAAAGTATGTGGGATGAAGAAGTTAATTTTTTACTTACTCAAATAAAGGATAAGTTAAAAAATTATGGCATCGAAGTTGATGACAATTTGCAGGTTTTAGTTGAAATTACAAATGAATTAAGTGCTATTAATTTAGAGAAACTTGATGATTTAGTCAAGCCTGAAGACTACTCATTTCCTTACATTCAAGCCTTTCACTTGTTATCCGCAGCTTCAAATTCCAATAAATCTCTTATAAAGATTAGGGGTATTTTTTTTGATTTTTTAAAATCCCTTAACCTTGATGCTAAATGCACATTGCGTGAGATCTTTTCAGATAACTATATATCAATAAGATTTAAGGAATGGTTAAAAAACAACTGTGTAGAGACACAAAGAATTAAGCAAAAAACTGCACAAAGGCATGTGGCAAATTTTAATTTAATGATTACTTTTCTTAAAGGAATAGAGCCTGAATTATTTAAGCATATTGAGAGTTCCTATGGTGAGTTTGAGGATAATTTTAATAGGGGGACTGCCCACAGACCGTTTTCTCAACAAGAAAGAGAAAAGTTAAATACTGCCATTTGTGCGGAAATTGAGTGGTCAAAAGAAGTCGCTAAGCCCTACGTACCATTGCAAGATGGTGAAAAACTAGGTACCGACCCTTTTATCAAAAATAACGCTGGTATTAGGTTAAGTCCTAAATGTGAAATCAATCTTAATACTTTAAAGTGGGTTTATGAAGAGAGTTTGCACGGTAAGTATACCCCCCCCTTACAGGGTGCTGATTTTTTCAAAAGCTTAGGTAAATATAATTCAAAGGGGCTTCCTCTTTACCTTCATGGCGCAACCAGAAAGTTCGTAAAAGAATACATAGAAAACTATTGTCCGGTTAAGGTTCATGGAGTACATAGAATTGCTTTTGACGATTTACATGTATCAACCGTATGGAATATCAGAAGGCAGTTGCTCCCTTTTATATTAAGAATATTACAGATAACTGGCTTGAATCCAGCGCCTTTATCCGGCTTAAAAAACGATTCTCTTGAAGAGAAGGATCATATATCAAGACAACCAGTATTGAGATATTGGAAAAACCGATCTACTGGAGGAAAACGTTTGCATCTTCCTCTTGTTAACTCAACTTTTACTCAGTTAAATTCTGGGGTTTACTCTGAACTTAGGGATTGTTTTGACAACATTATAAGAATTACAAAACCATATAGATATTTAGCAAGTACAGAGTATCAAGATACCTTAATACTTCTCCCCAAAATGAATAATGCTGGCAAATTCTTAGGGGTGTATACATTTGTAGAAGCGTTGGAAAGCTCAATTTTTGAAAATCTACTTGCAACATTAGTTAAAAGATACCGTTTGGAAAACGATAAGGGAGAAGAATTAGCAGTGGCCATTCCAAGATTCCGCCCTACTTTAGTGAGTCAAATGCTGAAATCAGGCTCATCTATCCGAATCATATCTCAAACGTTAGGTCATGCAGAGTTGAGGACAACTTATAGGTATTTAGATTCTCATGATCTTTTAGGTTTTATGAATAAGAAAATTGAAGAGGCACTAAAAAGTATTCACAAAAAGAGTTTTAAAGAAAAGGAGGAAATCCCAACTGTAATAACTACCCCTGTTGAAGTAATGATGCCAATGGCGACGTGTGACTGTAAGAACCCTTATAACCCTCCCGATAAGATTAAAAATTCTACTGGTTTTGTAGAGGGGCAAAGATGTACCCAATACAACAAATGTTTTTTCTGTGGACAAGCGGTAATTGGAGAGCAGCATTTACCAGCTATTTTCCAAATTCAAATTAAGTATGAGCGTACCCTTATTGAAATTCAAGGGTCTCCGCTTGCGGAGACCATTAAATTTGAGTTGGAGTTCTTGGAGAAAGAAATTACAGGCAAAACAAGCCCGTTTGGCAAAGAGGTTCTTAGAAGGGCTAGAGAGCAAGCTGAAATGGAATTGGAAGAATCAGATTGCTCTTCATTTTTTGGTAGATAAGCCAATAACGTGTACCTAAATGACAATTATGAAAACCACAAAATTCACTGTCAATAGAGTCGTATTTCAATAAATGGCAGTAAGAAATCAGGCAGTTTTCTACAAGCGAGTATCCCCCGAAAAACTGAACGTAGACCGACAACTTGAAGGATTGACCTTTGACAAACAGTTTGTTGAAAAGATTTCAGCCGCATCGACTAAAGATCGCTCAGAACTCGAAAACATGATTAATTACGTTCGCGAGACATAGTGGTGTGGTAGTTGTGCATTCATTAGACCGCCTTGCTCGTAATTTAAATGACTTAGAGGAAGTTGTTGCGAGGATTACCGATAAAGGCGCTCAAATTGAGTTCAAGAATGAACCATTGGTATTCAAGGGGGCGGACGATTCGATGCAAAGATTAATACTTCAAATAATGGAGACATTTGCTCAGTTTGAGAGAGCTCTTATAAAAGATAGACAAGCACAAGGCATACAGATTGAAAAAGCTAAAGGTAAATATAAGGGCAAGCCGAAAAAATTTTCTCAGAAGCATATGGTAGCGCTTTATGAAGACTACGAAAACCAAGATATGTTTAGGTTAACCAAAAAACAAATTGCTGAGAAGTACGGCATAAGTGAAAGAAGTATGTTCAGGTACATCAAAGAAGAAAGGATACGGAGAGCGTCGAAATGAAGCAGTTGTATTTAGTAAGGGGGTTACCTGGTAGTGGAAAAACAAAGAGAGGTCGAGATATGGTTAAGCAAGCACAACAATCAGGGATGACGGCTGTTCAATATGAGGCTGATGATTATTTTTTCAGAGATAGTAAGTATAAATTTAACCCCATGCGCTTATTCTATGCACATCAGGCATGTCAGAAAAACACCAATAACGCTATGAGTATAGGTGTAAATGTAGTAATTGTAACCAATACTTTTATTAGGATCTTTGAGTTATCTGATTATATCTCAATGGCAGAACAGTATAGCTATGAGGTTACGGTCATGAGAATGAGAGGTAATCACGAGAACCCAAAAAATATTGATATTAGAACAACAGAGAGAATGAAAGCCAATTTTGAAGCCTTAGCGAAAGAAATAATTGTATGAAAGTTCAAAATATTAACACTGTCGAATTTCTCAAACGTAATTCTGCAAACGTCATTATGTATCTGGTTAAGCAACAGTCAAATGAAAAGCTAAGTCAAAAATATTCTCAAGAGGCTTTATTAGCTTATGAAGCTATTCTAAGTACACAAATTTCACCTAAAACTGAAACCATTAAGGCTACCTATTTTAGAGATTCAATATGGAATTTCTCAGGGCTGGAGTTGAACAAGAGAGGTACAGATTCTGCATATTCGCTTAATTGGTCGAAAACCAAGAATATCCCTGAAGTTATAGTGTTTAAGTTGAAGTTATTGGCATTTTATTCGACGATTGATAATAGGTTGCTTGATACTAGAAAGACACCAAGAAAAATGTCTTTCGATACAGTGGCTACAAAAATTAAAAGGATGCTTAAGTTTTTCAATAGTGTGTTTTCAGCAGTGGTTGAAGAACATGGAGTGCTTCTAGCTAAGCAATATACAGAAATTTCAAGTATAGAAGAAGAGCTACTCGTAAGTGTTGCAGAAAATAACTATTGGAATAAGGTTGGCTATAAGCACACATTCGCAATCTTTGATAAAAAAATAGTTTGGAGGAAAATTCAAGAAGAAAAACCTATAGGATTAAAGTGGGCCAATTTACCTTTTAAAGATCTTAAGAAAGACCCGAACTACTTTCCCAGAAAGCGAAAAGAACAAAAGTTTTTTGAAGTTGCCCACTTTAGAAAACTGACTGAGAAAGCTTCATTTTACGTCATAGATTTTTTAAATAGTATTAACGTGACGCCGAACTGCTCGTTAAGTCAAACTATGTATAAAAAAGCAGTAAATGACAAAAAATTTCTAGCAAGTCAATATCCTATAGAATTGATAGCTTCTACTTGTTTTAAGACTATTTTAGGACAGTCATTTAGCTCTTCGAACTATATCAACCATCCTGCCTATAGGAATCTTGGCATGGATAAGCTTTTTACATCACCCAGCGAAATGAGAGGATATTCTTGCCTACCCAAAAAATATAAAAAACTGGGTACTTCGGTTGAAGTAAGAAGTTATTTAAAAACGGTTCAAGCGGCAGCGCTATTTTTGATTGGAAGCTATACAGGGATGCGCCCTGATGAGTTCAGGCAAATTAACTTTCCAGATTCACTGGTCGAAAAAGATGTCGGTCTTATGGGAAAAAATATGGTATTTATAAAGACGACTGTCTTAAAGGCGAGAGATAGGACTGGGTTGTTTAATGATGAATTTATAGCAATTGATATTGTGTTGGATGCTATGAAATTGGTGGAGAAGCTTAACGAGCTTATGGATTATAAGGGTGAATTTTGTACTCAACTTGCTTATTCAAGAATTCCTAAACATTCTATAAGTAGTTTGAATAATGCGTTTAGTAAATTTATCAACGATACACTTGGTTATATTTCGAAATTTAGCGAAGATGCCCCTGACGAACCAATTTACGAATTTTACCCATACATGCTACGTCACAATTTTGCTTATCAACTTTATCGCGAAGAACTAAGCTTGGTTTTTATAAGTTTTGCAATGAAGCACGTTGTTCATGGTATAGACCGATATAAAAAATCAAGTTCTACCACATTAGGGTATGGTGAACTTGGAGATAGGCTGGCAGGCACAACTAAATTGTCAAGTGAGCTTAGAAAATCGGCAGGGATGGAGTCGATTCAAAATCAATTTGATCCTGATGGTACTTATGTCGGTGGTGGTGGTGAAAAATGGAAGCGGCACCTTAAATTGGTGTTTAAGGCATACATTGAAGAAGGCTACTCCAAAGAAGAACTTTTTGAGTTGATGTGGGATCAGGGCTATCACTGCGTCAATATGGGAATTGCCTACTGTCAAGCTGAGAGCGAAATTGAAGCTCATTCAGCCCTACCCTGTACGGGAGGGCTGGACTGTAGCCTGGATTGTTCAAATGCGGTGTCTAGTAAAGAGCATATACCACGCTTAATAGAGATAAACTTATCAGCTGTTAAGGTGAGGAATAAATCCCTAGAGTCAGGTGCGCCCCTCTCCGCTTACAAGGAGTACCAAGTGGATTATGCAATTAAAGCCACATCCTGCAGTTTAAATAAGCTTGGTGTAGAGGGGTATAACGGTGGAAATTAGAAAGAAGTCAGAATTAACGCTTGCAATGCATAGGCAGAAGGAGAGGGACAAAACAGATGCCAACATACGCGCAGGCTTGCAAGAATTAAAAGACAACCCAACTATTAAAAGAACGCTAAAAGAATTAGCTAAGCTATCTGGCATAACCACTCAGACTCTTAGACGAAGAGAGTGGCCATTGGAAGCCATTAATGAACTCAAGGCAAAAAAGCGCAGAGAAAAAAAGCTAGATGAACTTGAAAGGAAAGAGCGATTAGCCAAACAAAAAAAAGGACAGAAAGACTTAATTCAAGAATTGGCAGCAGAGGTTGGTTATTGGTTTAAAGAGCAAACTAAGCTCAAAGTGGAATTGGAGTCAACAACAGCAGCTATGAAGCGCTATAAAGATAGCCAGAATTTGCATATCGAAGCTTTTGAACAGCTTGAGGCGAAGCATAAGAAGTTAATCGACTATCTCAATGATTTTCATGGAATCGATGCTAAAAAAATCTGAAGAGCCAAGAGCTTATGTAATATAATTTTAATTGTTACACATCAATACATGGCATAACCAATTGAATTAACTTAAGTGTTCAAAAAATATGTTTTCACAAAGTGGTGGTACTGCGTCTAATGTGATGTGTTATCTGGCAAAAGGCAATGTGGCTTTATCTATTTTAATGACTGTGGTGTCTACCGTATGCGCAGTGATTTTAATGCCTGCTTTAACTTATTTATATCTTAATCAAGTCGTGCCTGTCCCTGTCGAGGGGATGTTAAAAAGTTTATTTCTGATTGTATTACTGCCTGTTTTAGCAGGCACATTTTTAAATAGTGTTTTTA
>ENA-OSET01004086-OSET01004086.1-sediment-metagenome-genome-assembly--contig:-NODE-4086-length-13066-cov-4.641235_pt1 | contig 13066 bp, 9 predicted proteins | sample MGYA00237882_ERZ534229 | MGnify/ENA primary metagenome ERZ534229 (study PRJEB26408, sample SAMN06266212) | sediment metagenome | isolation source: Hudson Canyon methane seep mesocosm | place: USA:Hudson...
TCCAGTTTCCTATTTGCATGTCTTTACTTACTCAGAGAGAGACAATACCACTGCTCTAAGAATGGATGGAGTGGTACCAAAAGATGTTCGAAAAGCAAGAAGTAATATGCTTCGAATTCTTAGCGAGAAAAAGAAAAGGGCATTTTACGAAGCTAATGTCAGCCTTGAAGACAAAGTTGTGTTTGAAAGTTCTGAAGATAATGGACTAATGCACGGATTCACCACTAACTATGTTAAAGTTACAACAGCTTTCAATCCGTTAATGGTAAATCAATCTGCGAAGGTTAAAATGACAGAATTGGATAAAGACGGAACAATGAAAATTGAATTCGTTGAAGAAAAATTAGAAACCGTTGCTAGAATAAACGGCTAATGTACCCCACTCTATTTCATTTATTTAAAGACTTATTCGGAGTAGATTGGAATTTTTTAAAGCCTATCAACTCCTTTGGGTTTTTTGTAGCAATTGCTTTTTTAAGCGCTGCATTCCTATTCAGAAAAGAGATAATTCGTAAAGAAAAAGAAGGATTACTTCATGGCAAATTAAGCATAGCTATTGAAGGCAAAAAAGCTTCTCCAATAGAATTGGTTATCCTATTTTTGATTGGGTTTATCATTGGGTTTAAATTCCTTTACCCCTTCTACGACTCAACTGTTCTTAATGACTTCCCACATTACATACTCTCTTGGGAAGGAAGCCTTTTTGGAGGAATTGCAATCGGATTGGGGCTCGCTGCACAGAGTTATTACCAATCTGAAAAATCAAAATTACCAGAGCCAATAGAAGTTGAGAAAGAAGTAAAACCCCACCAACATGTTAGTAGCATTACATTATTAGCATTAGTTTTTGGTTTTTTAGGAGCTAAAGTTTTCGCTTGGCTGGAAGATCCTGTTCCACTTTCAGAATTTCTTCATGATCCATTTAGTGGACTAACAATTTACGGTGGCTTATTAGCTGCCTTTGTGGCTTGTATAATCTACATCCGTAAACAAAAACTACATGTATTTCATATGTTAGATACTGTATCACCTGCATTAATACTTGCATATGGAATTGGAAGGTTAGGCTGTCATTTTAGCGGTGATGGAGATTGGGGAATTGAAAATACTGCAGCTAAACCCAACTTAATGTCTATTTTTCCTGATTGGATTTGGAGCTATGATTACCCGAATAATGTAATAAACGAGGGAATTAGAATACAAGATTGTATGTATTCGGATTATTGCTACAAATTAGCTACTCCTGTTTTCCCTACCCCCATTTATGAGTTCGTTCTTTGCCTCGGTATTTTTGGATTATTGATGTACTTAAGGAAGAAAATAAAACTAACGGGGTTTATTTTTATTAGCTACCTCTTCTTTAATGGAATAGAACGTTTCACTATCGAATTAATTCGTGTCAATGAAACGTATAACTTATTTGGAATCCTAATTACGCAGGCTCAGATTATTTCCACTCTTTTCATTTTAACAAGTTTTATTGGGTTTGGAATTCTTTGGAAAAAACCGCGTTATTTCGATTAGCGGATAATAAAACACTTACTCGATTCATAGGTTTTTATTTAGGTATACTAGAGGAAATTGTTCCTTATATCAAATACTGCATTACCTAGATTAAAAATTATGCTAACTACAATTCTAGCTTCATTAATGCTTTTCTGCTCCAGTTTTAATGCAGATTTTACAACCTTTAATCTTAGCAACAATAAATACGACTCTTTGAGTAATATAGAATTGCAAAAGGAATACCAGAAGCAATTGGAAATAATCAAATCAAAGAAAAAGAACATTAAGGATATTGACAGCCTCGGTATTTATCTTCATACCCAATTAACATCAGAAATATTTCCAGCATGGTATGGAACAGAATGGGATTACAATGGCTATACAAACACTCCGAGAGAAGGAATAGTTGCGTGTGGATACTTTGTTTCAACAACTCTTAAACATGTTGGGTTTAATTTAAATCGATTTGATTTGGCTAAAATGTATTCTTCAAGCATCGTGAAGTCACTTTGCGCAACACCTGCAACTTTCAACAACATTGACAACATGTTTGCGCACATTCTAGAAAATAGTGACCACTTATATGTAGTTGGACTTAGCAGTCATGTGGGCTTTATTGAAAAAAAGGATGGAGCCATTTACTTTATTCACTCCAACTACATTGGTCCAGTTGCAGTTGAGAAAGAACTAGCCAAGAATTCAGATGCATTAAATTCTTCAGACGTCTTTGTTTTAGGAAACATAACAGGTAACCCTGAGTTAATGAAGAAGTGGAGAGACAACATAAAAATTAACATTGTAGATTAAGCCTGTTATTGTATTCACTAAAATTTAACTACTATTTGATCTTGATTTTTTTAAGTTACTCCCTAAGGACAATATAACAACCTTTAGTGCTTTCTGTACCTTTTGTACTTTAATAAATTATATAATTAAGAAAGGTGTTCTGGGAATTTTTAATGATGTGAAACTTTGAGAGCTGTATTTGGAAGAAAATCTATCTATAAAAGATTATCCCGAACATGTTGTAGGGAACAAAGTTGGAAATAAATAGCCAATTCATTAGTGAACAAATTATAAATCAAATTTTATGAAAACAATTGTAATAATAATTATCTCCATTTCAATCAGTGCAATTGGACAATCTGAAATGAATATTTCATCTGCAAAAATTAAGGAAGTTTTTATTGAGGAAAAAGATAACATGAAAGTTCTTTCTGGAGAAAAGAATAAGGTAGAAGTTGTCAGATTGTATGATAATGGAATCTATGAGCACCTAGAGTATACAAAAAACTCCTATTCTAATTTTTCTGTAAAGAGAAATTTAGGGAATTATCAAAAAACTAGAGCGCAGGTAACATTTGAGAATCCTAAGGAAAAAGAATTTGATGGGAATATTTACAACCGTTCTTTTTTTAGGGATAGGCACTTATATAAATCCAAATTAGCACACCTTATAAAAAAGAATACACCGTTATTATCGCTATCTAGGAAAAAGAAATACAGGAAACCTTATTACTTTCAATTGGATCAAGATGTAATTGTAAATAATGAAGATATTGTAGCAAAAATAGACTTAGAAGAAATTGTGAATTACATCATAAAAAAAGATAAAAGCGAGAAAGAAAAGGCTTATTCAATTGCCCATTTTATCACTAAATCAGTTAGCTATGACTATGAATATCTTAAAACGAGAATCCATGACTGTTCTATAGAGGATTCTAAAAAAATATTAGCAGGAAAAAATAGATTGACAGTATGCTCAGGATATTCTAAGGTATTTAATGAATTAGCAACAATAGCTGGTCTGGAATCGAAATATGTCACTGGATACACGAAGCAATCATTGACAGATTTGAATGAAGTAGATAATTATCATGCATGGAACATTGTAACTATTAACGGTGAGAAAAAAATATTTGATGTAACATGGTCGGATGGAGGAGATGATTATTGGTTATCTGTAAATCCTAACTTAATGAAATATTCACATTTCCCCGATGATACAGCAGATCAATTATTAGATAAACCTGTTACAAAAGAAGAATATAAAAACTTTCCCGTTGTTGTGCCGCAGAGCGAAGGCGAATACAACTCTTTTTCGGTTAATACGGGTACTGTGCAATGCGACTCTGTATTCCACATTGCATTTTCAGGAAGGGTAAAAATAGATTGTAGAGCTACCCATTCTAATGTGTTTATTACTCATTATAATGAAGAAAAATACAAACCCAGAACTTTTTTTTATAATAAATGTAAAAATGTTTCACGAAAGTATTACGGAGATTCCACCCATGTGTACATTCCTTTAGAAAGTGCAATAACTCCACTGCGCATTGTAGTAAACAACACTATTAAGGTTAATTTTATGTTAATAAAAGGAGATAGAAATGCTTTAATGAACCATTATTTAACCAACTCAAAAATAAAATTAGCTGAACCAACTGTAAAAGCCGTAATGGCAAGTATTGCATTAGGAAGAGAAGATGTTTTAAAGGAAATCGTAGGAGATACATCTTCTGTTTTTTTTAATGAACAAGGAGAATTAAAACTAACTAAAAATATTTTATCAGAGATAAAAAAATGGGACGGTACCATATCAAAGTGGAGCAAAACACTGCATTATTCATACGAAACGGGTATAAATTCGAAGAAAAATATGGAGTATAAAGAAGAGAATTTCTTCCAAGTTACCAATAATTTGAAACTAATTTTCGATAAAGAAGAAATGGGGATTGTGATTACAGATTTGAAATATAATGCACGCGGCCAATTCTTTTAAAAACAAAAAACTATGAAAAACTTAATTATTTTAACAATCGGATTAATGATGTCAACCACAGCATTCGCTGAATTAGTAGAAGACACAACAAGAAGAGAAAATTCAACAGTAAAAGAATTACCAAAAGATGTAAAAGCAACACATTACACGTATGCTAATCTTTTTATGTATCACAAGAATTCACCCGAACATTTTAGTACAGGCATGAACGATTGGACTCCATTTGCTGGTACTGATATTATTGAAGGTGGGGATTGGATAACAATAAGCAATCCTGGTTACATAGCTTATGATGAAACTCATGTATCTATATTAGTTGACGGAGATAGTGAAATATCTTCTAAAGTGCTTGATGGAAGTATATGTACATGTTATAGTACTAAGCAAATAAAAGGAAATGTTATCACACCGGATTCTACATTATTTTGCGAAAAAGATGATGGTACGCCTGTATTATATTTTTCAATGTCAGGAACTAAAGGAATATATCCGGTTTATTATACATTGTCTAATGAAAGATAGAAAAAAAGGCTGATTCAATTTGAATCAGCCTTTTTTTACATATATGTTTATTACAACACTAACTCAACCTTGCTTCCAAAGCATTATCAAAGTGTTCTTTAGCTTCGTTAATAAATCCAAAATGTGTATCATCAACTACCATTTTACCTTTAGTTACGTGGCCTACCAATGTAAAAGGTACACCACATTCGATCATGTAATCCAAAAACTCATCTTCAGTTGTATTGTCTACGGTAACAACTACCCTTCCTTGAGATTCGCCAAATAAATATGCATCTTCTCTGATTTCAGAATCAGATACAATATCAAACCCTAATCCATTTGGCATTCCCATTTCTGTTAATGTAATAAACAATCCCCCATCAGCGCAATCATGCGCAGCAGAAATTAACCTGTCGCTTATCAATCCTTTAACAGCTGCTTGCATTTCATACTCTTCTTCTAAATTAAAATAAGGAGCTGGAGATGCTTTTACACCGTGATAACTATACAAATATTCTGAACTAGCAATATCTTCGGTTACATTTCCAATTAAGAAAATTAAATCTCCTTTTTGTTTAAAATCCAAAGACATTTTCTTTGACTTATCATTCAAGATTCCTAGCATACCAATTGTTGGTGTTGGAAAAACAGGAACTTCTTTTCCGTCAATAATAGATTGATTATAGAAACTAACGTTTCCTCCGGTTACTGGTGTTTCAAATTTCTTACATGCAGTTGTCATTCCTTTAACCGATCCAACAAATTGCCAGTATGATTCGGGATTATATGGGTTTCCAAAATTCAAACAATTCGTAATTGCTGATGGTTCTCCACCAGAACAAACAATATTCCTTGCTGCTTCAGACACAGCAATTGCACAACCAACTTCAGGATCAGCATTCACATATCTTGAATTACAGTCTACTGTCATTGCTAAAGCCTTATTCGTTCCCTTAATGTTTACAATACCAGCATCAGAAGGTGCGTTAGTGCTCATATTAGCAGTTCCTACCATACTATCATATTGCTCATAAACCCATCGCTTAGAAGCAATATTTGGATGCGTTAATAAAAAATGTGCTACTTCTTTTAAATCTTCAGGTTGCTCAACATCTTCTGTTTTAAATTTTTGATATTCCGCATAGTATGCTGGTTCTTTATAATCTCTTTTGTATTGAGGTGCACCACCACCTAAAACTAAAGAATCAGCATTAACATGAGCAACAACTTCTCCTCCCATTGAGAACTCTACCATTCCGTCATCCGTTACAACACCTATTTCGGCACAATTCAAATCCCATTTTTCAAAAATACCGTTAACTATAGCCTCTTTTCCTTTTTCGACAACAACCAACATTCTTTCTTGCGATTCAGAAAGTAAAATTTCCCAATCTTTCATATCAGCCTGACGCGTTGGTACCAAATCTAAATTTATCTTCATTCCTACTTTTCCCGCAGCACTCATTTCGCAAGTAGAACAAGTAATTCCTGCTGCGCCCATATCTTGCATTCCTCTAAGAACATCGGTTTTTGCCAACTCTAACGAAGCTTCTAATAATAATTTTTCTTGAAATGGATCTCCTACTTGTACAGCAGGAAGGTCATCCATAGAATCTTCTGTAATATCTTTTGAAGCAAAAGCAGCACCGTGAATACCATCTTTACCAGTAGCAGAACCAACAATAAAAACAGGATTTCCAACACCAGTTGCAGTGGCTGAAATCATTTCACCAGTCTGCATAATTCCAGCTGAAAATGCATTTACCAAGGGGTTTTGATTATAGCTATCGTCAAAGAAAACTTCTCCACCCACGATTGGAATACCAAAAGCATTTCCGTAATCCCCAATTCCTTTTGTAACACCTTTCACCAACCATTTAGTATGGTCTCTATCAATATCTCCAAAACGTAAAGAGTTTAATTGCGCAACAGGTCTAGCTCCCATTGTAAAAATATCTCTATTAATACCACCAACACCAGTTGCAGCTCCTTGATAAGGCTCTAATGCACTCGGATGGTTGTGAGATTCAATTTTAAAGCAACAAGCCAAACCATCTCCTATATCAACTAGACCAGCATTTTCTTCACCAGCCTTAACCAACATATTTGAACCATCTTTTGGTAATGTTTTTAACCAAAGGATTGAATTTTTATACGAACAATGTTCACTCCACATTACCGAGTAAACACTCATCTCTGTAAAGTTAGGGGTACGCCCCATTATCTCTTTTATCTGTTCGAATTCAGATTCTAATAAGCCTAATTCTTTTGCTTGTTCTAAAGTAGCTTCTTTTGTTGCGGTAACACTCATATTCTTGTAGGGTTATGAATTTTAATTTTACTCTGCAAAAGTAAACATAACATCACGCTTTTATACCATTCCAAAAAGCTTTATTTATTAACAAGAAGTAAAAATTTGTTTAAAGAAAGAGAACTTTCATTTCATTGGTGTTACATTTGTCTTTACCCATAAACATAACCAATTGAGCACATTCCTTCTTATATTCTATATCTTACTATTTTTTTGGGTTTTAAAAAGATGGAAGTTTTTTAGTGATTCTGGGATTACAACAACGCAATTATGGTTACTATTTTCTATTAAACTTATCATTGGATTTGGCTTAACTTGGATTTACACTGCATACTACACTAATCGCTTAGAGGCTGACATATTTAAATACTTTGACGATAGTGAAGTAATGTATAATGCATTGTATTCTAACCCTTTAGATTTTTTTAAAATGCTTTTTGGGTATGGAAATGACAACGAATATTTCCTTAACAGCTATTATGTAGAAATGAATAACTGGGACCGCGTTTATGAATCTAGCACCTACAATGACTCACGTACCATAATTAGATTCAATGCCATGATTCGCTTATTTTCTATGGGGAATTTTCATATTCATACGCTTTTTTTCACAGCTTTAAGTATGATTGGCTTCACAGGTATATTCAGATCTTTCAAGGATTTTTTCAGCAACAAACAGGGAGCTCTAATTATTGTAGTTTTCCTAATTCCATCTGTAATATTTTGGAGTTCAGGAGCTCTAAAGGAAAGTATTCTAATCTTTGGTATGGGAATTCTTATCTACGCATTAAAGCAATTAACTGAACAAAAAATCAACATTAAAGTTTTGACACTGTTCATTCTTTCTTTTATCCTTTTATTCTTTATAAAGTTTTATGTTTTACTTGCATTGCTCCCATGCGTAATAGGCTATTTTATTTCTGTGAAATTCCAGATGAAACATCCCTTAATCGTCTATTCTTCCGTAATTGTAGTTTTTAGTGTTTTAGCTTTTAATTCAAAGGAAATTCCTCCTCATTTTGATTTTGTAGAGACCTTGATTACAAAACAAAAAAATTTTATTCGTCTCGCTGAAGTAACAGAACCAGGTAGTAGGTTTGAACTCACTAAATTAGATCCTACATTTTTTGGAGTAGCAAGAGCAGTGCCGGAAGCCTTAGCAAATTGTTTTATAAGACCCTTGATTACTAAAGGGAATCAATTTATTTTCCTCCCTTCAATAATTGAAAACACATTGCTTATAGCCCTAATAATTATTTCCTTTTTTTCAGGGTTAAAACGAAAGGTAAAACTCACTGCAGAAGCAAAAAACATATTTTGGTTTTGTGTTTTTTTCACCCTTATCTTATTTACTATAATTGGACTAACCACTCCCGTATCAGGTGCTTTGGTTCGTTATAAAATTCCTGCCCTACCCTTTTTAGGAATAGCTATTCTTACATTCCTTAATATCGATTACCTAAGTGAAAAAATTCCATTTTTAAAATTTTTGAAATAATGAAACTACTCTACGTTTTATCGTTTACTCTGATCTTAAGTTCTTGCATGAAAACAAAGGAAGTGGACTTAATTATCCACAATGGCAACATTGTTTCTGTAACTGAAGATAACCTCATATTTGAAGCAATGGCGATAAAAGACGGTAGAATTGTAGCTATCGGAAAAGAACAACAAATTTTGAATAAATACAGTTCCCTTGAGAGCATTGACCTACAATTGGATTGGGTTTACCCAGGCTTCATAGATGCACATTGTCATTTTTTAGGATATGGACTTAGTTTACAACAAGTAGAATTAAAGGGATCAAAGTCATTTGAAGAAGTAGTTGAAAGATGTGTTAATTTCGATAAGAACAGAATATCAACCTGGATTGAAGGCAGAGGCTGGGACCAAACTATTTGGAAAAACCCAGATAACCCAATTAAAAAAGAACTCGATGATAAATTCCCAAACACTCCCGTTTTATTGAGACGTATAGATGGTCACATGGCAATTGCTAATCAGTCCGCTTTAAATATTGCTGGCATTACAACTGAAACAGAAATATTAGGAGGGTTTATAGAAGTCCTAAATGGAGAACTTACCGGAGTTATTTCTGATAAAGCAGTTGACCACATTCGTCAGTTCATCCCTAAACCTAACGAACAACAAAAGAAAAAAGCTTTACTAGATGCGCAACGTAATTGCTTTGCTGTTGGTTTAACAACAGTAGATGATGCTGGACTTAATAAGAGTGATGTTCAACTAATAGAAAACTTAGAAAAATCGGAAGAATTAAAAATGAGAATGTATATCATGTTAAGTGATACCAAAGAGAATTTCGATTACTATTTAGATACTGTTGGAGGGCCTTACAAAACTGACCGGGTAAACGTTGCGGCATTTAAATTCTATGGGGATGGTGCTCTCGGCTCAAGAGGAGCTTGTTTGTTACGTCCATATTCCGATGTAGACAGCGCACATTACGGCATGCTATTAAGCAACCCCGATTATTACAGAGAAAAAGCGCAGCTAATTTATGACAGAGGATTCCAGATGTGTACACATTCTATTGGTGATTCTACCTCTCGACTAATTTTAAATATATACGGAGATATTTTAGGAGGAAAGAATGACAAAAGATGGAGAATTGAACATGCGCAGGTTGTCGATTCTGCTGACTTCAAATTGTTTAAAGAATTCAATATTATTCCTTCTGTCCAGCCAACACACGCCACAAGCGATATGCGCTGGGCAAGACTCCGATTGGGGAAAACGAGAACAAGGTTTGGGTATGCTTATCAAAAGCTGTTATATCAAAATGAATTTATTGCTTTGGGGACAGATTTCCCAATTGAAAACATCAGCCCAATTGAAACTTTCTACGCTGCTGTAGCTAGAAAAAATAAGAATGGAATGCCTAAAAATGGATTTCAAATAGAGAATGCGTTATCTCGTTGGGAGACATTAAAAGGAATGACAATTTGGGCAGCACTTTCCAATTTTGAAGAACAAGATAAAGGGTCCTTGGAAGTTAATAAATTAGCAGATTTCATAATTCTAGACCGAAATATACTAGCTGTACCTGAAGATGAAATATTAGAAACACAGGTTAAAGCGACTTATATAAATGGGGAGTTGGTTTATAAGCAGTAAACCAGTTTAGTACCTCATCACTTTTTCGGTGAGATTGCCACAAAATTTCTTCCTAAAATTTTTCGCAATGACGTTATTCAATTATTGGAACTACAATTCAACCTGCAAACCATCATAAGCAATCTCAACATTATCAGGTAATTCCTTATTGACATCATCATGCCTACCCATCAAATGGCTGATATGTGTTAAATAAGCTTTTTCGGGTTGTATTTCTTTAATGATTGCTAAGGCTTCCTCCAATGTGAAATGCGAAATATGTTCAGTCTTTCTAAGTGCATTAAGGACAAGAATTTTAGAACCTCTCATTTTCTCGAACTCTTCTGGAGCGATTTTATTCGCATCCGTTATATAAGTTACGTCTCCTATTCGATAACCAAAAACTGGTAACTTATAATGAAAAACTTCGATTGGCAATACCTCTACTCCATTTACATTAAATGATTTATTTATAATAATATGAGGTTCTATTTTTGGAATTCCAGGATATAAAAACTTTGGATCAAAGACATAATGAAATTCTCTAGATAAGTTTTGAAAAACGTGCTCCGTACAATAAATGGCCATTGAAACTTTTGACTTGAAATTAAAAGCGCGAACATCATCCAATCCAGCGACATGGTCCTTATGTTCATGCGTAAAAACAATTGCATCCAAATGCTGTATATTTTCTCTTAACATTTGTTGTCGGAAATCAGGACCTGAGTCGATAGCAAATGTTACACCTTGTGTTTCAATCAAAACCGAACTCCGCAGGCGATTGTCTTTATTATCGTCTGACAAGCAAACGTTACATTTACACGCTATTACAGGAACACCTTGTGATGTTCCTGTTCCTAAAAATGTGAGTTTTATAGAATTCTTGGATGACAATTTTTAATCAATTACTATTTAAGACCTAAATATAATCAAAACTTGCTGTTGTTAATCTCGATTCCTTACTTTTGCAGAACAATTTACCGCCATGAAGTTTGACGACTATTACATAGCACCGCAAATAAAAAAGAATTTAGCGTTACTAGGATTTAAAAACCCTACAGATATTCAATTTAAATCAATCCCTTCAATTCTTAAAGGTGAGGATGTTTTAGCAATCGCGCAAACTGGAACAGGAAAAACAGCAGCATTTGCTATTCCGATTATTAACAACATACAAGCTTCAAAAATAAGAAACAGAAGAGACGGTGTAAAATGTTTGGTAATGGTCCCAACGCGTGAATTGGCTATACAAGTAGCGGAGGTTTTTACTGAGATAGCGCGCTTTACAGATGTTACTACTTTCTGTATTTACGGTGGTGTTGAACAACAAAGCCAAATTGAGAAGCTAGAATATGGCGTTGATGTACTAGTGGCTACTCCAGGAAGAATGTTTGACATGATTAGCCAAGGGTACTTGAGGCTTCACAGAATCAATACCTTGATATTGGACGAAGCCGATCACATGCTGGACCTTGGTTTTATTGAAGATATAACAGACATTAAATCAAAGCTTACACAGAGGCATCAAACATTATTCTTTTCAGCAACAATTAATAAAGACATCAAAAGATTAGCTTATTCTTTAGTCTCAAACGCTATTCGAATACAAGTCTCACCTAAAGATCCCGTTTCTGAGAATGTGAGCCACTCTGTTGTTTTTGTAGAAATGGACGATAAACGCTTCTTCCTTGAACGATTTCTAAAAGATAACCCTGATAGCAAAGTGTTGGTATTTGTTAGAACAAAAGTACGAGCTGAACGTGTTTTAAAAGCAATGAAAAGGGTTGGGTTAAGTTCTACCACTCTTCACGGTGACAAGGAGCAACATGAAAGAGCGACTTTGTTAGGTGATTTTAAAACAGGTAAAACAAAAGTCTTAATTGCTACAGATATCAGTGCAAGAGGTATTGACGTACCTAATGTGGATTTTGTAATTAATTATGACTTACCTGACAAATCAGAAAACTATGTTCACCGAGTTGGACGTACAGGTCGAGGTACTCAAAAAGGGCAAGCTATATCTTTTTGTAGCAAAGACGAAAAAATAATTCTCGATAATATTGAAGGATTTTTGGGAAATAACATTGAAATAATGACTGTTTCTAATTTAGACTACGAGCAAACGAAAGATTTATCTAGTGATGGTTCTGATGATTGGCAATCACTTTTAGACATGGATGAGCGTTTTGAAAAAAAGAAGAAAAAGAAGTAAAACTAAATTAACGCTGGAAAAGCTAAGCTTAGATAATTCAAACTGGAATAGCAACCATCTCTCTCACCTTCGCCAAAGCATAATCAATCTCTTCTTTGGTTGTAAAACGTCCAAAAGAAAAACGAACAGGTTGGCAATTTTGAGAATTTGGTAACGCTGCTAATACATGAGACCCCATATTACTTCCCGCCGTGCAAGCACTACCACCAGAAACATAAACACCGTTTATATCCAAATTGAATAGGAACATACTGCTTCTTTCTGACAATGGAAAGCAAACGCTTAATACCGTGTATAAACTCCTTTCTGAGTTCTCTTCTCCATTAATGATAATATTAGGTATCATTTCTTGCAATTGCTCCTTCATGTAAGTTTTTAAGCCCTGTATTGAAACTTGATGCTCTTCCATGTGATCATGGGCAATTTCCATCGCTTTGGCTAGACCAACTATTCCGTAAAGGTTTTCTGTCCCTCCTCTATGTCCACGTTCTTGAGAACCACCCGACATCATGTATTCTATTGGTGTGTTTTTATTTATATATAAAAACCCAACACCCTTGGGCCCATAGAGTTTATGCGCCGAAAAACTCATAAAATCTGCCTGAACATCCTTTACTGAAAGGGGAATTTTCCCTAA
>ENA-OSET01004089-OSET01004089.1-sediment-metagenome-genome-assembly--contig:-NODE-4089-length-13060-cov-4.929523_pt1 | contig 13060 bp, 12 predicted proteins | sample MGYA00237882_ERZ534229 | MGnify/ENA primary metagenome ERZ534229 (study PRJEB26408, sample SAMN06266212) | sediment metagenome | isolation source: Hudson Canyon methane seep mesocosm | place...
TAGATATTGCTATTGCATCATTGGCAAATAATGCACCACCTGCAACAGCTTGAAACCTTAAACTTGCATCTGCTGCAAAGCTTACTGAACTAACTCCGAGAGCATTGTTTAGATTTGAACTATGATGTATCACACTTGTATTTCGGACTTTCCGTAAATGAGATAATTTACTCAATGACCCAGCCCCTCCAAACGCCGCAGAACCTATATCTACAGTGTAAAAGACTGCTGTCCCAGCAGTGTCTCCAAATAGCCCTGAATAAACATTTCTAGCCCAATTGGAATCAGTCCAACCAGCCCCCTGAGCAATATTTGCAACACCTTGAGCGGCAATAATTAAACCAGGTGCACACCCGACTAGAGTTGATAAACACAAGCCAACACCCCCAGCTACTTGACCAGCTCCACCAATAACTTGTAATGTAGGTGCAGCGGAATCTAAACCGTCAAAGAATCTATCTGAGAAGCTTTTCTCTTCAGCCTGGTCATGCATTTCATCATTAAACGCCCTAGAAAACGCTCCCGTTACAGCACCATTGGCAAACTTACCACCACTAACAGCAGAAGCCGTACCGCCTACAACAGCCGCAGCTATTACACGTCTAATTCTATTACCAGCATCCGACCAAGCAGCTTTTGCAGCCCCATTAATTTTCCCACCTATACTATCAATAGCTTTTGAAAATGCCTGTGTAACGCCAGCCGCCGCAAACCCATGCCCAAACTTGCCTCCCTGTAGGACACTCATCACACCACCAACTGTCCCATGAGCTGCAACTTTGGCGAAGTACGCGCCACTTCCAAAATCACCACCCGCAAATGCAGTACCGACACCATAAAACGCAGCGGCGCTGAATGCCCCAGTTAAAGCTCCTTTGAGAATATTCCCCCCATTTACTGCGGCACCTACCCCTCCTACAATTGCACCTAGCCCTGTAGCGCCCCAAAACGAAGTGACAAAGGTGCTTGCTGCTCCATTAGTTGCTACTATTAATATTGCACCAACAATAAGCCCTGCAAATTTCTTAAGCTTACTAAAGAAGTAACCACTCGGATCGGTATAACTCAACGGGTTATTCAACACATAAGAATAACGGTTATAGCTCTGCGAATTACTAGGTGCCTGAATATGTGGATCAGCCTGCAAAAACCTCCCCAACGTTGGATCATAAATCCGACCATTCATATGAATTAATCGTATGGGTAATTAGATGCAAAAAGCTCCGAGAACGGAGACTTTCACCTCAATATTACAAATGATCCAAACTAAATTATTTTCTCAAATGCTCTCAGCTTTGAAACAAATCTAGGTAATTGTTGACGCAATAAACAGTCGAGATAGTCATCTACTGACATAGGTGGTCTTTTGAGAGCCCCTCGTTGTTTTTGTGCTGCTTGAATTGCTGCACTTGGACTAAGTTCAAACATATCAGACAAAAACGTATCTGGGTGTATTGCTGAGAGTTCATAAGTAACTAGCTTGTTGTCGGGAAAGTCTTTTAGATTAAAAGTGATAATGCCTTCAGCTTGTCCTTTAATAGCTGCCGCTACAACATGCCTGTCATCTAAATCCGGCAGTTCAATACTTTCCACAAGAGAATCGTAACCTTCAACTAAACAATCAGGCATGTGAGCATCCATCAGTTGTCGGGTTCTCTCCAACTTTCTTCTGTCCAAACTAGGATTGTTCTTTATTAAATTTCTTATCCACTCATCATGAATTTGATCAGTCCAGCGAGCTCGATACAAACCTGTTTGCGCAAGATAAAGTAAGTAGCTTCGTAATGGTGCTGGATACATCACACATGCATCCAGAATAACCGTGTAAGTTGCCATTTAAGTTTTAATATCCCAATTCTAGTTCCTGATCGAGAGCGGTTAATTCATCCAAAGAGGCTAGGCGTTTTTCGTCCATATCCTGCTTAAATTTCATTACATCAACAAAGGCTACTTTACGGCGATTACCTTTTCTTGAATGCATAATATCACCTGCATCCAATAATTTAATAAAGGTCGGGCGGGACATATTCAAAATGTCAGCTGCTTCTTGCGTAGTCAGTTCAGCATGAATAGGCGTAATATTCACACTATTGCCTTGGCCAAGCTGTGTTAACAGCTCAATCATAAGTTTTATTGCGCTAGCAGGAAGCTGTAGCTGATGGTTTTCACCATCTTTTCCCACTACATTAATTTGTTGTACATCTCCATTCGCTTCCATGACCGCAGAAAGCTCTTGGCTGCTTAATTTTGCCAAAGCAATCTCTTCAGCACTTGGCAAAGAACGTACATTTAACATTGTCATTTTATTCGCCACTTAGTTGTTGTTTAATTGTTTAATTGTTTAATTGTTTAAAAAGTCTGATCTATGTATTCACGATTACAATAGCTTTATCAACCATTATTCGCAATATTCGCAATCATGTCAAGTTATTCGCATTATTCGAAATAAATTTCAGGCTTCCTAAACGAAGCCTGCCTACTCATATCAGTGCGGCTGGATGGGTGTTACCATAAACCTCCCTTAATTTTACCATGCTCACATGTACATAGATTTGTGTTGTTGATAAATCAGCATGCCCTAAAAACTCTTGAACATGCCGAATATCCGCACCTCTATCGACCATATGGGTAGCTGCTGCATGGCGATATTGATTGCACGCCCCACCTTTACGTATATCTGCTAACTTGATGTATTTGGCGACTAACTCTGACAATTGTGTAGGTCTAAAAGCTTTGCCGTTATTCGCCAAGAACAGTGTTTTACCTGAGTGCTTATTGGCTAACTTAGGTCTAATTTTTTTCAGGTATTGGTAAATCATAAAACAACCCTGTTTTGCAAAAGGAACATATCGGTCTTTGTCTCCTTTACCTTGGTATACCCGTAATTGATGTTGCTCAAAATCAATGTCGTCTACCGTCAATTCACCCAGTTCAAATCGACGAATACCTGATGCGTAGTAAGTTTCCATAATCGCCCTATCTCGAATGCCTGTTTTCCCATAAAGCGAGGCTTGATTAAGTACTTTCTGCACTTCGCTTTCGCTTAAAACTGGCTTGGGTAGTCGTCTGCCTAACGTTGGCAATTCAAACTTTTCGAAATGATTGTTGGGAATAATGTCTTTAATGAACAAGGCACGTAAAAACACCCTTACAGCGGTTAGGCGATTCCGGCGTGTGCCTTTACTCAAAGGCCCATCATTTTGTGGTTTACGGTACTTATTGAGATACTGCTGATAACTATCTAATACATCAACACTGACGTTTAACACATTGTCGATTTTTACTAGACAACACCACTGTTCAAACAGCGCTAAGTTAAATGCCTTACCTTTGACCGTTTTCTCACTTTGGTCTTTGGCTCTGCAATATTGAAGGTAATAGGCAACGCAACTATCAATCTTGCGGGTATCAGGTTTAATCAACATACTGACCTCCTAACTCTGACAATGTAAACTGCATCAATTCGGTATATACATCTTGTCGATACCAATAGATGGCGTTTGGTGCATTTCGCCTTACTCGTTTGCCAAGCTTTACCCCACACGCTGATATAACATCACCTCTATCATTAAAAACGGGTTCAACCACACAACCTCGAAGCAATTCATGTCCCGTTTCTTTGATTAAACCTAATCTTCGCATGCTGCCTCTAAACGCCGCCCCATCAGAAGTAACAGAACGATCAATGTTGCGGTTAAGCGTACGGTCACAGTAGCCAAACTTCCCCGTTACAATAAGCGTTTCAGTCAAACCAGACGCTACCAACTGTTGGTAAACCCTTGTATTACTCACAAGCTGTTGATGGTAATAATCAAATAGTTGATGTAGAAAAATATCATCGACATTCACTTCAACCATCATGGTTTCGAATTCAGGAACAAAAAAATCATCCATTTTTAGCCCCTTCACTTTGAAACGTATGTTTCTTCTTGAGAGCCGCACCTTTCCTACGGCGATATGAATCAGTATCCCAATCCAACATGATTGCATACGACACAATTCTATCTAACACCGAATCTGCAACTACCTTATCTTGAAAAGCATCATGCCAAACATCAGTCGGATATTGAGAGGTAATAATTAAAGATGAGTTTTGATCTCGCATTTCAATGAATTCAAATAGCAAATGACGCTCTTCACTCGATAAATGCTGAATACCCCAATCATCAATAAGTAACACTCTGACTCTCGCAAGTTGCCTACGCAACTTCGTGAGTTCCTCATTTCCGGCCCGCTCAGCCATTTTTAAACGACGAATAAGTGCAGGAAAATGAATATACAAGGCGGTATAGCCTTGTTCGATGACAGATTGAACCAAAGCGCATGCTAAGTGTGTTTTACCAGCCCCTGTTGGGCCTGCAATAATAATGTGCTGAAAATTCGCTATCCAATGGCACTTGGCTAGCTGAGTAAGTACCGAAAAATCAACGGCTCGATGGCTTTCCTCTTTAAAGTCCTCCAACGTAGCACTATTCCAGCGCAACTTAGCGGACTTCCTTAATCGACCCACTTTTAGCATATGGTCACTATCTATCTGTAGTTGCAACGCAGCGCGAAAACACTCATATATATCGATAGTATCGACTGACTGGGCTATATGATCTATAAATGCTCGGTACATTGGCATCAATCTCTTTTGCTCACAAAGCTCCTTGATGTTTGTAAGTACGACGTCATTACTAATTGCTGCCATAGTATTGCGCTCCCCTGATATTTTTATGTTTAGGCAAAACTAAGGTGGTTTGCGTTTCGTCATTATCTGAATGTATATCTGTTTGCAACACCATCTCAAATTCCTGAACCTGCGTAATGACATGTCTATCCGCATATTTGCAAGCACTTATGAACGCGTCATCTTCATAGCGCTTATAAAGCTTCTGAATAAAAATACAGGCTTTGCCAGCTGGGCGAGAGTTATCGGAATTCACTCTCTCATATTGCCGTTCCACCAAATTGGCAACACTCTTATCAATTGCATTTGCCCAATCCATAAAGTGTGTTTTATTTTTATGAGATTGCGCAAGGTGAGTAGGTGATTTATGAATATCAAGCATACTCTTTTGGTTAATACCCGAGAGTATGTCGTGTGTCGCAATCACATCATATTCGTGAATAACCTGTAGCTTATCTTCGGTGACTTCTATGGTCACTTTTAAGTTTCGCTGCTGATAAGGAATACTGTATTGATTGTTTGCATATGTCACAGTACAGGCAGCTGAGGCAATTTGTGTAAAGCGCTTATCAAATGGTTGGTAAACATGTGTTGGCAGAGTTTTAGAGGCAGGTTTTTCATGCTCATTAAATAATGCGTTACGCGACACTTTGATTTTTTGCAATGGTTCATCATTAAGCTTCTCTATCTCAGATAACAAGTGCACATTAACCTGTTCAATAGACGTAAAATGTAGTTTACGCATGGGCACCAACACTCTATTTGATATATGTTGAACGCCTTTTCAGCCTTTGCATTTTGCCTTGGGCTCCCTATTTGGGAAGTATCCACCATTAAGTCGTAGTGCCACGCCATGCATTGTGCTTGCTCGGTTAGTGTTGCCACTAATCCAGATTTTTTAACCATTTCACCATTGTCAAATTGCACAACACATGGGCATACATCGAAGTGCGTGAAGGCTTTTGCAAAGCCCCTAACCCAATCATTAGTGGTATGCCTTTTACTTGCAACGGCGAACATGCGATTTGAATATCCCCACACAGCAACAAACACATCTAACAACTCGGGCTTTTGTGGGGACTCAGGATAGTAAATAAGCTTAATACCCGCATAGTCTGCGCAAAGCACTTCACCAGGCTCATATTCGAACAAGTACTCAAGTTTTGATTGTTTGATTTCTTGTCGCACTAAGAAATAAAAATGCGAAATACTTAATGCTGTTGATGGGTCTTGTGCGCGGTAGCTCAAATAAATGGTTTTTATTTTAAGCCCTAATTTTTTCGGCCGCTTTGCTGCTTCATTGATAATTAATGCAATAGGCGGCCTGCGTTTAGGCATCATTTTGTTTATCATTTTAGGATAAAACAAGCGCATAAGGTCACTGTCAGATAGGTCAAGCAAACCGATATCAGGAGAATCTTTACATATTGCTAGCAACCTAGATGCAGTTCGGTTGACGGTTTGATGTGAGCAACCAATAAATTCGCCAATTTTGCGGCTCGATATTGAAGCGAGCAGTACACGTTTGTTTAGCAGGTCATTTTTACAACCTGCTTGAACTGTTTTTTCTCTTAGGCGCTCTAATACGCGCACTAAATTTCTAAAATTTTGTGGATTAATCATAATCTACCTTTGTGTTATTAAATAAAACAAAGGCGCAGGTAAACAAACGAAATTTTGACAAATCAAAAAAATCGTCTATTCTGTATACATCGGTCTCAAATTCGATGTTTACTTAGAGCCCTGCGGTCGCCAAACTTAGCAGGGTTTTCTGTTTCTGCGCCACCTTAAATTTTCTTTTCGATAAAACCTCCTGAATCAATGTTATTTATTTTTTGTGTCGCCAGCCATTTAGCCACGTCACGAGAAAGTGCAAATTTTCCTCGGCGATTTTCTATGTTGAATACTTCAACTGGCATCGTATTCCTTGAGCAAGCCTGTCTGAAAGCATGCGCACTTGGAAAACCTAGTGCGGTGTATAACTTAGTACCAAATAAAAGCGGACCGATATCACGATAAAGCTCCCGTTCAATATAGTTGGCCAATTCTTCAATATCATCGTTTGTCATCAACACGCTCTGTTACGCAAAAAAGTATTACTACTCTTATAACCAATTTTTTCAGATTGGCAATGTGTCACGCTTCGTTACGCATTACTCACGGATTTTGCTATATTTGGTGATGAAATATGGCTAAGTACGTTGTTAACATTAGTTAATTATAATCTGGCGTTACTTCTAACTAGTGTAAATCCGTTAAAAAATCATCGATAACCACAGGAGAAAACGGTGAAAATAAGTATAAAAATTCTACTTATTTATTATTTTGCATAAATTAGCTAAATTTTGACCGACTATCCGCATCCCAAGAACATTCGGCACTTGGCAACGCTGACTACTTATTCCTATGCGTGTGAAAAAGTAAATATCGAGTTCAACGGAAATCAGATGTGTGCGTATTTTTCTCCCGCGCCACAAAGCCGGTCAGGTCTTTTCAATAAGCATATGAATGGCATGAGGCCATCACTTGATACCTTAAATAACATTGATGCAGTAGCCAAAGGTACCTTAATGGTTTTTTACTCACCAATCTGGGACGCAATGCAAGCGCTTGAACAAAACAATATCGACACCTTTGCTACTTTAGAAAAACAAGATATCGATGTGCTTACTCTACTGTTTGAATCTGAGCGTGATTACGATAGAGCGTTTATTTTCAAACCGATAACTACAAAAACAATATTGGATTTGAGACGTCTTTCAACAGAGAGCGCGCTTGCAGCCCTGATAATGCTTCGCCAAGAAAAAAGAACAACCCAACAGCTTCCTTACATACCAAAGGTTTTCTTAGACGAAGTAATTTACTTGTTTCTTATTAATCTGCTGGCGTGTGATGTAATCCCTTACACATGTTATGCAAAATATTGCTTTAAATTTCTAAGTGATACATTTAATAGGGAATCTACAATCTTTGCCAAAAAACCATTTCAAGAAACATTAGTTCGCGAAAATGTAATAAAACGCCGAGAGGAAAAAAGCCTATTAACAAAATTCAGACGCTCTTGGACTGATGAAGAGTATATGATTTTGCTAAATCGGATGGACGAGGGCCATCGCAAACTTATTGAGGCTGAGCTTGCAGTTATTCGAGATAAGTACAGCGAATTCAATGCGTTTGAACTGAGCAAGGTTAAGTCACAAGGACTTTACTGGGCACTAGCTAAAATTAACCGTATCAGCCCAGAGATCGATAGATTTAAATTACATTCAGATGGCGAAAAATTCATTCTTCAAAAGCTTTGGAGTTAAAAATATATTGTGAATTCAGTATACTTACAAACCTTAACTGGTCCAAATCAATCAACAAGCTGGTCCAATCAAATAATTAACATGTTCCTATCAAATATTGGTAACAGTCCATTTAACCGTACTTAGCAAATACTACTTATTGATGTTTTAACATTTCTTTCTTAAAAAATGCACCCTGCTGAGTGGGTGTAAAGTCCCAGTCGCTGATCATAGTGGGTGACCAATCCGGATCAAATACCCATGCTACCCACGAGATATTTCTATTTTGCATAAATTCAATAATATGCGGGCCATAAGAACCGTCGTTTATTACCGGGATATGCGCCCCTTTACCGTCGGCTTTTACCCAACCTAGTTCCGTCGCTATTATTGGATAGTCTTTGGCTGCAAATCCCCATACCTCATCCCATAAGGTAAAAAAGTTCTGTTTGGATTTGACCTTAGGTTTGGCTTTTTGTGGATAAGGATGAGCTGTGTAGGCGATTCCTTGTCGGTTAATAGGGTTTTGTTGGATTGGGCGCAAATCATATGCCCAGTTAAACCCAGCGACTAATGGAATGACATTTTTATCATGGGCATAAATAATATCGATTAATTGTTCATTGAACGCTTTCCATTCTAGCCAATTGGCTTTACCGGCTCGGCCACCTTGATCAGTTGGTTCATTAAACAGTTAATACACTGCCACTGTTGAAACGCCAGCATATCGAAACGCAATGTCTTCCCAGAAAGTCCGAGTTTCTTTCATCGTGGTGTCGTACATTGAGTGTTGGAACAACTCTACTGGCAAATAACCAATAGAATGCCAATCGATGATGATGTACATTTTTTGTGCATTTGCCCAAGTAATTGCTTGATCAATTAACTCAAAGTAGGCGTCTTTGCCATTGCCTTGCCAAGAGACTGGATGAATAGGTAAACGCACCACATTGGCACCCCAGGCTTTTAATTCTTTAAAAAGCACTGCTGACCATTGACCTTCGCGCAACAGTTTATCTGGGTCGGCAATGTTTACGCCTCTAAAAATAATCTGTTTACCCGACTCATCAACTAACTTGTTGCCTTGCACCGACACAAAGTCCAATTTGTTAGTTAATTGACTACTGTCAAATTGAGAAGGGTAGGGATTATCCCACCAACTTTTTTCACTCTTCGATGCTGGGTCTGCTGCTACTGCTACATTTTGTATGCTAACAAACAGGGCCATTAAGATGGCACTAAACAATACTGCTTTCATATTTACTCCTAGTTAGAGAGAGTTGCTACAACATTATGCTGGTTTGGATAGGTCGCAGGATCGATAACATCGCCATCAATTTTTTGACCGTCAATTTCAAGTTGAATCTCGCCTTTACTCAAACCTAATGGGTTGCGTAATTCAATTTTATAGGTTGCCCCGCGGAACGTACGACTCATTGTGACTTTGTCCCAACTTGGCAAAATACAAGGCTCAATACGCAGACCAGCATATTCAGTGCGAATGCCTAAAATATACTGTGTTGCAGCGTAATAATTCCATGCAGCGGTGCCAGTTAACCATGAGTTTTTCGCTTCACCCGGGTTAGCTGAATCGGCGCCCGCAATCATTTGGCTATAAACGTAGGGTTCAGTTTTATGCAACTGATGTACGTCTTGTAAAAATGCCGGGGTAATTTTGCTGTAATACTCAAAGGCTTTTTCACCTCGACCTAACATGGCTTCTGAAATGGTGATCCAGGGGTTGTTATGGCAAAAAATACCGGCGTTTTCTTTATAACCTGGTGGGTAAGAAGTGATCTCACCTATGTACTTGTTATAACCGGTAAACGCTGGCTGATTAAGCATAATGCCGTAATCTGTTGATAAGTGTTTTTCAACTGACTCCATGGCTTGTAATGCTTTGCCATCATCAAAGCCTATGCCTGCCATGGCACAAAAACCCTGAGATTCGATAAAGATTTTACCTTCAACATTGTCATTGCTGCCTATTTTGTCGCCGTTGGCGTCATAAGCTCGCAAAAACCATTCACCGTCCCAGGCATGTTGTTTGATGGTTTCGCGCATTTTATCCACTTCAACCAAGCAACTTTTTGCTAGTTCGCCTTTTCCAATGCGATGACACAAATCTACAAACTCTTGGCCATACAATACAAATTGCCCTGCAATCATCACTGATTCGGCTACTTTAGAATCACCGCGCTGAGTGGTTTGATAAGACTCATTTGGATTTTCTGAGAAACAGTTTAAGTTAAGGCAATCGTTCCAGTCTGCACGGCCAATTAATGGCAATCCATGTGGTCCAAGATTATTGACTACATGATTAAATGCGCGTTCTAGGTGAGTGAAATGGCTGGCTGTGTTGTTCAAGTCACTGTCAAAAGGCACCACTTCGTCTAATATGCTGAAGTCACCTGTTTCTTTAATATAGTTGGCTGTAGATAACACCATCCACATAGGATCGTCATTAAAATTGCCACCAATATCAGCATTACCTTTTTTGGTTAATGGTTGATATTGGTGATAGGCCGAACCATCTTCTTTTTGCGTGGCAGACAAGTCTAAAATACGCTCTTTGACCTTTTCTGGCACCATATGCGCAAAACCAATGGTATCTTGATTTGAATCTCTGAATCCCATACCACGGCCGATACCTGATTCATAAAATGACGCACTGCGAGACAGGTTAAATGTCACCATGTTTTGATATTGATTCCAAATATTTACCGCTCGGTTGAATTTGTCATCGGGGGTTTGTACTTGAAATTTGTTTAGTAAATTATGCCAATAGTTATTTAGTTTATTTAACTCTTGGGTCACTTTCTCATCACTGTCAAAACGCTCACTTAACGCTTTAGCAGGGGCTTTATTGATCACATTAGGTGCAGCCCATTTTTGTTCAGGGTCGACTTCGCAATAACCTAAAGTGAATACCAAAGACTGGCTTTCACCAGGCGCTAGCTTCATTTTAAGGTGATGAGACGCTATAGGAGACCAGCCTCTTGCAATTGAATTGCTTGCTTGGCCCTTTTCTACGGCTAAAGGCCGATCAAAACCTCTGTATGGACCTAAGAAGCTTTCTCTATCGGTTTCAAAACCATCTAATTCACGGTTGACTGAATAGAAGGCATAGTGGTTGCGGCGTTCGCGGTATTCAGTTTTGTGATAAATGGTGCTGCCTTCAACTTCTACTTCACCGGTAGACAAATTACGTTGAAAATTGGCACCGTCATCCTCTGCATTCCATAAACACCATTCAATGAATGAGAAAACATCTACCGACTGTTCAGTATCATTATTATTGGTGACCACCAAACGATGTACTTCTGCTTTAGTATCAAGGGGAATAAAGCTGGTGACTTCTGTCGCAATGTTATTTTTGCTGGCATCAAAGCGGCTATATCCCATACCATGACGGCATGTATATTCATCTAGCTCAGTATTGACAGGGCGCCCAGTGGCTGACCAGTATTCACCATTACAACCTATATAGAAATAACGCCCACCATTGTCTAAAGGCACACTGTTATAGCGATAACGAGTCAATCGACGAAACTTAGGATCGCGATCAAAGCAGTAGCCGCCAGCGGTATTGGATATCAATCCATAAAAACCATCATTACCTAAATAGTTTATCCACGGAGTAGGGGTGTAAGGAGTTGTTATTACATACTCGTAATTTAGATCATCAAAATAACCAAATTTTTCATTGTTATTCGTTGTTTGTTTAGACATGGTTATTCATCTCTTTAGGTAATGGTTGATACAAATTTATTAAATACATAGATCGTCCTTGAATCATTCAGCTGCCGGGTCAGCGGCATTTCGACGACCGACTAATTCTTCGTTCATCTGTTTCTGTTTTTGTTCTGTGATGGGGTAAAACACCATGAGTGCGGCAGCTGCAAGACCAAATGCAGCTGGAATAAAGCTCATTAATAAGGTCATGCCAGGTAGTGACGCTTCTACCGTACTAGGGTCCATACCGTTATAACCATAACTAGCCAGTACCACTAACATCAGTGCGCCTGCAAATCCGCTACCTGTTTTTTGTACAAAAGTGCCAGCAGAATAAATTAAGCCAGTTGCCCGTCTGCCGTTACGCCATTCGTTGTAATCAGCAGAATCGCCAAGCATTGAGAAGAATAAGGTGGGCATCATGGCGGCAAAAAACTCAGCGCTACAACCAAGAATAAACATTTGCGTTACATCAGTTCCGGGTAGCCAATAAAAGCCAGTTGTCAGGATGCTGCTTAATAACAGGGCAATAATAAATAGGGTTTTTCTGCCTAGTTTATTGGCTAAATAACTGGTGCATAAAGCACCAAGAATAGACACCACCAACAGGACTACAAAATATTGTCCAACTAGTAATTCATCACCCACGTAATATTTAAAATAATACGCCACCACTCCGACTTTAATGCCGTTGAACATCATGGTTAGAAAGCCAATGCCGAGTAAAATTAACCATGGTTTGTTGGTGATAAGATCTAACATGTCTTGTTGAACACCAGATCCCGCTTTAGCAGAGCTTTTCTCATTCGCTTTAAGTAATCTGCGCACAAACCAAGTCATTACTGACATGACTACTACAAACAACACGCCTGTTTGCCAGTTTCGATAGTAGAAAAACAGAGTCATGACCATGAGAGGCAATAAGATAAAAGGTAGCTGTTTGCAAAGGTCGCGAAGTTCAGAACCGAGGCTTTTTTCAACTTTTTCAATAGGAACGACACGTTCTCTGGTAGAGGCAACTGAAATCACCATAAGCGCCATCAATAAACCGGCAAACACATACATTGTATATTGGTAACCTAGTGCATCATCTCCCTGTCCTAACATTTCTACTAGTTTAGGTAAGAACCCCATTACAAAAAGACCACCTAAAAAAGCGCCAGCAAAACGGAATCCAGACAGACTTGTGCGTTCTTTATCATCTTCTGTCATTACGCCCATCAAAGCAGAGTAGGGCACGTTGTTGACGGTGTAGGCTAACGTCAGGCCGATGTAGGTCACATAGGCATAGATTAATTTGCCATTAGGGGATAAATCAGGGGTGGTGAAACATAACACCATAAACAGGCATAAAAACGGAGTAGAC
>ENA-OSET01004091-OSET01004091.1-sediment-metagenome-genome-assembly--contig:-NODE-4091-length-13056-cov-39.822868_pt1 | contig 13056 bp, 9 predicted proteins | sample MGYA00237882_ERZ534229 | MGnify/ENA primary metagenome ERZ534229 (study PRJEB26408, sample SAMN06266212) | sediment metagenome | isolation source: Hudson Canyon methane seep mesocosm | place...
AAGTTAAAGCTATCTTAAGTTTGTAAAGCTATCATAAAGATTATTGGAATAAAGAGACATTTGGTTGAACACTATTTCCCGACCCTTCTTCATCCAAATGGACGATTCCAGAATTCGTGCTATTACGATAACGTCTAGTATTATAAAAATTTTGGGAGATGAATCATGGCGAAATCTGCAGACTATAAATTGGGTCCCAATACCTACCCAAGAGGATGGTTTGTTGTTGCCGAGAGCAGCGAGTTAAACGCTGAGCCTTTGGCGATAAAGTTTTTTGGCCAAGATTTGGCTCTGTTTCGTGGCGCCAGTGGCAAGCCAGTCTTGTTAGATGCGTACTGTGCTCATATGGGCACCCATCTAACTGATAGCAAAAGTTCCATGATCGTCAAGAATAACCAGCAGATCGAGGGCGACTCAATTCGTTGCCCCTATCATGGTTGGCGTTATAACGCTCAAGGGCATGTTGATGATATACCGTATTCTAATGGGCCATGCCCAAAATCTGCCTCTATTAAGTCCTACCCAGTAATCGACAACATGGGCTGTGTCATGGCTTGGTATGACCCAGATGATCGGGAACCAGATTATGAGGCGCCCAAACTGCCAGAGTGGGATGATCCCCAGTGGGTAAGGTGGGAACTTGATCACTTAGGTGAATTAAATATCCATCCACAGGAGATAATCGATAATATTGTCGATGTCCAGCATCTGGGGCCAACTCATGGTGCACCTAGTGAGTATTTTGAAAATGAAATTAGAGACCATGTTTGCATCCAACGCCAAGGTGGGCCGATGCAACTATACGAAACTTACCTTAACACCAGCACTTGGTATACCGGACCTGGAATACTGTTGTCTAAACAAGAATTTGCTGGGATGGTCATTTTCGAGTTAATAGCTAATACGCCAGTAGAGGATGGTGTAGTCAAATGTTGGCATGGCTGTTTAGTTAAGGGTTCTGCAAAGATTGCTACCGAGGCTGATATAGTCATGGCTAGAGAGGCGCAAGCTGGGGCGCTAGAAGCCTTCAGTGCGGACTTTAATATTTGGCAGAACAAACGGCCTGCACTCAAAATAATGCAGTTAAAAACTGATGGCCCCTTTAGAACGGGCCGTAAATGGTACTCGCAGTTTTATGTATCTCCTGATGATGTGCAGGCTATACAGCAAGAAACTAACGGCATGCACTTGACTGAAGGATTACAAACCTCTGAGCAGGCGGGCCAAAATATAGATGATGGGTTAACATTTTAACGAAGTACTTTTATTGCATTTATAAAAAGGAGGCTATATAGCCTCCTTTTTATGCTTATGACGGACCTAAAGATTAGTGATTTTCTGCCGCTTTGGTGCCACTTGGAACACGAATATTATCCACCAGAGCTTGAACAGTCTCTGGTGGCTTAGCGGTTAAGCGACTGATTGCCATGGCAATCACAAAATTCAGTAGCATGCCGATGGCGCCAATACCTTCTGGAGAGATACCCCATAACCAATGCTCTGCATTGTTAAGTTCTGGCGCGACAAACTTGAAGTACGCTATGTAGGCAAAGGTAAATACCAAGCCTACGAGCATTCCCGAAATAGCACCCTCTTTGTTGGCTCGTTTGGAGAAGATACCCAAAAGTAACGCTGGAAACAGAGACGCAGCGGCAAGGCCAAATGCAAAAGCAACCACTTGGGCGACAAAGGCGGGAGGGTAAATGCCAAATAGCCCGGCGATACAGACCGCAACGGCTGCCGCTAAGCGGGCATAGAGCAATTCCTGTTTCTCAGTGATTTTTGGGATGAGGGTTTGTTTAAGTAAGTCATGAGAGATAGCGCTTGAAATAACCAGTAGCAGTCCAGCAGCCGTTGATAGAGCGGCTGCTACGCCACCAGCGGCGACAAGTGCAATCACCCAGCCGGGCAAGCCAGCAATCTCAGGGTTGGCCAGCACCATAATGTCTCGGTCGATATAGACTTCGTTGGCAGACTCAGTGGGTTTATTAGTTAATAGTCGTTCGCCATGACTACCTCGAGTGCCATCAACATGGAATGTCGGTTTAATGGGTGATAATGCGGTACCAGCGCCATATTGCATAATGCCGTCATCATTTTTATCTTGCCAGGCGATTAACCCTGTATTTTCCCAATTACCAAACCATTCTGGAGCTTCGTCATAGGCGGTATTGTGGACTGTATCGACTAAATTAAGACGTGCAAATGAGGCCACCGCCGGAGCAGTAGTATATAAAATGGCAATAAATACAAGAGCATAACCTGCGGACAAACGTGCATCAGACACCTTGGGCACCGTGAAAAAACGCACTAAGACGTGAGGAAGTCCAGCCGTACCAAACATTAGGGCTGCGGTAATTGCAAAAACATCAATGGTTGATTTGGTACCGGCGGTATAGGCATTAAAACCAAGGTCTAACAATACTCCGTCGAGCTTTTGCAACACTGATAGACCTGAACCATCAGTAACCTCAGCACCAAAACCCAGTTGGGGAATGGGGTTGCCTGTGATCATGATAGATATAAAGATTGCCGGCACCATGTAAGCAAAAATCAGAACACAATACTGAGCTACCTGAGTGTAGGTAATACCTTTCATACCACCAAGTACGGCATACATAAACACAACAGCCATACCAATTATCACACCGGTATTCACGTCTACTTCAAGAAATCGAGAAAAAACAATACCCACGCCACGCATTTGGCCAGCAACATAGGTAAAGGAGACGAAGATCAAACAAACCACCGCAACAATGCGTGCAGCCTGGGAGTAGTAGCGCTCGCCTATAAAATCGGGGACAGTAAAGCGTCCAAATTTACGTAAGTAAGGCGCCAGAAGAAGCGCCAGGAGTACGTAGCCTCCAGTCCAACCCAGTAAATATACAGAGCCATCACGTCCAATAAAGGAAATGAGGCCCGCCATAGATATAAACGAGGCTGCACTCATCCAGTCAGCAGCAGTCGCCATGCCGTTTACGACTGGATGCACTCCACCACCTGCGACATAAAAGTCTTTGGTCGATCCAGCTCGTGACCAGATGGCGATTCCTATATAGAGAGCAAAAGATGCGCCCACAAACAGATAGGTTAATAGTTGAGTGCTCATGATTGCGGCCCCTGACCACTGTTATCATCCCCGACATCAAACTGTCTATCTAGTATTTTCATCTGTCGCGCATAAACAAAAATGAGAGCTACAAACACATAAATAGCGCCTTGCTGAGCAAACCAGAATCCCAGTTTAAAGCCGGCAATCGTAAACTGATCGAGCCAATCGACAAAAATAATTCCACAACCAAAAGATACGGCGAACCAAACTACCAAGAGTTTGGCGAGGAGCTTTAAATTGGCTTGCCAATACAGAGTTTGATTAATAAGTGAGGTCTCATGCTCAAGTTGGTTGCTCTTTTCTTCAGTATCCATGGTAATTCCTTGTTTTTTAGTAGCTTTCGTTGCGCAAAAGCTTTTATTTATTATGTAAGTATAAGAGTAACAAGATCTAATTCTAACGGACTATATTAATTACGTCGGATATAGATCTTTTAGTGCTTGACCCGCTTTATCTCGAGAACCACTCCCTCGGCTAAAAGTTGACTGACGCTTAATTTGGCTCAGTAATAACTTTATATCGACTACGGGTGAATCAGTGTTTTTGTTTTGGAAGAGATGGCGGTCGAGCTGCTCAAATTGTTGCTCAATATCCTTATCTTCTAGACTAATAGCGAGAGCTTTTAGTGTCTTTGGTGGACGTTCAGCAAATAGTGTTTTACCCCAGATTAAAATGGCATCACGCATCGCCATAAGGTCATTACTTTGTGCCGCATCTTCTATTGTTTTTAGCTGCTGCCTTAGTGTCTGGAGTGCACTATTTTGAGATTCAGCTGAGGAATCCTGCTTCTCATTGCGAGCTTGATTTTGTCGTATGATTAACATTGCCACAATTAGCGAAGCAAGGATCGCATTTAAAGCTAAAGAAATAGAGGTCAGGTTCGAATTTTGTGGCTTTGATACCATCAGGCTTTCAGAAGACAGATCACTATCTGATAGTGCTGTACCGCTAACAATCGCGCTGTCATTGCCTAGGCCATCATCTGGATTGCTGACACTGGGTAAGACCTGAAGAGTAGTTGATGGTAAGCGCGATATTTGCTCTTTCTGTTCATTAATGTCCCACCAACGCACTTCAATAGGAGGTAGTATTATTTCGCCGGACTGGTTTGGAACTAAAGCAAAAGACTCTACTCTTGTTGAAGTTAAACCTTCACTTGAGAGGGCTTGATCAAGCTGTGGCTGGTCCGGATAGACACGATAATCTGAGCTCTGAGGTGCCTCTAAGGGTGTAATTTGAGCACTACTGAGCCCTTTAGCGGTGATGGTGACAGTGCGTGTAATTGGTTCGCCAACCGTAGCGTTCTCTAGATCACCACTCCAGCGCTGCTCCAAGGTAACTTTGCTACTGGGCATCCAACCTAGCCCAGCAGTTTGATTTAACGGAGCCTCAACATTCACTTGCACGGACTCGGTGTCACGAATGACTTGATTGCCCCGATTATTGAAGACACCAAATTGACTGCGAGTATTCACCTCATAGGCGCCAAAACGCAGACTTGGAATCTCTAACTGCCCAGCAGATTGGGGAAACACGGCATACTTTACCTCCAACACCAAATAAGTTCTGCCATTCAGTACCTTCTGATAGGTCGTATCCCCTAAACGGTGAAGTAGGGCGTTGGCTATTTTTAACTCAGAGAGACTGTAATCTCTCAAGTTAATCGAGGTATACAAGCGGTGAGTTAAGATAATTTGCTGGTTAACATAAACAGTATCGTTATCCACCAGAGTTTCGGTGTAAATAGGCTGCGTACCTGGGTTGGCCGCAGTTGGGTTTGCTGGTGCTGCTCTCACCCTTAACTCCACTGCATTACTGACATCACCTTTAAAACTAAGCGATGGAATTAATAACATTCCCGCTCGTTTCGGCCGCAGCTGTATAGTCCAGGCGGTAAATGATTCAGTTTTACCATTAACATTTCTGTAACTTTGCTGGCGGTTGTTTGATAAAACATCAAAGTCAGTGAATAAAGGTTTAAAGTCTGGTTCACCGGTAAATACTTGGCCGTCATAACGTATTTCTAACCTAAGGGTCTCGTTACTATCCAACACTGAACGGTCAACTTTTGCTGTTAAATCAGCCCAACTTAGTGAAGTTAATAGGGCTAAAATACATAGGCTCACAACTTGGATAGTTACTTTAAAATAGCTTCTCATTTACCAGCGCTCTTCGTTAGTGGGCGGCCTTCGGTTCTGACTACGTTGCCGCGCTTGGTGGCGAAACTTAGCTCGAAGGAGACCGCCGGGATCATCGGGGATGCGTCGAAGTATGCGTTCAATCGCTTCTTGTTCCTGTTTTTCTTCGTCACTCAATTCTTCAACAGAAGCCTCTTCTTTTTGTTCTTCCTCTGTTGCGGGTTCATTTTTGTCCTCAGGTTTATCTTGCTCAGACGGGGCAGGATCTTCATTAGATTCGTTTTGTTGATCTTGATCTTGTTGCTCTTGGCCCTGATCTTGTAGTTCTTGGCTCTGCTGGCCCTGATCTTGTTGTTCTTGGCTCTGCTGGCCCTGATCTTGTTGTTCTTGACTCTGTTGGTCGTGATCTTGTTGTTCTTGACTCTGTTGGTCCTGATTTTGTTGTTCTTGACTCTGTTGGTCCTGATCTTGTTGTTCTTGACTCTGTTGGTCCTGATCTTGCTGATCCTTCAGCTGCTCAACCAGATCTAGATTAAACCTGGCATCCTCCATTTTAGGTTCTTTGCTCAGAGCATTAGTGTAAGCCTCAATAGCTCCTTCGAGATCCCCTGATTTTGCCAGTGCATTACCGAGGTTGTAGTCTCCAGTGGCGCTATCATCTTGAGAGAAATCTGCTGTTGCTTGGTCAAAGTCTTCGGCTTTGAAGGCAGCGCTACCACGCCAGCGAGAATCTTCAAACAGATCTTTAGCAGCCTCATAGTTCTCGACATTCATAGCTTCTGAGGCCTGCTGGTCTGGAGTTTGCCATAAGTCTTGCCATTCTAAAGCCTCAACCGGCTGAGCAGTGAACAGCTGTGGGGCAATTAAAACTACCACGACCAACCCTTTCCTAAAGCTGAATAACAACACAGGTAGCAATAATAGTATCAACCAGTAGCCTTGATCATCCCATAGATCGAAAGAACGATCTGTTTCTCGTGTGCTATTTGTGAGCAGTGAGTCCATGCCAGCCAGAATATTATCTATATCCCGATCATCGGCGCTTAGCGTTTGATAGGAACCACCATTGTTGGCGGCAATTTTCCTCAACGCGCCTACGTTGAGCTTTGCGACAATAACATTACCGGACTTTTTGACAAAACCACCCGCGGGGCTGGGAATTGGGGCGCCATCGGGTGTACCTACGCCGAGTATTGAGAGCCTATAATTACCTTCATCTGCGATAATGGGGGTAATATTATTAAATGCAGATTTATCAATACCATCAGTGATAAGCAGAATGTTGGCTTGCTGATAACCACCAGCTACAGCCAAGTCTATGGCGCTCGCCAGACCTTCCTCCACGTTACTACCAGCTTCGGGCAATAGATTTGGTTCAAGTATGGGTACCATGCTCACGATGGTATTACTATCCTCTGTTAGTGGAGACACAGTATGTGCATCTCCACCATAAACAATCAATCCAACCACACCTTCGGTTCTTTGAGTGAGGATATCGATCAGTTTGTAGCGAGCTCTGACTAAACGATTTGGCGAAATATCTTCTGCTAACATTGAAGGAGAAAGATCCAGAACTACCACTAACGCGGAGTCTTGCTTATGCACAGGTTGAGGTAACTGTTGCCAGGCGGGACCCGCAAGACTCAGACAGCAAAATATCCAAGCTGAGATCATAAACGCCACAAGCCAGGGTCCGTTTAAGGCGCGCTTTCCTCCTGAGCCTTGAAGTAGAAAAGGTAAAAGCTCTGGATTGATAATAGTTTCCCAATTGCCAGCATTGCGTTTTCGCCAAGTATAAAAACCAATGACAGCAACAACGGGAATCAAGCCTAAGAACCACCATGGCCGTAAAAAATGAAAGTTATCAAAAATTTCGGTCAAATTCTCAATCATTACCTTAACTAACCTCGCCTTTTCGTTGGCTGGCCATAAAAACAATTAAGCTGAGGCAAAATGCTAGTCCTAGGGGCCAATGAAATAAACTAACGATAGGTCGAATGGTCTCAGCATCCTGTTCAATAGGCTCTAGCTGATTCAGTCTTTCGTAAATTGATGCTAGCTCCTGAGGATCTCGCGCACGAAAATATTGACCGCCAGTGGCCTGTGCAAGCGTGGTTAATGTTTTTTCGTCTAGGTCTGCACTGGGATTTACCATTGTTCGACCAAATAGCCCACGCTGCTCCTGCCGTTCTGCGCCAATACCGATGGTGTATATTTTTACCTTGGCTCGACGTGCCAGATCAGCAGCTTCTTCAGGATTAAGGGCGCCTGTATTATTTGAGCCATCGGTCATTAAAATTAGTATACGATGATCTTGTGGTCGATCTTGCAGTCGCTTTACAGATAACCCAATTGCATCTCCTATTGCTGTACCGTTGCCAGCAAAGCCAATTTGAGCTTCTAGCAATAAGGATTCCATAGTTTCTCGATCAAATGTCAATGGTGTTTGTAAATAGGCTTTTTCGCCAAACAAAACGAGTCCTAACCGGTCTCCCGTACGTTTGATGACAAAATCTCCAACCACTGACTTAACCGCCATCAGACGATTAACGGTTTGGCCACGAATGACCATATCTTCTCGCTCCATACTTCCTGAGATATCAACAGCAATAAGAATATCGCGTCCCTCTGTAGGCAGTGCTACGGGCTCACCGATATAAACTGGACGAGCAATGGCTAGTAGAGCGCTTAGCCAGCATAGACTGAGTAAAATTAACAAAAGTCTGTTGCGCCAGGTGGTCGCTTTTAAGGATACCTGCTCCCCGCTGGCTGCCGCTGTAAGCATTGGAGCTCTGAGAGCTCTTATGTTGGTTTCAGCCGGTTTGCGACGCCAACGGTAGATGATAGGTAGGGGCGCTAACGCCAATGCCCAGGGCCAAATAAGGCTTAACATGTTGATATTTCCTTCAACTTATCCTGAGAGTAGTGTTGTTTGATCCAGATCGCACTGCTATTGATGAATGACTCAGTCAGATCTTTATGTTCTTTCCTGTCATCAGGCCTGCCATAAAGTAGGGCGTTAAGATCAATAGGTAGATTTTGGAATACAGTATGATTGCAACTGGCTTGCAAAAACCTTAAAAACGCTGCCAAATCACGACTACTAAAATGCTGGTCTGGATAGGCACTATTAACGGCTTGTTTAAGTGTTTCCAGAATCATGATTAATCTTTGAGTTGAGTTCAGGTTTAGGTCATGTTTTATCTCCAATAACTGCGCCATCGCTTGTCGTCGATAGAGGTTATTGTTATAGAATCTTAACAGCCGCCAAAGAGCCCAACTTAAGCCTGCAACGAATATAATGATTAAAACCCACCAACCCGGGGCAAGTGGCCACCAGGATATAGGATCTGGCAAATGAATGTCGCGAAGTTCCGCTAGAGGATCACCTTGCATGATCAGTTACCACGGCGACTGTTGCGTTTTTTGCCATAAGCACGACGCAGTGTGCTCATGACTGTATCGTCAGTATTAAAAGGTAATAGGCCTGCAGAGAGTTTTTCGCTAATTTTCCTTAAGCGCAGGGTTCGATCTTCAAAAGCTTGTTTGAAACGTTCCCGCAATTTAGCATTACTCGTGTCTAGCAGTGTATGTTGAGTACCATCACTGACCGCATAGAGTGACGGGGGAGGAAGGTGTAGCTCGATATTATCAAAAACATGACATAAATTTAGATTGCCCTGGCGAGCCAATGTAAACAAATGCTGTTCGCAGGCGTCATTAATGTCGTGAAAGTCGCTTACGATAAAAATAGTGCTCCCCGGTGAAACAAAATGCCGTGCCTCATCGAGTATTTCAGCCATACTATAGCGGTCAGTTGACTGTTGGTCCTGCAGGTTTAGTAATTTAGTACTGTAGTCTTTGAGCCCATGAATAAATTGTAATACCGCATGATGGCTCCGACGGGGTTTAACATCCATTTGGTGTTGTTGTCCGAATATTATTCCTCCGGAACGATCATTAGCAGATAGTCCCGCCCAAGCAAGCGCAGCTGAGACCTCACATGCAACGACCGACTTTAGTCTTTTACTTCCAAAGAACATGGGGCTACGTAAATCAGTAATAACCAAAATAGGCCTTTCTCGTTCCTCACTAAAAATCTTAGTATGTGGCGTTTGAGTGCGCGCAGTCACGCGCCAATCAATGCTCCTGACATCATCCCCAGGTTGATATATACGCACTTGATCAAAGTCCATTCCTCGTCCGCGAAAACGAGATTTATGGCCTCCAGCTAGCATCTGACGTGCTTGAACCTTTGGAAAGCCAGTTAGATCCCGCGCTCCATAGCGCAGTCTAACCATATCTTTCAGATTAGCGGTGGCAGGATGTGTTTGATCTTGATTGATTAGGCTCATTAGCGCTAGTTCATTAGGCTGATGGCACTGTATCAAGTAGTTTGTCGATTACTTGATTTGCCATAATCCCGCTGGCTTCAGCTTCAAAACTTAATATTAGACGATGTCGCAATACGTCATGGGCAACAGCTCTAATATCATCGGGAGTCACAAAGTCGCGACCTTCCATCCAGGCTAAAGATCGGCTGCAACGATCAAGAGCAATTGTTGCCCGTGGACTAGCGCCATAGTCGAGCCATTGAGCCAAGTCACCGCCATAGGATTCTGAGTTTCGTGTTGCCAAAATAAGCTGTACCAAATACTCTTCGACGGCCTCTGTCATATGAATTTGGTTAACAGCCTGCCGCGCTGCAAATAATGTTTCTTGGGATAGAGGCTCAATGCCAGTACCAGCGTCATTGAGTGCCTCTTGCCTTGATAGGGCAAGTATGGCCCGCTCAGTCTCTGGGGCAGGGTAGTCCACTAATATATGCATGAGAAAGCGATCCATTTGAGCCTCTGGCAGAGGATATGTACCTTCTTGCTCTATGGGATTCTGAGTGGCCATCACTAAAAATAAATCGGGCAGTGGGTAAGTATTCTTGCCCACTGAGATTTGCCGCTCTGCCATAGCTTCCAAAAGAGCAGACTGAACTTTGGCTGGTGCTCGATTAATTTCATCGGCGAGTACTAAATTGTGAAATAGAGGGCCCGCTTGGAATTCGAAGGTTCCCTGCTGCGGTCTATAAATATCACTTCCAGTGATGTCCGCTGGAAGCAGATCTGGGGTGAACTGAACCCGATGAAAGTCGGCCTCTAAACCCTCGGATAGAGTTTTTATGGCTTTTGTTTTTGCTAGACCAGGTGCTCCCTCTACAAGAAGGTGGCCGTCGGCAAGAAGAGCGATCATTAGGCGCTCGATTAGATGCTCTTGACCGACGATTTTATTGGCTAGCCATTCTCTGAGTTGCGCGATGTTTTGTTGCAAAAGTTACCTCTACTATAGTGTCTGAATTACATGATGAGGGGTCGATTTTAATAGCTATGCAGAAAACAAACAAACATTGTTCAATTCCTGCTATGAACAGATTTTACCAGTTTATTTTTTAAAAATGCCTAATATTTTTGCACAGAGTCCAAGCAATTTGTTACCTTAGAAGCAGATATTTGATCGCTATTACATTACAGACTTCAAAAACGTAAAAAGGTTGCAAATTGTTCCCATGGAAGTGAAACAAGATGATCGGCGTCAGACATTAATTCAGTCTTTAAATAAGATTGCGGCAAAAAAGTTAACCAAAAAAAAACAAAAGCAATTTAACGACTTCGCCGCTAATGCAATTCATTTTTATCCAGATGATGATTACTTACAGCGCCCTGCAGAGGATATTTTTTGGAATATATGGGGCTTGTATGGTTTTGCGGAGCCACGATTTCTAGAAGCCTCAGGCCCCACTTCTCTGGGGTCAGCTGCTAAAATTCGAGTATTTAATCCAACCGTAGAGCTAGATGGCTGGTCTAGTCACTACACCACTATTTACGTTGACCAGCGTGACATGCCATTTTTAGTTGATTCACTGCGTATGGCTCTGAATCGCTGGGGCTTAAATATATACACCTTGCAAAGCAATCCGGTTTGGGCGTTGCGTAATGATCTCGGAACGATTGAAGGTATTCATTCAGATTATGTAGAGAACGCTGTCCGCGAAGCATTAATGATTATTGAGGTTGATTTACTATCTGACAGAGAAATTGAAGAGTTACAGCGTGAGCTAACACTCGTGTTGGATGACGTCTCTACGGTGGTAGACAGTTTCGACCCCATGCGTTTGCGGCTGGAGCTGTTGATGGCAGAGCTGAAAGCCAATGCTCCTAAGGTAGAGCAGCTAGAAGAGTCCTTGGCGTTCTTGCAATGGATTTATGATGGATATTTTGTATTTACTGGGTGTGCTGAGTTTGATTTAGAGGTAAAAAACGAGAGCGTTTATTTGCGCGAGAAAGCAGGTAGTGCTTATGGGTTACTTAAAAAATATCGCGGTGATTTACGCAAAGAGTCGGTAGAGGAACTTAGTGCTGGTGTCAAAAGTCTCTACGAAGATGATCAAATATTAACGGTTACTAAATCTGCAAAACGCTCGAAAGTACACCGTAATGTCTATTCTGATTATATTGTGGTTAAACGCTTTAATAGCGACGGCGACCCTGTTGGGGAGATAAGGTTTTTGGGGCTCTACACGGCCCAATTTTATTCCTATAGTCCCAGGCGCATTCCTATACTCCGCGAGAAAGTTGGTTGGGTTATGGAAAATTCTGGATTTAATCCAGCAAGTCATGATGGCAAAGCCTTGTTGACTATATTGGACTCTCACCCTCGCGATGAACTTCTACATGTAACTAGAGAAGTATTGGCAGGTACTGCTATTGGAGTCTGGCAGATTTATGAGCGTAGGGTAGTTAAAGTCTTTGTTCATACTGACCCTTTCAACAAGTTTGTTAGCTGTTTAGTCTATTTACCCCGCGAGTCCTTTAATACCAATACCAGAGACAAGATTGAGGAGAAAATTGGCCTGGAGCTAGGCGCAATTGAGAGTGAGCTGACCACACACTTCATTCCTGATTCAGTGCTGGTGAGAATTCGTTTAGTTTACAAGATTGAAAATAAAAAATACCTTGAGGTTAATGCTGAAACGCTACAAGCGGTGGTTGAAAAGATTACTAGAAGTTGGGGCGATGTTTTCAGCGAACAGTCCATTAGCGCCTTTGGTACGACTGATGGTGCTGTTCTATCAAGACGCTTTCAGAATGCGTTCCCCAGTGCGTATCAAGAGATTTATGGGCCTGACCATGCTCATCAGCATATTTCACTTTTTGATCGCCTTGATGGTAACGATGATCTTGCTATTGATTTCTATCAAGATCAGCAAGAACTAGAGCAACATCTGAGGGTTACCCTATTTCACAGAAACGAGCCTCTAGAACTCTCAGATATGGTACCAATGCTTGAAAATCTGGGCTTTAGAGTAGTCATGGAGCATCCCTATCCAATCGCCCCTGAGTCTGAAGATGTTATCTGGATGCAAGACTTTGATTTAGAGTTTTCATTGAATGTGGGCGTAGATGTTTCAGCAGTACAAAACAGCTTCAAAGATGCCTTATTGCGAGTGTGGCGGGGTGATGCAGAAGATGATAGCTTCAACCGGTTGGTAGTAGGAGCTAGACTCGACTGGCGAGCTGTTGCAATGCTTCGTTTGTATGCTCGTTACCTCAAACAGTTAAGTGTTCCTTACAGTCAAGAATTTATTGCGGATACTCTTTCCAAACACTTGGACCTCACACGTAATTTAGTTGCCTTATTTAAGAGTTACTTTGATCCACGCTACGCCTCTGAAGGAGAGTCAGAGAGAGCAGCTGGTTTGGTTTCTAAAATACAAATTGGTTTAGACTCAATTAGAAACATCAATGAAGATAAAGT
>ENA-OSET01004093-OSET01004093.1-sediment-metagenome-genome-assembly--contig:-NODE-4093-length-13055-cov-3.334104_pt1 | contig 13055 bp, 7 predicted proteins | sample MGYA00237882_ERZ534229 | MGnify/ENA primary metagenome ERZ534229 (study PRJEB26408, sample SAMN06266212) | sediment metagenome | isolation source: Hudson Canyon methane seep mesocosm | place: USA:Hudson...
AGGCCGTTTGCACTTGCTTGAGACATTGCTAAAGCAATAGGTGCCATAGCGAATAAAGAAAATTTGTTAAGTTTATACTGCATGATAGAACCTCAACTTTTTGTGGTTGAACCAAATCAGTTGAGTCTATTTGAAACTCAACTCCATTCGGAAACCGTTCGACCCTGGGTTGAGCAGGGCACTGGCTTTGCGTCCCCGCGTTACCACGGGTTTGCCATTATCGTGGAGCCTGGTATTAACCAGGGTTCCGTTTAGGTTTTACTTGGAAACCATACTAAAGTGTGAGCAAATTAACGGCCAGTGTGTGTGTTTGGTCACAATTGTTTGTGAAAAAAGCGATTGGTGAGGTATAGAAAAGTGGGGGGAATGAAGGGCTTACCGTAATTGTAAAATCTCATTTAACAATTGAAAGCTTTAAACGTTTGCAGTGTAGGGGGGTTGTAAGAATTGTTTGAAAGTGACAAAAATGGTCATATTTTGTACATTTACATAAAGTCGTCAGGCTGCAACCAATCGTCAAGCTCTTAATACCTAGGGTCAAGGAATGTCTGGCTAATATCTGTACAATTCACGTCCAGTTTAACTGAGTCCTCGATAAATAAATTACATATAAAAAGGTAAATGGAAATGACCAGCAATAAGACGATTCCACTCGCGCTAGAACATGTATACCGTTGGGAAAAAGAAAAATCGAATGACCTTTATTTAACGCAGCCTATGGGTGATGGCTCGGTTAAAGAATACACTTGGGCACAAGCTGTAAGTGAGGCCCGTAAGATGGCCAACTATATTAAGTCTTTGAATTTACCTGCTAAAAGTAATATTGCTCTGTTATCAAAAAATTGTGCTCATTGGCTTATTGCTGACTGGGCGATTTGGATGGCAGGTCACGTTACTGTGCCGCTTTACCCTACGCTAAATGCTGATACAGTTAATTATATTCTAGAGCACAGTGAAGCCAAGCTGGTATTTATTGGTAAGTTAGATGACTGGGATGAAATGAAGGCTGGTATTCCTGCTAGCTTGCAAGGTATTTCTTTTGAGTTAAGTCCTGAAGATGCCAAGCAGAGCTATCCACAATGGGATGCAACACTGAAAAATATCGAACCCATGACTGAAAATACGATTCGTGATGGGGATGAAGCTGCCACGATTGTTTACACATCAGGTAGTACTGGTAGGCCTAAAGGTGTTGTGTTGTCATTCTACGCAATGGCTTTTGCTGCACAGGGCGCGATTGAGTCATTGAATGTGAGTGCTCAGGACCGCATGTTGTCTTACTTACCTCTAGCGCATGTAATGGAGCGCTTTGTTGTTGAAATGGCCTCTATATCTGTAGGTTTTAAATTGTATTTTGCTGACAATCTTAAAACCTTTGTAGCTGATCTTGGGCGTGCAAACCCAACCTTATTCTTAGCTGTACCGCGTATTTGGACTATTTTTCAAACAGGTATTTTTGCCAAAATGCCAAAGAAAAAATTAGATCGCTTAATGCGTATTCCACTGCTTTCAGGTTTTATGAAAAAGAAAATTCTTAAAACCCTTGGTTTGGAAAATGTTCGTTATGCTGCCAGTGGTTCAGCACCACTTAGTCAGGATACAATTGACTGGTATCGAAAGCTGGGTTTGGAATTGTTGGAAGGTTACGGTATGTCAGAAAACTTTGGCTACTCCCATATGTCCCAGCCCGGTCGGAGCTGTTTAGGTTATGTAGGTGAGCCGCTTCCTGGTGTAGATTGCCGTATTAGCGAACAGGGTGAGATTCAAATTAAAACCCCAACCATGATGATGGGCTACTTCAAAGACGAAGCCAAGACCAAAGAAGAGTTTACCGAAGATGGTTATCTTAAAACAGGTGATCGTGGTGAAATTGACCACATGAAGCGCCTTAAAATTACCGGACGTACCAAAGAAATTTTTAAGACCAGTAAAGGCAAGTATGTCGCACCTTCGCCGATTGAGAATAAGCTGATCAACCATGCCGATATTGAAATGGTTTGTGTTTCTGGGGCTGAGTATCCAGCACCACATGGCTTGGTTGTGCTATCAGAGGCAGCAGCTAAAAAGAGCCAGAAAAGTGAGTTTCGTAGTGAGCTGGAAAGCAGCTTTAAAAGTTTGATTTCAAAAGTGAACGATACCTTAGATCCGCATGAACATATCAAGTTTCTTACCGTGGTGAATGAAGGCTGGACTATCGAAAATGGTTTTTTAACACCAACCATGAAGATGAAGCGTGATGTGATCGAAGGTGAGTACAAACCTAAGTTAGATGAGTGGTATGATGCACGTTTATCGGTGATTTGGGCTTAAACTGGGTCTCCTTAACCGGTATTCAAACTTTTTAAGAGAGGTGCAGCCCTTACGTTCTTGAAGAGAATGGGGGCTCGTTTCAGTGATCTCGGGAATGACACTGAGAAGTCCATGTGTCTATTTCTGTGTTCACTTTAAAGAAATTTCAGGCATATCAAGTGCCTGTAGTTGTCTTCTCGTGAAGTGCATGATCTCTGAATTGGGCAGGAGACTCTCCCGTCCATCGCTTAAAGGCTCTACTAAAAGCACTCAATTCTGAAAAGCCTAATAAATAAGCAAGCTCACTAATAGAAATGATATTTTCCTTAAGGTGTGCTTTTGCTTCTTTTTGCCTCACCTCTTCCACTAAAGACTGAAAGGAAACGCCTTCTTTTTTAAGTTTTCTATATAGTGTATGGCGGCTCATATTGAGTTTTTTTGCAGCTAATTTGACGTCAAGGTTATCGTTATTACATAAGTTGAGCTTGATAAACTCACGAAGTTTGCTTTGTGTCGTACCGGTTGGTTGTAATTTTTTAAGCAGTTTTTCGGCGTAATCAGTGAGTACGTTTAACAGGTGTGGGTTGCTTTGGTTTATTTTTGTATCGAGCCATTTTCGATCAAATACGATGGCGGTTTTGTCTTGATCAAAAAATAAGGGTGCTTGGAATGTGGCTTCATATTGATTGCGATAATCAGGGGCCGCATGTTGAAAGCAAATTTTCTTTGGAATGGCTTTATGGCCCAGAGCATAATGGCTACGGGTTAAGATGGATACCATTGTTCTTTCCATCTCAGAGATAGAATAAAACTCAGGAGATTCAAATTGAAACTCAAGCGTGGCTAAGTCACCTTCTATATCTAAAGCCAAGCTGGCAGCTTGATTAACAATGCTGAAGAAACGCGTATACTTTTCGAGGCCCTCACGCGCGGTTTCACACTGAAAAGACGCCTGAGTGACAATACTAAAACGGCTTGGATCAACCTTTTCACCTACTACTAAACCAATAGCCGGATTTTTGGTATAAGTTAGTGCTATGTCCCAAAGTGTTTTAAGCTTAGATATGCATACGCGACCATCTGGGTTTTCAAGTTCAGCTAAGTAGATCCCAGATTCAGTCTCCAGAAAATCTAGATCAATACCTAGCTCCAGTAAGGTGTAATAAACATCAATTACAGTACTTACACTGATGGTAGGTAAACTCATTTATTGTTTCTCGGCCTTTATATTGGGTAAACGTACAATGAATTTTGTATCAGGCTTAAAGTTGTAGTCACCTTTGTGTCATTTAATCATATATTTAATGTAATCAGTATAAGAATAACTAGGCTATTTTGATTACTTTGATACAGTTAACAATTTCGTTATGGGCTTAAATCGAAAACTATACAGATAATGGACTTAAAATTTTTATTTCTTATCGGCCATAAATGGGGGGGTATGCTAGAATGCAGCGATTTTTTAAAACTAGGAAAAAGGGAAATAAGGATGAAGAAAGTTATCGCAGGAATGTTGGCATTTAGTTTGTTATCAACAGCTGTATCTGCTGAAGTTGTAAATGAATCTCAAACCGTTACAAATCGAACAGGGGCATATATCGGTTTGGATCTGTTTCAGGGTGAGACTGCTGCTGAAATGGATATTTCAGGTTCTTTCACTGGCTCTGCCGAAAAAGATTTCGATCAAGATGGGTTTCGTTTGAAACTTGGAAAAACCGACCAAAACAATACTCGTTATCAGGTCTATTTTAAAAGTGAAGATACTGATGAATTTTTTGATGAAAATGTCTATGGTTTAGGGATGGATGTAATGAAAGCCTTCCCTTTGAGTAACAACGACTTGCAGGCGTTCATTTTAGGCGGCGTTAGTCTTGATTGGACTGAATTAGAAGATGATGGTGTTGACTATTCAGAGGATAGTTTGAATGCATTTGCATTTAAACTTGGGCTAGGTGCTCTGTATCGGCTTAATGATACTATTGAAGTTGTGGCTGGTTATGATTGGCAGTATCGTAGCTGGCAAGAAATTACATTTGTTGGCGCAGGTGGTTCTGTTGATGTTAAGCAAGAAGATACTTCAAAAACATTCTATGCAGGTTTGAACTTCTACTTCTAAATCGAAATACTGTGCGAAGTTAAGAAGAGACAGGAAGCATCCTGTCTCTTCTTTATAAAACTATCCAAACATCCCAGATAAGAAAGCAATACCAATAGTAAATATACCAATGCTGGTAGCAAGTGCCATTCCATAGAAGCGGTTAACAGAACTCTGGTGTTTTCTGATATAGCTGTCGATTGCTTGGGCGGCGATATCTTCAGCGGTTTCTCTTGCCATTTCATGGGCTTGTTGAATAGCCTCTCCCTGAAGTTTTTGCCATGTGTCGGTATCGACAGATTGAACTGTGGATATATGGTCCTTTAATTCTTCAATGAAGCTCGCATCGAGTGTGGTATTCGATGTGCTTTGTAGTAGCTCTGTTTTGAACTCTTTTAATTGATTGCCTAAAAATAAGCTAACTTCTGCAGCGACTTCTTCTTTGATTGATTCGGTCTTCTTATTAATTTCATCAACATACTCATCCATTATGGCTTTTAGATGGTTTTGCTGGTCTTGCTTTGAATCACTTAAGATGCGTTTTACATGGTCATACTGTTCATCAAATAAGCTTGAAAGCAATTCATGTAGACGGTTGTTTACATTAGCCTTCACTGCTGAGCGAGCAACTTGCTCAATAGTTTCTGTTGGTAATGGTGCTGCAACTTGTTTGATTACTTGAGTTACAGCTGTTGGCGCATCTATTAACTCCTCAGGTAACTCGGTTTGAGTCATTTGCCCTAAATCAGTTTCTTCTTCAGCAGAAAGTGAAATTGAAATAGCCGGTTGGGGTAGGACGTTATTTTCAACATCCTCGCCAAGCTGTTTGAGAATTTCAGCGACGACTTTGGGTTCTGCAGGCTTGGTTAGTACGTTATAAATTCCATACGTGCGTGCGTCATCATTAAAATCTTCAGATTTTTTAGAAGTACACATAATCACCGGAATACGGTTGGTTTCCGGATTTGTTTTAATGTGTTTGGTTGCTTCAACGCCATTCATGCCAGGCATTAAATGATCCATGAAAATAACATCAGGATTCTCATTGTTTTTTAAGAAATCCAAAGCATCTTCTGCTGAGCCAACCATGTCGACTTTAAGGCTAATTTTTTCTAATAGTTTGCTTAATGCAAATCGAGCAACTTTTGAGTCATCAACCAGTAAAGCACTTTTAATTGTCATTATTTACCTCTATAAAATCTCTGTTCAGCGCTGTTTATTACCTGATACTGTTTCTTGCTAGATCTTAGTATAAACAACTATTTAAGCATTGCTAATTAAGGCTTGGTTAAGCAGGTTTAATACTTTACCAGCCTTCAAGTTGTGGACATTCTGTCGCACGATAACTTTTAAGGCGGTAGCAAACGCCTGGCTCACTTGATCGGGCGGTGAATACTTCGCCTTCTGCAGTGGTCAGTGTTGCTTTACCAAAAGGGTCACCATCTTTAAAGGTGCCGGTAATTTTGCTGCCATTCGGGTTTAGGATTTCCCCTTTGCCATGATAAAGGCCGTCGATAAACTGCCCAACGTATTTTTTACCACTTGCGTAAGTTTCCATACCTTTTCCGTGGAACATGCCGTTTGAAAAAGAGCCTTCATAATGGCCACCATCGGGATAGGTTAATGAGCCGCTTCCGTGGAATAGGTTGTCAGCAAAGCCGCCAACAAAGAGCAAGCCGCCTTTAGTCGTGAGTGAGCCTTGGCCATTGAGTACGCCATCAATCCAGAAACCACTATAAATGTCACCCGTTGCTTTGGTTAGCGTACCTTCACCGTTAAATTTATTATCATCCATGTCGCCGATATAAGTGTCGCCATCTGTGGTTGTGAGGGAACCCTGGCCTTGCATTTTGCCTTCAAACCATTCACCTTGATATTTCATACCATTGGCATAACGTATCGATCCGCTACCGTGAAATTTACTGTTTACAAATGAACCGTTATATTCTAGTTTGCCGTCTTCTTGGTAATGACCTTCACCTGTTTGAATATCATTGATCCATTCTCCATTTAAGTATTCAACTCTTGAGTAATGTTCCAGTCGGGCATTTAGAGACTTATCCATGCCACGACGCACGTCTACTTGTGTACTCCAGCTAGTGTAGCCATTTTTGGCAACTTCGATGGTGTAGTTGCCGGGTGTTAATTCTAATTCCAACATGGTTGGCCCATAAGGTTTGCCATTTACCAACACTGTGTCGTCATGAACATTAGAGCGAATAGTGAGTTTTCCAGTTTTTACCGTGACCTTTTTAGGCTCATTGGTAAAAGCAATTACCATAGGTTCTTCTAACTCTTTGAGTGATGCTTGTTGTTGTGCAGATAAGCTTGATTGGCTGTCTTTATGAGGAAGCGGAATTTCATCTGTAAAAATAGCTTCTTCTGTAAAGGCGGCATCTTCAACTTCTTGCTGTGTTGGTAGTTGTGCTGGCTGCTGAGCAATTTCATCACTCATTTCTGCTTCAGCCTCTGTAAATACCGGTACTTCATTTTCTACCTGCTTAGTCTCTGCTTGAACCGTTTCTGGCTGAGTTGACTCAGGTTGCTTTGATGTTTGTGAGTTGGTCGCGACCCAGGGTTCAGGGACGGCATTCTGCATGTCTTCAGAAAAAGGACTAACAGGTGCGAAACCTGCTGTAATTAAAAGCAGTAAAAATAAAAAGTTGATAAAGAGGAGGGGCCTCAAATCGACCATGTATGTACTTCCTTAGGGGCTTGATATAGGTTTTCTGAGTGAAACTGGGATGTTAATAATAAGAGTCTAGCCTGAAATGCGAAAAAATTCCTGCTTAAAAGGCGCAAATGTAAGGCTGGTCACAGAAACTTTTGGTTTGTAAGCGCAAATTACAGGGTGACATGCTAGGCGTATTCATTATTGAATAAGGGTTTGAGACTAAATTTCGATGAATATTGCGTTGCACTTACAAATTGAATCAAGGGCAGTAAATTGTTAGTGTTAAGCTAACACTTTTAATATAAAACAATTTTATGTAGAAACAAATAGCTGATGATTTTGGCCTTCGTGGCATCTGCGGTCTATAGTCAGCTTAACTAATTTATTTTCCTTCGATTTACAAGGTCCAAAGCTTTTATGGCTAATAAGAATATTCATAGCGCATTTACGTTAATCCGAACTCAAAAAATTGATGCTTTGCATGTCTCGGTTGAAGAGTATGAACACACTGCGACAGGAGCCAAGCACCTTCATTTCGCTTGTGATAATAGTGAAAATGTATTTTTAGTTGGCTTGAAAACGGTACCCTTGGATAACTGTGGTGTTGCGCATATCCTCGAGCACACCGCTTTGTGCGGCAGTGAAAAATACCCTGTTCGCGACCCATTCTTTATGATGATTCGTCGCTCCTTAAATACTTTTATGAATGCTTTTACCAGTAGTGACTGGACGGCTTACCCTTTTGCTAGTAAGAATAAAAAAGACTTCAATAATCTTTTGGAAGTTTATCTGGATGCAGTGTTTTTCTCCCGGTTAGATGAAATGGACTTTTTACAAGAAGGTCATCGCCTAGAATTTGAAACACCGGATGATGCTAGTTCAGACCTGACCTACAAAGGCGTGGTTTACAATGAGATGAAAGGCGCAATGAGTTCGCCGGTTAGCCAATTGTGGCAGACCTTAACACGCCACCTTTTTCCAACGACAACCTATCACTACAATAGTGGTGGTGACCCTGAACATATTACGAACTTAAGTTATCAGTCATTGAAGGATTTTTACGCCAAGCACTATCATCCAAGTAATGCCGTATTTCTAACCTTTGGTGATATTCCAGCGGTTGAGCATCAAACACGCTTTCATGACTATGCTTTGTCACGCTTTGAAAAAGAAGATCATGGTATTCATATACCTGATGAACAGCGCTATTGTGCCCCTATTCGTATTCAGGAAAACTATCCAATAGAAGAAGGTGAGTCGACGGAGCATAAAACACATATTGTAATGGCCTGGTTGTTGGGACACGGCTTTGATCTAGAGCAGAATCTTGAAGCACACCTATTAGCTAATGTGTTGTTTGAAAACTCTGCAGCTCCTCTACAGCGAGTGCTTGAAGAGTCCAAACTTGGGCATTCACCATCGCCATTGTGTGGTTTAGAGGATTCTAACCGGGAAATGGCCTTTGCTTGTGGTTTGGAAGGGAGTGAGCCAGGTTGTGAAGAGGCGATAGAAGCCGAGATAATGGCTGTGTTAGAGCAAGTGGCTGAGCATGGTGTTGAAAAAGAACGACTGGATGCCGTATTGCACCAGTTAGAGTTAAGTCAGCGAGAAATTTCTGGTGATGGTTTTCCTTATGGTTTACAAATTATTTTAGCAGCCTTACCACCCATGATTCATGGAGGTGACCCGGTTGAATTACTTGATTTGGAACCGGTGCTTGTGAAACTGCGAGAACGCGTTAAAGACCCCGAATATTTCAAATCGTTAGTTAAAAAACTTTTAATTGATAACCCTCATCGTGTCACCTTGGCTTTACGTCCTGATGCGCAGTATGAGAATGTACGTAATGCTTTGACGAAAAAAGAATTGGCAGACAAAAAATCCTCGCTAAGTGATACGCAGAAACAGAATATCATCGACCAAGCAGAGCACTTAAACCAACGTCAACTCAAAAAGGATGATGAGTCTATTTTGCCCAAAGTTGGCATTTCAGATGTACCTCTTCATTTGCTTACCCCTGAAGGTAAGCTTTCTTCAGTGTCTGATCGTATTACTTGTTATTCCCAGGGCACGAATGGCCTAGTGTATGAGCAAATTATTGTTGATATGCCTAATCTGGATGAAGAATTAAAGGCTTTACTGCCCATCTATACTAGCGTAGTGACAGAGTTGGGTATTGGTGAACAAAGTTATCTTGAAATTCAAAATAAGCAATCTGCCTTAACGGGTGGTATTGGTGTTTATAGCTCTGTAAAAGGCACTGTAGATGACGTGCAGGATATTAAAGGTACTATTGTTTTCTCGGGTAAAGCATTAACACGTAATCATGCTGTTTTAAGCGAGTTGTTAAAAGATACATTGAATGAAGCAAGGTTTGATGAGCTAGAACGTTTGAAAGAGCTGGTGGCTCAAATGCGTGCCAGACGAGAGCAATCTGTAACAAGTAATGGTCATGCGCTTGCGATGGGGGTTGCTTCGAGCAAAATGAGTCCCGCTGCGTATTTATCTTATCAGCTTGCAGGTGTTCAGGGGATTAAAGCCATTAAAAAGCTGGATGACTCCTTGTCGGATGATGCGACGTTGGCTAAATTTGCTTCTCAATTAGCAGAGATTCACCTCCGGGTTAGTCAAAGTGAGCGCCAGTATTTGGTAGTGGCTGAAGCAGAAGTAACAGAAGACGTTGCTCAGCACATTGAAGCTTGTCATTCAGGTTTTAAAGTGAGTAATGCTGATGGCTTTGTGTTACCTGAGGTGAGAGAAACCGTTAAGGAAGCTTGGTTAACCTCTACGCAGGTTAGTTTTTGTGCGAAAGCTTACCCTACAGTCGCTGTAGGTCATGATGATGCGCCTGCGTTGACTGTTTTGGGTGGCTTTCTTCGAAATGGGTATTTACATCGAGCTATACGTGAACAAGGTGGTGCATATGGAGGCGGTGCTGGGCAAGACTCAGCATCCGCGGCTTTCCGGTTTTTCTCTTATCGTGACCCTCGTTTGACTGAAACCCTTGAGGATTTTGATGCTTCACTTGAATGGTTGAAAGATACGGTTCATGAAGCGGACGAATTAGAGCAGGCTATTCTTGGTGTGGTTTCACAAATTGACAAACCTAAATCGCCTGCAGGAGAAGCTAAAGGAGATTATCATAATTTACTTTCTGGCAGGACCAAAGCGCAACGGGAATACTTTAGGGCGCAGGTTTTGAGTGTGACTTTGGATGATTTACAGCGTGTGGCTGGGCAATATTTGAAGCCAGGCATGGCAAGTGTTGGTGTGATTACTTCTACTTCGAATAAAGCTAAATTAGAAGGCTTGGGTTTGCTTGTTCATGAGTTGTAGTCATTTTCTATGGCTACTTTGATTTTAAAGTAAGCATAAAGCAGGCGCAGTTCTCCCTGTGTAATTCCCGATGTTACTTGATCGGGAATTTATTCTCCTCAAGGTTGCAAGGGTTGCACCTCTCTTGAACAGCGTAGATACCAGATTAAAATACCTTTTTAAAGGCGCTGTATTCAGGTGCTAACACCGTCTTTGTATTTGTGCTTTAACCATAATACGTGTCGCAATTTCTTCAACTGAATAATGCGTGGTATTCATTGATGAGATGCGCTCACGCCGATACATTAATTCTGCTTCTTCAACCTCATAATTACATTGCTTTGCTGAGGCGTAGCGAGAGTTCGGTTTTCTTTCATTACGGATTAAGCATAAACGATCAGGCTCAATGGTTAAGCCAAACAGCTTCTCTCGATAGGGTTTTAGGATGGGGGGAAGTTTTTGGTCTTCAATGTCTTCTTCAGTGATGGGGTAATTGGCGGCTTTAATACCGTATTGCATAGCCAGGTACAGGCAGGTCGGTGTTTTACCGCTTCTGGAAACGCCAATTAAAATAACATCCGCTTTGTTATAAAGCTTTGTTCTCGCTCCGTCGTCATTATCCAAGGCGTAATTAATGGCTTCAATACGCTCGTCATAACGTGTGTTTTCGGTAATGCGTGTACGACCAACCTTATATGAAGAGCGAACCCCCAGTTCTTTTTCTAATGGCCCTAAAAATGCGGCGAAGATATCGATCATTAGCGCATCGGTTTTTTTAATGACCTTACGAATGGCATCATCAACGATGGTGTCGAAAATAATTGCTTTAGCGCCATCGCGCTGGGAAGCTGCGTTAATTTTTTCAGCGGTTTCGATGGCTTTTTCAAGGCTGTCAACATAAGGCAGTGTGACTTTTTCAAAATGATGGTCTTCAAAGCGTGTGAGTAGGCTGACTCCGAGGGCTTCAGAGGTAATGCCAGTGCCATCCGAGATAAAAAAGGCCGTTCTTTTTGTCGTCATAGTTAATTTATACCTATAAATAAAGCATCAGAGATGTGTGTTTAAGTAAGGATTAGGATTCAACAAAACTAGCATAAAGTGTTAATATGCGCACCATATCAATGTCGTTTTAATTGGCTATGTTTTATAAAAGCTATGTTTTACAAGAGTATAGTTTTAAAAAGTATGGTTTGAATAATTTGCTTAGGAGATAAGTCTTGCAAGATTATATTATCTGGTTTGATCAACTGGGAATGAATGATGTAGAGCGTGTTGGTGGAAAAAACGCCTCACTTGGAGAGATGATTGCTAACCTATCCTCAGCCGGTGTGAGTGTTCCTGGTGGTTTTGCTACAACTGCCAGTGCTTATCGTGAATTCCTCACCAGTAATCACTTAAGTGAAAAAATAAACACTGAACTAGAGAGTCTTGATGTTAGTGATGTGAATGCATTGGCTGAAACTGGGGCAAAAATTCGTGCCTGGGTGATGGATGCACCGTTCCCTGAAGAATTTGAAACTCAATTAAAATCAGCTTACGAAGCGCTGTTGAATGGGAATGAGGTCATGTCAGTGGCGGTTCGTTCATCTGCAACAGCCGAAGATTTACCTGAAGCATCGTTTGCTGGGCAGCAAGAAACATTCTTGAATGTAAAAGGCTTTGAACAAGTTCTAAAGTCAGTCAGAGAAGTTTTTGCTTCTTTATTTAATGATCGTGCTATTTCGTATCGAGTACATCACGAGTTTGAACATAGTGAAGTGGCGCTTTCTGCCGGTATTCAGAAAATGGTTCGCAGTGAAACTGCAAGTAGTGGTGTGATGTTTACGCTTGATACTGAATCAGGTTTCCGGGATGTCGTGTTTATCACCTCATCTTATGGATTGGGAGAAACCGTTGTGCAGGGGGCAGTGAACCCTGATGAGTTTTATATTCATAAACCTACCTTTGAAGCAGGTCGGCCTGCCATTTTAAGACGAAATTTGGGTAGTAAAGCCATTAAAATGGTTTACAGCCAGCAAGATGACAATGATGACTTGGTAGAGACTGTAAAGGTTGATTTGGATCAGCGCTTCAAGTTTTCAATCTCTGATGACGATATTCATGAGTTAACCAAGCAAGCATTAATTATTGAGAAACACTACCAACGTCCGATGGATATCGAGTGGGCGAAAGACGGGGATGACGGTAAAATTTATATCGTTCAAGCGCGTCCTGAGACCGTTAAAAGCCGTACCAGTGCAGCGATTCTTGAACGTTACTTAATGAAAGAAACGGGCAAAGTGCTGGTTGAAGGTCGAAGTATTGGTCAGAAAATTGGCAGTGGTCCCGTGAAAATCATCCGTAGTATCAGTGATATGGATCAGGTTATGGATGGCGATGTACTGGTGACGGATATGACAGACCCTGATTGGGAGCCTGTTATGAAACGTTCATCAGCAATAATCACCGATCGTGGAGGGCGTACTTGTCATGCTGCAATTATTGCGCGTGAATTAGGTATTCCAGCAGTAGTAGGGTGTGGTGATGCGACAGACATATTAGAAACTGGGCAGGATGTGACGGTGTCGTGTGCTGAAGGTGACACAGGTTTTATTTATGAGGGCTTATTAGATTTTGAATTGAAAGAAAACTCAGTTGAGTCAATGCCAGCGCTAGACTTAAAACTTATGATGAATGTGGATA
>ENA-OSET01004094-OSET01004094.1-sediment-metagenome-genome-assembly--contig:-NODE-4094-length-13054-cov-108.114433_pt1 | contig 13054 bp, 15 predicted proteins | sample MGYA00237882_ERZ534229 | MGnify/ENA primary metagenome ERZ534229 (study PRJEB26408, sample SAMN06266212) | sediment metagenome | isolation source: Hudson Canyon methane seep mesocosm | place...
ATCAGAATAAAATAGCACGCCATTAAAAGTTACTCTAGAATCCAAGAGTTTTGTATTTATTCCAAGTTCATAATTAGTTAGAAATTCAGGATCGTATGCAAGATTTTTATTTGTTGCATTGGCATCAAGTCCGAGCCCAAGATTAAACCCACCTTGCTTATATCCCTTTGCTAGGCTTGCATACATATTTGTATCGTTGGTCATATTTTTAATTAATGAAATCTTTCCTCCGGACATCTTGTCTGTGGGATTAAATGATTCTTGTAGAGAGTCTGAGTAATCAGCTTCCCAATCTTCCCAACGCAATCCTATGGAAAATTTCAATGAAGCAGAAAGTAAATAATCTAGGCTTCCAAATACAGAAAAGTTTGATGATTTGTATTTACTGGAAGAGGAAGAGGTGCTGGCATAAGGCCCATAAGGATCAGAGGGATCTCCGTATAATCCATCATCTTTTTTGAGGTTTGATTCCTTGAGCTCTAAATAATTAGCGCCAAAGACCCACTCAAAAAAACTATTTTTCTGAAAGTCTGCAGAATCAGAGACAGCACGAAATTCTTGATTAAAGGACTTTCTATCTCTAAGGGTTTCAGAAAAATAATCATACACATAAGGAAAATGCGAATCTGTGTTGCCCCAATCAGCATCATAACTAAAGATCACATTTGTATCAGTTGAGCTTGTATAACTTTGTAATTCAAAACCATCAAATGAATGAAAAACCTTCATTCCATATGAGTTAGTTTTTTGGGAATCCATGCCCGGTCTATCCGAAAGAGTATTTAAACTTCCGTCTATAGTCCAGATATCTGCAGGATCATTAAGATCAACCTGAGAAATTAAAAACTTGATCTTTGTATTGTCTGCAAGCTGCCAATTAACTTTTAGGCGACCAGTGCTTTCATCTTTTCGAGATGTATCTGATCTTTTTAAGTATAAATTTTTGCGAAAACCATCTGCCTTATCCTTTCTTAATGCAATGCGATAAGTAATATCTGGGTTTTGATCTAAAGGTCCTCCGAATGCAACGCCAGCACTCTTTGTACCATATGACCCTATGGTGACTTCACTAGTACCCTCAAAAGTATCAGTAGGATCCTTTGTTTGAATATAAATCAATCCAGCCAGTGCATTAGCACCTATTCGCGATCCTTGTGGCCCTCTATAAACCTCAATTTGATCCACATCAAAAGTTGTTGCAATGCCGCCTTGACCAGAATAATCAATATCGTCTATTAAAAATCCTACTGCAGAATTAGGAGTTCTTTCTAATAATGAGTAGGTGTGATTGAGTATTACTTGCTCATTTTTTGTAAATCCAATTGTATATATATTGATTGTTTTTTCATTAAGCATAAGTTCTTATTTCATCAAGGAAATTTGGAAAGGTATAAATCCCATTAACTTGTAACCAGTAACCATCTCTTTCTGATACCTTCCATCTTCTACCGATTCCGATTCGTAAATAAATTTCATTTTGTGATGAAATAAAATTTTTTACATCATGAAGTTTACCGTCATCTTGGTGTTTTTTAGCATAATCAAAGAAACCTCTATCGGTTATAGATAGGTAACTAAAATAATGTCCACTTTCATCTGTAAAAGATGCTTTAATCTTACCAGGTTTATACTGATCCTCATGAATACTTAAAAGGCTAGGTGAGACTTTAATAGTAATTATTGAACATGTCGTAACTTCTCCAACAGGAATATGTTTTTGTCCAATATCAAAATCAACTCCAAACCCTGATGCAACAGAATTAGATAAAGTGTTTTCAAGTATTGATTTGAATTGTTCAGCAGATGCAGTACCAATAAATTTTAACTTATTAGTATAACTAGCATCTTCAATATGTGGATTAGCAGCGCTAGGGTCTCGAGTTATGTCACCTTTCAATATTGATCCAGGCTGGATATTTAACTTTGCACAGCTCTCATTTTTTAAATATGGAATAGGTCTAAAACACTCTCCTGTATTCATATCAACTGCTGCTACACATACTTTGTCATCCGTAGAAAACCTTGTCAGATCAGTAATAATAACCTCTCTCAATTTCATTTCCTCCATATTAAATTTTCCTAGCACTTAACGCCCGCTTCAGCAGCCGTAAAAAGTGGCGGTTTTTTTGCGGCTTTTTGCAAAAAAAATGACGCTTTTTACGGTCGGCTGGAAGCGATTGTTATGCTTTTTCTAATTCTAAACTCATTCTGTAAACTCTAAGTTCAATAATATCTGTAATTAAACAAGCTTGTTGAAGACTTTCGTGAATTGAGCCAGCTATAATTACACCCGAAATATCAATATTAGGAAATTTTTCTTTTAAAAGCCCAATATACATTGATATTTGTCCGAATACTTTAAAATCAGCTACTCCAGATTTTAGTTCAACAGCAAGAAGGCTATTATTTTCCACATGCTCTAATAAGACGTCAATTCTTCTACCTTTAATAGAATATTCAATTCCTAAATTGTTTTCTCCAAATATTTTATAATTTGGGAATAGTTCTGATACTTGAGAACACAATGTTGTTTGAAGGTCTCTCTCATAAGCAAAATTTATTTTTTCTTCACTTTCTTCTTGAATAAAAGCTTCATTTTGTTGCTCCTCATTTACTGTAGATTCATGCTGAGTAACAAAAAATTCTGAGTATCTAGTTATTGCCGCTCTATATAAGCTATTTGACTTATATCCAAATTCCGAATATTTTCCTGTTTGACAATAGTCGTGAGCAATTTTGCTTATTATATTTTGATTTGTCAGGGTATAAATATTAACAAGAGTTTCATTTTCAGAATAATGTTCAGAAATTTTATTAACAGCATTGGAATATGTATTTGCTGTATTTTTCTTTCTCCCTGTTTTAATTAACCACTGTTTAAACTTATCTTGCATATATTTTCCCTATTTTGCATAACGACCAAATCAGATGCCGTTTAAAGTGGCAGTTTTTTTGCGTCTTTTGCAAAAAAATGACGCTTTAAACGGTCAGCTGGATTTTTTGGTTATGTGTGTTTTGACCATTGCTCGATCATAAATTTCAAACGATTAATAAGCTCATCATATGTGATAATGTCAATAACATTTTTATACTTACGCTTAATAACTTCAAAATCATGGCTTTGAGCTGTAGAAAGCCCTTTATCTCTACCCATTATAATAATTCCACTTGGGTTGGTTATTTTGATTCTAAAATCATCTGGTAACTTATCCTTATAGTTCTCAGTTAATTTTTCTTCTCCTTTTTTCCCCCACTTATTTAGATAAAATATATATTTTTCAATCTGCATCACTGTGCCAGGTAGCTCTCTTAATGGAATATAATTATCTCTATAAGTGCGTTTTGTGATTAAACATTTATCAAAAGGTTTTTTTATTTCAATAATATCTGTATTTCCTGTTGAATCAATTAATAATAAGTCAATACTTCTATTTTTATTATTATATGTATCTCTGACAGGAGCTTCCTTGAAGACTTGAATATATTTAGGATATAGCAATAAAATTATTTGTAAAATTTCTTCTTGCCACTGATTTTCAGAATATGAAATTTCATCCTCTAGCATGCTAGTTAATTTTTCTAGCAAAGAATTGTATTTATACACTTCAAAGCCAGCAAATTTAATATTCAGGTTTTCACCTACCTTACTGACCTTTTTATTGATGTATTTTTGAAAGTCTTCCTCATACTCCTCTTTAATGCTTAAATAAGAAGAAATTACAGTACTTATACGAGCAGAAGCATATTTTGTTAGTTCATACGAATTTGGAAAATTTTTCAACAATGCAATAAAAACTGGTTCTGGTATTGCATTTTCTTTTGTTCCACCAATATATATAGGCTCATCGGATAAATCTCCTATTTTAGAAAAAATGGAAATATTCCGTTCAGCAATAAAGGTCTTACTTGTAAGTTTTATATCTTTATGAAGGTATACATCATGCTCTAAGGATAAAATATCTTTTGAAATACGATAGTATTCCCCTTTTTTAAGAGCAATACTGAATTCAACTGGAGCATCTTCATCTTCACGATCTGGCTTTGAAATTAATTCATTTTTACTTACCGTAAAAATTCTTCTTAATTTTACAAAACCATTTTCATTAATCTCAGAATATACCCATTGTGACCCTGCTCTGTCGCCTGTATAAGAAAGGATAATAGCTTCTGTGTTTTTAAAAAACTTTAACATACCTTTTATTCACTCTAATACACATAACGACCAAATCAGCCGCCGTTTAAAGGGGCGGTTTTTTTGCGTCTTTTTGCAAAAAAAGTGCCCCTTTAAACGGTCAGCTGTATTTGCCTTGTTAGAATGATTTTTAAAATTCTCTACAACCCTACATTGAGCTTTACTTGCTCGTTACCCATTGATTTGTCAAAAAGTTTTTCCGAATATAGACATAACAACGGCTAAAATCCCAGTTATTATATTCCAAATAGCCGTCAATATTGTATCAAAAAATAAAAAAATCCCTCCAGGAATAGCCGCAAGTGTATCAATAGGATTTAAAATTGTACCTACTACGACACCAAAGACAGAAACCCATAAGCCCAATACAACTTCAAGTAAAGTGACAAATACTTGAATTATAAGGTCATAAAATAATACGTAATCATCTCCATCAAGAATATATGCTATTTGATGAATGAATTTCTGAGGTATATTTATTACCCAAGCGATGTAATACAACGCATTAGAAACACCATCAAATTTAAGAGGAATAAATGCACTATTTTTTCCATTATAGTCTGATATAAATGCAGAATAACTTATTCCCCATGTTCCCATCATATAGGCACTATACAAAGCATCAGAAGAGTCACCTGTAAAACCAGCGTCTAACCAGAAAGGTTTTTTAGATTGCCAAGGTCTTTCCCTCCAATTATCTGTCCTATTATGATGAGATGCTGGCCACCACACTGTATTTAGTTCATTTGAACCACCATACTGTTGTTGAATTACATGTTGTTTTTCACAGGTAGAAGTTCTTCTAGCTCTAGAATTTTCTTTTTTATAGTTGCTTTTCTTCCACCATTCAACAGGGTGACTATATTGACAGTACAGCTTCCCAGCCTGAAAAAAGAAATCTGGATTTTTCACTTCTGATATAGCTTGAGCTGCTGTAGAGCCAAGCAAAAAAAACAATAGAATTACTTTAATTTTTATCATATTTGTTTAAAAGTTCTAACGCCAAAATAAGCGGCGGATAAAAGGGGCGCAATTTTTGCGATAGCAAAAATTGTGACGCTTTTAGCCGTCCGCTTGATTTTTTTGTTAGGTTTAGTTTTCAGTTAAACTTACGCTTTATTAGGCAAAATGGTTGTTTTTTAAATATTTCAACCTTTCTTCTCGACTCATTTCATCTAATTTTTCAGAATCTTTCATTGTTTCTTCAAGAAAATCTACAGCTAATTCCCAATACTTATTTGATTTTTCTTCTGCTGTAAGAATTGGATAAATTCGTTTAGCAAACCACCCGAACCCATAGGCATTAATACTTTTTGGTACAGCTCCCGCATTTTGTAGCAAAGCAACATGCTCACAAGAAGAAAGTAAATCATTAAATTTTACTTCCATTTCTTTATTTTCTAAGTCACGTTTATACGTTCCATCTTCAAATTCTTTTATATTACTTTTTATAAATCCATTTTTTTCAAGTAATCGGTCAGTTATTTCCCAATATCTCATTGCATTCTCTATTGACCTTTGAGAAATTTCTGAGTTGACATTTGTTCTATAAGTAATAAGGGCAATTATGACTCCTCCAATATTAAATATAGATGCAAAGATAATTGCTAAATTTTTATAAAAATCTAAATCCATGAGTTCCCCTTATGAACCTAACGAGGCTGTAGGAAAACCTCCAGCCATTTTTTTGAATTAAAAAAATACCAAAAAAACGCATTCCTACGCGAATTCTAGCATGGTTAACCTCTATCAATTCCATTTGAGGACACTCTCCGCCGCAAATTTTTCTTATTATTTTATACTCGGAGGTTTTCCTAACAGCTTGAACGCCAAAGTAAGCGGCGGATAAAAGGGGCATGGCTTTTGCGTCTTTTTACAAAAGACATGACGCTTTTAGCCGTCCGCTTGATTTTTTTGTTAGGTTTGATTGCACTACAACTTTTAAAATTGAAACGCACCCAAACCTTTAAAATAATTGCAGAGAAAGATAACAAAACTGAGCTTTCTACTGCAAACGAAACCTTTTTTATAAATGTCTTAAAAAGCGATTGTACTTTATAAACCAAAACTCTTTAAGGATTTAAAAACCTAACACCGCGGTGACTGGCGGTTTTCCTTGGTAATGGTAGCGGGAACGCGGACGATTACCAAGGAAAATTAGCCTGTCGAACGCTTAGTTATTTAGGTTCTGGAGCAACGCGACAGAGACTTAATAACTGAGCATTCGACTGGGCACCAGTCACCGCGGGGTTATTGAGGAATTGCCGCGCAGCGGCAGTTCCTCAATAACGCCAAAATAAGCGGTGGTAAACTGGCGGTTTTTTTGCTGTCTTTTTAGCAAAAAAATTGACGGTTTACCATCAGCTTGATTTTTTGGTTATGTTTTTTTACAACACGAGGTTGAAAGTATGAAAATTTATATTGCAATTTGGAAAGATAGGCACACAGACACTACCGCACACCCTTTTTCTGAAAAAGAAACGGCGGTATCTTGGGCAAGAGAGCAAGCTAAGGAATATTGCCGCGATAATAAAGACTATAAAGAGGAGATTATTAAAGGATGGGAGTTTTACGCTACTTATTCCTGCGAAGGGGGTTGTATTTATGTTGTTGAGTCTGAGCTAGATAAGCCTGAAACATAACGCCAAAATAAGCGGCGGCTAAAAGGGGCATGGCTTTTGCGTCTTTTTGCAAAAGACATGACGCTTTTAGCCGTCCGCTTGATTTTTTTGTTAGAATATTTATCATGACCACGTTTGACATTTACTAGCTTGGTCAAACATATCTTTGCTACGACTATCTTGACCAGTAAACCCAAGTTGTTGACATACAACTTTTATTCGGCGACCTAAAGATGAGTGAAAACTCTTAAATGGCGTATCAGAGTCAATCCCTGCTAAAGCTAAAATATATTTTTTTTGATTAAGATGAGCAACTTTTTTAATAACATCATGCGTATCAAATGATTTTCCCAACGTATTTACAGCTTCTTCAATATATTCATCCCATTCTTCCATTTACTTCCTCCTAATTTATTCTAACGCCAAAATAAGCGGCGGACAAAAGGGGCGCATTTTTTGCGATAGCAAAAAATGTGACGCTTTTGTTCCGTCCGCTTGATTTTTTTGTTAGCCTTTTATTCGCCTGATGCTCGAAATGAATAGCCTGATGGTTCTATTTTAAAAATTGCATCAGATAGATTTAAAGAAGCTATATCATTATGTTTATTACCCAAGCTTTCTCTTATATCTAGGCAAAATTGTTTGAATGCCAAAATCTCACTTTCATTTTCGAGAGTTCCACCAGCATTCCAAAATATCATTAATGATTCTACAACTTCAGCATCACCACAAATTAATATTCTATTTTTAGCATCATTGAGCGCGACTAAGTCAGTTAGTTCATCCTCTGTTATTCCAAGTCTCCGAGCAGTAACTAACCGTGATGTAGCATTAATGAAATCTGTATATGCCCTAATTTTCATTTCTGCAAGGTCATCTTGCCGCTTTCTTTTCAAAGAAAAAAAGTGGCTAAGTACAGCAACTGTTATGGCACTTAAAATTGAAAGAATGGATGCAAAAGTAATAGACATTATATTAAAGGTACGTTCCTATAAAAGGCTAACGCCCAAATCAGATGCCATTTAAAGTGGCAGTTTTTTTGCGGTTCTTTTGCAAAAAAAATGACGCTTTAAATGGTCAGCTGGATTTTTTGGTTATGTGATTTACCGTTCCGAGTCAACATTAAACCATGGTTTCCATGTTCCAATAAGACGATCTTCCTTATAAAACCTATCAGCAATTGCATTACCTTCAAAGTCTGTACTGTACGAAAAACCTACTTTTTTATAAATAATATCTAATGGATTCTCATTATGCTTAAAGATATGTTCAATTCCATACCTTAACTGGCATGATGTTGTAACGGCTTTTTGTTTTTCATTTGTTTCAGGTATGTTGTGAAGCCGTCCTTCACTTCCACGTTTTATATGTAATGAAAACCTTTTTTTAATATTTGTTGATTTACCTACATATAAGCAAGGGTATGTAATTTCTTCTGGCCACCATTCTAGAAACTCAACATCAACTGGTTTCTCAGCAGGGCCTTTTAGAACAATATGCCTATTTGACTGTAATAATTCTTGGCGATTTCCTGTCCACCAAAAGGCATAAACTCCAGCCTGTTCTGGAAGGTTAATTCTTTGCCCCTGAAAAACATCTTCAACATTTTTGATTGATTCTATTTTATGCACTTTATTAATTCCTTTTTCACATAACGACCAAATCAGCGGCCGTTGGCAGATGTTCGATGAACTCTGACAAAGCACTGACCTTTGATATAAAATGACCGTTTGAAACGAACTGTGCTGCCAACGGTCAGCTGGATTTTTTTGTTATCTTTTTAAAACTTAAAACCCATTAACAACTACGTTTAAAAAGGGTTATAAATTATAACTTTAGATATTACATCTACTTTTTTTAAAAAACATTCAATATCTTCAAAAAACTTTTCTTGAGGGTCAAAGCTAATTTCATCAAAATTAATAATTATATAGATAATATTCTTTTCACTTTTTTCAAAAAACTGTAGCTCTGCACTTTGAATAACTTTACTCAGTTTATTAAAGAATTCATCTGGTAAGTCATAGCTACACCTCCTAAGTTTTGGTTTTTTTCTTTTTTCAATTTCACTTTCTGAAATATTGATTGTCTTAACTTCACAATAAATATTTTCCTCATCAAGCTTACCTTTTAAATCTGGAGTTTTTTCCCTACTACGCTCAATAAACTTAACATTTGAGCACCCAATATTTTTTAAATAGATAAACCCCTTAACTTCATTAAGTCTATTAAATAGTTGAAACCATCCTCTATTCTTATCATAAGTTGCTATTTCTGAAATAATATCGCTCTTAAAAAAATCCCATGAATTATGATCTAACTGAAATAATTCATCATCTAAACACTTATAAAAGTCTTTTGCTAATGAACTATTAGTAATAATATTATCAAGTCGATTAAAATAAGAATGCTCTGTATCGTTAGTACATAAGTCTTTTATTTCATAAATTCGTGGTAATAAACTACGATACATTTTTATTCAGGAAAAAACAGCTCATCTAGCCTACTAAGTAAATCATGGTGAATTAAAACTACATTAGTTGAAGAAGCTAACTGTTTAGCAGAATTAGTAAAGTCAGCATTTGAAACAACGACCGCAAAATCTGCTTGTACAAATTCTTTACCTGCGATTATTTCTTGAACAGCTGTATTTCCTACGTTACTAGAATAAAATTTGCATTGAACAGCTATTTTTACTCCTTGTTTTTCAGCAAGAACATCAACTCCTTGGTCATTAGAAGCTTTTGTTGTATGTGCATTCCAACCATAATTACATAAAGAATTAGCAACAAACTGTTCATATTCAACTCCCGTCATTTTATCTGAAAGAGGTGCCGCTTCCGATTGAAAATTTATAGTTATCTCATTAATTTTATCATGAAGAAACTCCAATATGTCTTCATCTTCACCCTCATCTTCAAGAACATTAATAATGAAATTGTTTATCTCATTTTGCCATTTATCATCATCAATTAAACCGTAATGTGACTGAACTGTAAGTTGATTTCTTCGGACTGATAATTCTTTGGCATGATTATCAATTTCTTTTCGATACCTTGTTTTCTTACGTTCATACATTTGCTTCTCAAATTCATCCTGATTTTCAGCAACCCAATGACTTATTTGAATCTCCCAAGGAACTATTTCAAATTCAGGCTCTGGCTTGAAAAGCTTAATAACTTGTTCTTTAACCAACTCCAATATAGACGCTTCTTTTTCTACTTCAAAGTTATCTTCTATTGACTCATCAATTATTTTAAGAATCAAAAAATTTTCTTTTTTAAGTCTTGAAATAACTTCCTGTTTACCTGAGTAACCAGCATTCCATTCATTTATATTTATCTCAAATTCCATTCGCTTTTTATTTGGACTAAGAGTCCTTACCTTAAATGTCATTTTTATGCTTTATGCAATATAAGTAATTGAAAAATAAATAATCATAGGCGATTTTTTCTTTTGTAATTTCTATTTACACTTAGTGTGTTCAATAAGATAACGCCAAAATAAGCGGCGGCTAAAAGGGGCGCAAATTTTGCGAATAGCAAAATTTGTGACGCTTTTTGCCGTCCGCTTGATTTTTTTGTTATGTGCATGTTTCTGACATCCCCAAAATCTCTCCAAAACGAATATGTTTACCTTTATGCTTTACATGTAGATGCGATACATAGCATTTGTTTCTGTCTTTATTCTCAAGAAATAATAAGTTTTTCCAGACTGTTTTTAGAATTATAAGCGCATCATTATATCCAATTAAAATTGGGCTTGTATTTAAGCCTAAAATGATAGTCTTTTCAGTATCAATACAAACATTTGCCGAGAATTTTTTGTCACCCGAACTAATTCTAAGCAAGTCTTTTTTCTTCATATCCCCTGCTTCATTAGAATCATACGAAACTTTGAGTAGGTGATTGTGTGCAAGAAGGTCTCTAACAACAAAAATTTCATTAGTTTCATCGAAATATGGATAGTCGTCGTATATTTTTTTTAGATATTTAGTTACTGGAAGCTTATTTAATTCATCACCTGTTGCGCCATTTATATATCTCGCTCGCATGGTATAGGACTCAAGACAAACTACGCTCAATAAACATATTGATGCTGCATAACCGTTTACGAAAGTCCCTGCTTGAATTTCTCCTTCATGTCCTTTGTAATGTTTTTCTAGCTCTTCAAGTAACTTAGAAATGGGGTCAAAATATGATGCACCTACAATCGTCACTATTTCATTCATAATCTACGCCTACCCCTATAAGCACATAACGACTGCTTCAGTTGACGTAAAAAGGGGCAGTTTTTTTGCTTTAGCAAAAAAGATGACGCTTTTTACGGTCAACTGGAAGCACTGGTTAGCTTTATTATGCGTTAGCTACCATTTCTTCACCTTTTTGCACCCATCTTTGACCTTCAATTACCCAGCTTTCAACCTCTTCAAATGTTTTTAATGGCAAAGATAGTAAACTAGCAATAGCTCTTGCTCCTAACTTCTCAGATTCATCATAATGTCCATCAGAAATTGCTATTTTTACAAGCTCTTGAATTGCTATTATTTTTCCTTTAGGACTTTTAATTAATGAACAGGCTTGCTCCAAATCAATATCTACATTTATATCAAAAGATACACCGTGATCCCGAGCATATGAAGTAAGAAAATTAACTTCCTCTTCTGCAATATTTCCATCAGCTTTTGCGATAGAAGTAACTAATTGAACTAAACCAATTTTTTCTTCTTGTGACAATTCACTTACAAACATAATTACTTTCCTTTTAATCCTTAAACCATTTAACAGCTTTATAAAGGCCATAACCGACTGCAGCTGCAGCTGCAACTGGAGCCGCTGCTGTAATAGCAGCCCCAGCGGCCATTCCACCACCAACAGTTCCTCCAACAGCAGCTAAACCAGAGGAAATTCCTGCAGCACTTAAGCCAGCAGTAGTTCCCATGGCACTAACTGCCGCAACTCCTCCTGCAGTCCCAGCTGCAGCTCCAGCATATGTTGCTTTTCGCCCAACAGCTCTAGATTCTCTTTCCTCAGTATCAAGTGCCTCATTATCTGCTAAAACAGTACTATTGATTAAACTTGCAGCTGATAACCCACCTGCACCAGCAATAACACCTATTCCAGCAACGGCTCCGCCGCCAACAGTTCCTCCAACCGTTGCTAAGCCACTCATAATTCCTGAGCCAGATAACCCTGCAACAGAACCTGCTCCAGCAATAGCAGTTCTACTTGCAACTCCCGCACCGTGAGCTAAGGTTGAGCTTACAGCAGCAGTGCCTAGATCAATTTGCTCACTATTATGATCTCCATCAATACACCAGTTCACAAAGTGTTCACAATTATTATTAAACAAACTGTATAAATCTTCGCCAATTCTTCTTCTAGCTCTTTTAACACTAGCAGAAGCACTGTACTCCCTTTCTTTATGAGGTCTAACATCAAAACCATTGCCACAATGAAACAATTCTAGCGTGGTTTCTTCAACTGGACCAGTGTTTGCTCCATCTGCAAACCCTGAATAATGAATTACATTACCATCCCCTGAATAAATTCCATGGTGAGTATATCCTGTTCTTTTGCTTACTAAATGAGCCCCTAAATATGTATTACTCAATTTCCACCTCGCTGTAATATACAAAAAATACTGTATGTAAAATATAATCAAAAAAAGCTAACGCATCAAATCACCGGTTGCAAAAAGTGGCGCGACTTTTGCGAAAGCAAAAATGGCGTGCCACTTTTTGCAATCCGAGTGCATTTGAATTGTTAGAAGCCCTTTAAGCCGCATTGCCATATTTTATGTTATTGCCGATGTTTCGATTAAAAACAGAACATAAAATAACGTTGTTTTGGAAATGATGCAAGCCAGGATTTATTTAACTTTTCAGAACTTTTGACTGCAACCCTTTTAAATTAATATTAGGCGAGCTGGGTTACTATTTAAGTATGTCTGCTCTTTGATGGAAGCGGGGTGCTGATGTTAATGATGAAATTTGAAAAGGAAAAGGTTCTACATTTAATTTTATCGATAATTCTGATTTTTCTGAAAGCGGAATTATGTGCTTAAAGTGAATTGGGTGTGATTACATTTTACTGATCTTGTTCATTGAACTGTCTGCTTAAAACCAAAAATGCAAGATGCTATATTTTGATTTTAATTTGCTTCTAACCACGCGGTGACTGGCGGTTTTCCTTGGTAATGGTAGCGGGAACGCGGACGATTACCAAGGAAAATTAGCCTG
>ENA-OSET01004096-OSET01004096.1-sediment-metagenome-genome-assembly--contig:-NODE-4096-length-13054-cov-2.866148_pt1 | contig 13054 bp, 12 predicted proteins | sample MGYA00237882_ERZ534229 | MGnify/ENA primary metagenome ERZ534229 (study PRJEB26408, sample SAMN06266212) | sediment metagenome | isolation source: Hudson Canyon methane seep mesocosm | place...
TATCATTCGATCCTGAATGGGTACGCAGGTCTTTACTATCCCTAGCGTATCCTACCCTTGAACGTTTAATAATAGCGCGTTTTTCAAGACTTGCTAGGAATCGGCGGCAATTGCTTTTCGGGCTCTGATAACCGCTTGCCTGACCTGACCTGGTGCGGTGCCGCCTATGTGATTCCTGGCGGCCACTGAACCCTCCAAGGTCAGTACGTCAAATACGTCTTCCTTGATATCGTCGGAAAACTGTTGCAGCTCAGTCAAGCTCATTTCAGACAAGTCTTTGCCTGTTTCTAAACCATAAGCGACTGATTTTCCTACAATTTCGTGTGCATCGCGGAAAGCAATTCCCGCTCTTACCAAGTAGTCAGCCAGATCAGTTGCGGTTGAAAATCCGCGTTTGGCGGCTTCGTACATGCTGTCCTTGTTAGGTGTGATTGCAGGGATCATGTCGGCAAAAGCCCTTAAACAGTCCTTAACGGTATCGATCGCGTCAAAGAGAGGCTCTTTGTCTTCCTGGTTGTCTTTGTTATAGGCCAAAGGCTGGCTCTTCATCAGGGTGAGCAAGCTGATCAGGTGGCCATTCACACGGCCGGTTTTGCCCCTGACAAGCTCAGGCACATCCGGGTTCTTCTTTTGTGGCATGATCGAAGAGCCCGTGCAGAACCTGTCGGGCAGGTCGATGAAATTGAATTGTGCCGATGTCCACAGCACCAATTCTTCGCTGGCACGAGACAAATGGGTCATTAGCAGGGCGGCAAAGGCGCAAAACTCGATGGCAAAATCGCGATCACTTACTGAATCCAGAGAGTTTTCTGTCGGAGCGTTAAAACCCAACAGTTCAGCGGTATAGCTGCGATCGATGGGATACGTAGTGCCGGCCAGGGCAGCGGCTCCGAGGGGGGAATAATTGAGTCGGCTGCGACAGTCTTGCAGTCGGCTGGCATCGCGTTTCAACATTTCGAACCAGGCCAGCAGGTGATGACCAAAGGTGACCGGTTGGGCCGTTTGCAGATGCGTAAAACCGGGCATGATGGTATCGGCTTCGCGTTCGGCTAAACCCAGGAGGCCTTCTTGCAAGCGTTTAAGCTCAGAGGCAATCAAATCTGTTTCGTGACGGACATACAGGCGAATGTCTGTGGCAACCTGATCGTTACGGGAACGGCCGGTGTGCAGCTTTTTCCCGGTGATGCCAATGCGCTCGGTCAGGGCAGCTTCAATGTTCATGTGAACGTCTTCGAGTGCTTCAGACCACTCAAATCGACCTTCGGTAATGTCTTGTCGCACGGCCTCCAGGCCTTCGATGATTTGTGTCTTTTCAGCGTCGCTCAATACACCCACTTTGCACAACATGGTGGCGTGGGCAATGGAACCGTCGATATCGTGGTGATATAGGCGCTGGTCAAATTGCACGGAAGCTGTAAACCTAGCCACAAAGGCATCAGTGGGCTCAGAGAATCGGCCGCCCCACTGTTGGTTGGTGGTTTCAGTGGTCTGCGGGGTGTTTTTTTTCTGGCTCATCGTTTCTGGCTCATCGTAGGTTGCCTGAACATCAGGTTCTGGGACAAGAAATGGAGGGCGCGGATTATACCGTAACGACGACTTCAAACCTATATTGAGGCCGTAATTAACTGTGAGGAATCAAATCCATGGAAGGAGTTGACTTGAAGGCAGGCAGGCGAACCTTAAACATTCGCTCGCACAGAGGGCTCGAGCTTGTCCCGGTGGCAGATATACGTTGTTTTTCGGCCAGTCAAAAATACATTACCGTGTACCATACACACGGTACCTCGATGCTCGACAGTAGCCTCAAACGGCTACTGAATGAATTCTCCGGCAATTTTGTGAGAGTGCACCGAAATGCCCTGGTGTCTTTTCGGCACATAGTGGGTCTTCGGACAGTGGGGATCGGTCGGGTGACGGTTCAAATTCAGCATGTCGCTTTTCAGCCGAATGTGAGCCGGCGTCGGGTAGGGTACTTGCGCAATTTGTTATCAGATCGATGAAAGGCAGTACTCCTTCTAACTATTTGTCGAAAATTGCCACAGGGATTGATCTCAAGGCTAGGGTAATTGCGACGGCCCTTGTATCATTGCGCTTGGACCAATAGCCCACAATCAAATTGCCCATCGGCATGGAACAGGTGTAGAGATAAACATGGCAACAACGCTCCGAATAGCGACCCGAAAAAGCGCGCTGGCTCTCTGGCAGGCGGAATATGTAAAAGCCCGACTCGAGGCGCTTCATTCAGGGCTCACAGTTGAGCTCGTGCCTCTGGTCAGTCGAGGAGATAAAATACTGGATGTTCCTCTGGCTAAGGTGGGCGGCAAAGGTTTGTTTGTAAAAGAGCTTGAGCATGCACTTCTCGCCGGCGAAGCCGATATTGCCGTTCATTCTATGAAAGATGTACCGATGGAATTTCCGGAAGGTTTGGGGCTCGAATTGATTTGTGAGCGAGAAGATCCGCGAGATGCGTTTGTGTCCAACACCTATCAGAATCTGGATGCCTTGCCCCAGGGCAGCGTTGTGGGTACTTCCAGTTTGCGCAGGCAATGTCAGCTACTGGCACTGAGGCCAGATCTGGAAATCCGCTTTCTGCGAGGTAATGTGAATACCCGTCTGGCCAAGCTGGATGCCGGTGACTACGACGCAATCATTCTGGCGGCAGCAGGTTTGATTCGACTGGAAATGCCCGAGCGTATTAAAGATTTCATCGCACCTGAACAATGCCTGCCCGCCGGCGGACAGGGCGCCGTCGGCATTGAGTGTCGAACGGACGACAGCCATACCCAGGAGCTCCTGGCGCCGTTAATGCATGTGCCCACATGGCAGCAAGTGAGTGCTGAGCGGGCGATGAACCGTCGCCTTGAGGGTGGGTGCCAAGTGCCTATTGCCTGTTATGCCATTCACCAGGAAGGCGGACTTTGGTTGCGCGGGCTGGTGGGAAGCCCAGATGGGAGCCAGATGTTAACTGACGAGATCAGTGGCGCCGTTGAAGATGCGGAACAAATGGGTGAACAATTGGCTGAACGTTTGCTGGCCGTTGGAGCAGGGGACATTCTCGCTAAGGTCTATGGGGAATAAGGTGAGCGCTTCCACCTTGGCACTACAGGGTTTGGAGGTTCTGATAACCCGCCCCTCCAATCAGTCTGGCGAGTGGCAAACTGCGCTTGAGGCCGGGGGTGCAAAAACACGACTGGCACCGATGCTTGAGATAGAACCGGTTGAAGACAAAGCCGGGCGGCAGGCAATAAAAGACAAAATACTGGAGCTCGACCAGTATCACTCCGCTATCTTTGTCAGTCAGAATGCGGTGACTTATGCTTGTCAGTGGATAGATCAATATTGGCCCCAATTGCCGGTGGGTATTAATTGGCTGGCGGTTGGCGGAAAAACCGGCGAGCTACTGCAGAGTGAAGGTTTTGATGCAAAAGCCGCTGATCGAGCGATGAACAGCGAGACCCTGTTAGAACTGAACTGTTTAAAGTCTCTCAACTTACAAAAGATTCTCATTTTTAGAGGCTGTGGTGGACGGCCCTTATTGGGCCAGGTTTTGCAGGAGCGAGGCGCTTCGGTGGACTACTGTGAGATGTACCACCGTGTTCTACCTCAGGAGGCAAAACACCGTTTGGAATCTCTGGAGTGGTCCAGAGACAGCGAGCCCCTACTGAGTGCACACAGTGGTGAAAGCCTGAAGAATTTACGCGATTGCCTACCGGCGGCGAGTGCTCAGCATTGGTTAGCGATACCGGTGCTGGTACCGGGCGGTCGAGTGGCCGAACAGGCCCGGGAAGCGGGTTTCACCCGAGTGATAAGCGCTGAAAACGCAACAACCCATTCTATGCTGCAAGCTTTAGTTCGCTGGCGGCAATCTAATTTAGACGGAAAGAGAAATTCACTGTGAGCGATGCAAACGGAAGTGGTGCACAAGTCGACAAGAGCCCTGCAAAAGACCTTGGGGGCAAGAAGGAAACGCCCCCGAAAAAAAACCGAGGCAAATCACCGTCCTCGGGTGGTGCTAGAGCAGGATTGTTTCTTTCCGTGTTTTCTTTGCTGGTAATTGCGGGTTTGGCTTTTTATGCCTGGCAATTACATCAAGGCCAATTACAGGAATTTCAAAGCTTGCAAACTCAGGTGAGCAAACAGTCAAGGCCAGACCCAAGAGTTGGTGTCCTTGAGAAAAAGCTGTACACACTGGTAGAGAATCCAGCGGTAGAACAGAGCCGATTTGCTGCGCTTCAGCAACAAGTGGATAGTCTTCAAAAACGTGTACAGGCAATGTCCAATACCAGTCGTGACGACTGGGTGTTGGCAGAAGCTGAATATCTCCTGCGTTTGGCCAACCAGCGTCTCTTGATGGAAAGAGGTACCCGGGGAGCGCAGGCTTTATTACGTGCTGCTGACGAGATCTTGCTCGAACTGGATCAGGTGGATTTGTTGCCGGTTAGAGAGGCTTTGGGTCAGGAAATGATTGCGCTGAAAATGGCTGGCCATATTGACCGGGATGGTCTGTATTTGAGATTGAGCGCAGTGGCGGGGCAGTTAGATAACTTGCCCTTAATCACAGGAGCAACGGCTGCTCCCGAACTGCCAGAAGTGATTGACCACGTAGCACAGGATCAGATCGAACCCGATGCGGGTGTATTGGATACTTTTGGTGATAGCCTGTTAAACGCAGTCGGTTCATTCAGCGACTATATTCGAATTACAAGAAATCAGGAAAACCTCGAAGCTATTCTAAGCCCGGAATATCATTTTTATATTAAGCAGAATGCCCGCCTGATGATTGAGCGATCTCAGCTGGCGCTGATGAGAGAAGAGGCAGAAATTTATCGCGGCAGCTTGCAGCAGGCACACTTTTGGGTCAATAAATTCTATCGTCAGAGCCCACAAAAAGCGGCTTTGCTTGTTGAATTGAAGGCGCTGCAAGACCAGAGCGTTGTGCAAGCACTGCCTGATTTATCTCGCTCTCTAGAGTTGCTGAGAACCTATATAGATACCTTGCATTCGCTGACAACGTCCCGTCGTCCCGCTGCCTCAGGAGACGTATAGACATGCGCGCTCTATTAATTTGGATTGGCGTATTACTTCTTTCCGGTGCGGCTCTCATCGAACTGATCGAAGGCGACCCGGGTTATGTCTTGATTTCAATCTGGCAGACTCGGATAGAATTAAGTTTTTGGTTGGCTTTGGGTATTTTGCTTTCTGTTTTGTTTGCCATTGCCCTGCTCGCAAAATTTATTCGTCTCAGTCTTCAGTCAACACATTCCGTGGTTGGCAAGCTCATCGGTGGAAATACTCACCGCGCTGCTCGCAAAACCTCACAGGGGCTGCTCGATTTCTTAGAAGGCAACTGGAAACAATCCAGAAAAAACCTCATCAAGGGGGCTAATAAATCTCAAATGCCTCTGGTCAACTATCTTGCAGCCGCCCGCAGCAGCTATGAACTGGGAGAGGAGGCGGACGCTCAGGCGTTATTACATCAAGCCGAAAAGTCAGTTCCCGACAGTGAGTTGGCGGTTGCACTCACACAGGCCAGAATGCAGTTTCGGGATAAAAAATATGAGCAATGCCTGGGCACTCTGACAAGGGCTAAACGTGTTTCACCTTCACATCCGGTGGTGTTGGATCTCTTAAGGCAGGTCTATGAAACCGTACAGGAATGGAAACCTCTACTCGAACTTTTGCCTGAACTGAAGAAAAGCAAAATACTTAAAAAAGAAGAACTTCGTTTGTTAGAGCTAAAAATCTACGGCGCAAAACTGGAGGCGGCAACTGAGAAAGAGCGAGTAGATTCAGTTTGGAAAAAAGTGCCTTCCAGTTTGAAAAAAGACAGTGCTTTGATTGCCACCTATGCTCAGCGTTTGAGTGGGGTGGGAGCTGAGGGTGATAGTGAACACATACTGCGCACCTCACTGGAAAAAAACTGGGACGAAACGCTGTTGCGTCTCTATGGTTTGGTTGAGGGGAAAGATACGGCCAAACAGTTGTTGAATGGTGAAACCTGGCTTAAAGCGCGGCCAGGCAATGCGCTCTTAATGTTAACACTGGGCCGTTTGTGCATGCGCAATCAGCTCTGGGGCAGGGCGCGTGAATATTTCGAAAGTAGTCTACAACTGCAAAAAGACCCTAATGCCTATGCGGAGTTGGCGAGACTGCTCGCCCATTTAGGCGAGCATGAAAAGAGTACACAATACTATCAGCAAGGTCTTCTAATGAGTGCGCCAGATTTACAGGACTTACCTTTACCTGTTCAGCAATAATCTGTCTTGCCGGCACACCTTTAGCTAACTGGATTTATGTTGGCTAAGGTGTGTCTGAGTCAAAGATGCCCAGTTCATCCCACAGTTCATCAACCCGTTGTTTCACCGCTCCGTCCATCACTATGGGCGCTCCCCATTCCCGATCGGTTTCCCCGGGCCACTTGTTGGTGGCATCCATTCCCATTTTTGAACCGAGCCCTGACACAGGTGAGGCAAAGTCTAAATAGTCGATGGGAGTATTTTCAACCAGGGTAGTATCCCGGGCGGGGTCCATACGTGTGGTGATGGCCCAAATCACATCTTTCCAATCCCGGGCGTTGACATCATCGTCGGTCACAATGACAAACTTGGTGTACATAAATTGGCGCAAGAAAGACCAGACACCCATCATCACGCGCTTGGCATGGCCGGGGTATTGTTTTTTCATTGTCACTACCGCCAGGCGATAGGAACAGCCTTCTGGTGGTAAATAAAAATCAACAATTTCTGGAAACTGTTTGCGCAAAATAGGCACAAACACTTCGTTGAGTGCGACCCCCAGAACGGCGGGTTCATCCGGTGGTCTTCCGGTATAAGTACTGTGATAGATTGGGTCTTCACGGTGCGTAATACTCTCCACCGTCATGACCGGAAAGCGATCCACTTCATTATAATAACCGGTGTGATCCCCGTAGGGCCCCTCGTCAGCCATCTCGTCGGGGTAAATATAACCTTCAAGGATATATTCAGCAGAGGCCGGTACTTGCAGGTCGCTGTTGAGGCAATTGACCACTTCGGTCTTTTCTCCTCTCAACAAACCGGCAAAGGCATATTCACTTAAGGTATCGGGTACTGGTGTGACGGCACCTAAAATAGTGGCGGGGTCCGCGCCGAGCGCGACCGCTACCGGGTAAGCCTGACCCGGGTTCTTTTGTTGCCACTCGCGAAAATCCAGTGCACCCCCGCGATGACTCAGCCAGCGCATAATGAGCTTATTTCTGCCGAGCAGCTGCTTACGATAGATGCCGAGGTTTTGCCGCTCTTTATTGGGACCACGTGTAATGACCAGAGGCCAGGTAATTAAGGGTGCCGCGTCGCCAGGCCAACAGGTCTGAATGGGCAGTTGGTGAAGATCTACGTCTTCCCCGTGATATTGAATGTGTTGGCAGGGGGCTTTTTTGATCACCTTGGGCGCCATATTCAATACTTGTTTGAATGCGGGCATTTTTTCCCAGAGGTCTTTTAAACCTTTGGGCGGCTCTGGCTCTTTTAGGAAAGCGAGTAATTCACCCACTTCCCGCAGGGCCTCGATCGATTCCTGGCCCATGCCCAGTGCCACCCGATGGGGAGTGCCAAATAAATTGGCGAGCACGGGTGTGTCGTAACCAATGGGGTTTTCAAACAGGAGGGCCGGACCTTCAGCGCGTAGCGTGCGATCACAGATTTCAGTCATTTCAAGCTTGGGGTCAACCGGGGTGCTGATCCTCTTGAGTTCGCCACGCTTTTCAAGCATGGCGATAAAATCGCGAAGGTCCTTATATTTCATGTCGTCTGGCTGCGCTTATTTGCGCTTCATAGACATAAAGAATTCGTCGTTACTCTTGAAGTCCTTCAGCTTGTCGGTGAGGAACTCGGTTGCCCCGGTGTCTTCCATGTCGTGCAGAAGCTTGCGTAAAATCCAAACGCGCTGTAATTCGTCTTCTTTCATCAGCAGGTCTTCCCGACGTGTGCCGGAGCGGCGAATGTTGATCGCGGGATAAATACGTTTTTCCGCTATCTTGCGATCCAGGTGCAGTTCCTGGTTGCCGGTGCCCTTAAATTCTTCAAAGATCACCTCGTCCATTTTTGAACCGGTGTCGACCAGTGCCGTTGCAATAATACTCAGGCTGCCACCTTCTTCGATATTTCGCGCAGCACCAAAAAAGCGCTTGGGTCTTTCCAGGGCGTGGGCATCAACACCACCCGTTAATACCTTGCCGGATGAGGGCACAATGGTATTGTAAGCACGGGCCAGTCGAGTGATGGAATCCAGTAAAATAACCACGTCTTTTTTGTGCTCAACCAAACGTTTGGCCTTTTCGATGACCATTTCGGCAACCTGCACGTGGCGCGAGGGTGGCTCATCAAAAGTAGAGGCGACCACTTCGGCACGCACAGAGCGCTGCATCTCGGTCACTTCTTCCGGGCGTTCATCGATGAGCAATACAATCAGGTGACACTCAGGGTTGTTGCGCACAATCGACTGAGCGATGTGCTGCATCATGATGGTTTTACCGGCTTTTGGCGGTGCAACAATCAGTCCGCGCTGGCCTTTGCCGATAGGGGCAACCAGGTCAATCATGCGCCCGGTCAAATCTTCGGTAGAGCCATTGCCGGCCTCGAGCACCAGGCGCTTGTTAGGAAACAGTGGCGTCAGGTTTTCAAACAGGATTTTATTGCGGGAATTCTCTGGTTTGTCGAGATTGATCTCACTAACCTTCAGCAGCGCAAAATAGCGTTCCCCGTCTTTTGGCGGGCGAATCTTGCCGGCAATGGTGTCGCCGGTGCGCAGGTTGAAACGCCTGATCTGACTGGGAGAGACATAGATGTCATCGGGTCCGGCCAGATAAGACCCCTCTGCTGAGCGCAGAAAACCAAAACCGTCTTGAAGGATTTCCAATACGCCGTCGCCGTAGATATCTTCTCCACTTTTGGCGTGGCGCTTGAGGATGTTGAAAATAATATCCTGTTTGCGTGACCGGGCGACATTGTCCAGGCCCATGTCTTTGGCGATTTCAATCAGTTCTTCAATAGGTTTTGTTTTTAGATCGGTTAGGTTCATAAATGAGGCTTTGATAGTTATTAGGTTGGATTTTTGCAGTGAATGTCGAGCTCAGATGGAGGTCGTTTGTCAGGTTCAACTGCAGAATTGAGTTTACTTAGTTATTTGATAAATACTTGTTGATGTACACCCGGCTTTGGCATTAGGAACGATATTTTTCTGAAAACCAAAGGGAGGGGGTAAAATCGATGGCTTGAGTATAGCCAGTTTTTTTCAGTAGTGCAAAATAAGATCTAAAACTTTCTGCTGCCCCACAAAGGAGCAGCAGAAGTGCATCTGTTTAGGCGGCGCTGTCGATGAACTCAACCAGCTGGGCTTTGGACAATGCGCCCACTTTCATAGCTTCCATGTTGCCGTCCTTGAAAATCATCAAGGTGGGAATACCACGAATATTGAACTTGGCAGGTGTCTCTTTGTTGCTATCGACATCCATTTTGGAAATGGTGATTTTACCGGCGTATTCGCCAGCCAAATCTTCCAGTACCGGGGCGATCATTTTGCAGGGGCCGCACCATTCTGCCCAAAAATCCACCAATACGGGGCCTTCGGCTTTTAATACTTGCTCTTCAAAACTGGCGTCGGTTACGTGGACTATAGAGTCACTCATGATCTTGGGTCTCCTGGGTATTCTGGTGTTGGCGGGATCGCGACACTCCAAAGCCATAGCATAATAAGGACTGCCTGCCTCCCAGACAAGGGGGCAGGGCAAAAATGCTTATGATTTCATTGTCTATGCATAGATCGGACCGCCCGGGAACCTGTTAGACTTCGTCCGCTCTAAGCCCGCTCCTGTAACCAATAACAAGGTAGATTGTATTGAAAAAGCTAGTGATTTTGGTGGCGATCGGCGCTCTGGTGGGCTTATTTAATTACCTGGACGGCAGCCAATACCTGTCTCTAAGCCAATTCAGGACCTGGGTCGACACCCGGCCGCTCATGGCGGCAGGTATTTATTTTGGCTCATACGTATTGATGACCGGTCTGTCATTGCCTGGAGCCGCGTTGATGACGATGATCGGGGGAGCAGTTTTTGGTTTGGGTTGGGGCCTGTTGTTGGTTTCGTTTGCCAGCACAATGGGCGCCAGCCTGGCATTTTTGGTCTCCCGAAGCCTTTTGCGAGATTGGGTGCAAGGGCGATTCTCCCGGCAATTGGCCACCATCAATGAGGGCGTCGAAAGGGATGGTGCCTATTATTTGTTCAGTCTGCGTCTAATTCCAGTGATCCCCTTTTTTGTGATTAATCTGGTATTTGGTCTGGTGCCCATGCGGCTATGGACCTTTTACTGGGTGAGTCAGATTGGGATGCTGGCGGGGACGGCAGTATTTGTTAACGCCGGTGCAGAGTTGGGCAGTGTGGGTGAGCTTAGTCTGGGCGGTATTCTGACGCCGGGAATCATAGGCTCGCTTGTCCTGTTGGCGACCTTTCCCCTGATCGCTAAACTGCTTGGCACTTATCTTCAGCAGCGCCAACTGAACAAACGCTTCGCAAAACCCAAGCACTTTGATACCAACTTGCTGGTTATCGGCGGTGGCAGTGCGGGCCTGGTGAGCGCTCTGATTGCCGCAGCGGTAAAGGCGAAAGTGACCCTGGTAGAAAAACATAAAATGGGCGGGGATTGTCTTAATACGGGTTGTGTACCCAGCAAAGCACTCATTCGCTCTGCCGCCGTGGCCCATCAACTGCAGAATGCCGAAGCCTTTGGGTTTACCGAGGTGCAGAGCAAGGTGGATTTTGCCGCGGTGATGGAGCGGGTACAGTCCGTGATTAAAACGATAGAACCCCATGACTCGGTGGAGCGATTCACCGGCTTGGGCGTTGACTGCCTGCAGGGAGATGCCCGGATAATATCGCCCTGGGAGGTTCAGGTGGGCGAGCGTATTATCCGTTCACGCAATATCGTGATAGCGACAGGGGCGAGCCCATTTGTCCCGCCGATCCCCGGTATAGAATCCACCGGGTACCTCACCTCAGAGACACTCTGGGCCCTGCGAGAACAGCCCAAACACATGATGATCTTGGGGGCAGGGCCTATTGGTTGTGAGCTGGCTCAGGCATTTGCTCGTCTAGGCACAAAAGTCACTTTGGTTGATATGGAAAACAGAATACTGCCCCGGGAGGACACAGACGTTGCCCAGCTGGTTGCCGATCGGCTACAGGCGGAGGGGGTTCGAGTATTGGTTGGACACAAAACAATCGGTTTTCAGCAAAAGAGTGACGGCGCCCAATGGGCCAGTCTTGAGTCGGCCGGCGCAGTCAGCGAACAACATTTCGATACTTTATTGGTGGCAGTGGGTAGAAAGGCCAATACGACGGATCTCGGATTGGAAACATTGGGCATTGACCTGACACCCCAGGGCACCGTGGCCGTGGATGACTATTTACGCACCCGCTACCACAGTATTTATGCCTGTGGTGATGTGGCAGGTCCCTATCAGTTTACCCACATGGCTTCACACCAAGCTTGGTTTGCCAGTGTGAATGCACTCTTTGGTTTTGTGAAAAAATTCAAGGTCGATTACAAAGTGGTGCCCTTTGCCACATTTACCGACCCTGAAGTTGCGCGGGTGGGTTTGAGCGAAACCGAAGCGCGGGCGCAAGGGCTTGAATATGACGTGAGTCGCTATGATCTGGAAGACCTGGATCGCGCTATTGCCGAGGGAGAAAACCATGGCTTCATCAAGGTGCTGACAGCCAAAGGTAGCGATAGAGTGCTTGGGGCAACCATTGTGGGTTATCGCGCAAGTGATCTCATAACGGAATATGTTTCTGCCATGAAACAGGGTTATGGTTTAAATAAGATTTTGGGCACGATTCACATTTACCCAACAATGAGTGAGGCCAACAAATTTGTGGCCGGTAACTGGAAGCGGGCAAACGCTCCGGAGGGCCTGTTGCGCTGGGTGGAAAAACTCCACCGCTGGCGACGTTAGCAGATAGCGATTTGAATGGAACAAGATCAAGGAATTAGTCATGAGTGAACAAGGTGTAGAAAATAATGTACAAGCCCGTTACAGCGAGGGCGCACAGGAGCGACAGGAGGCGCTGTGTTGCCCCGTTGACTACGATGTTTCCCTGTTAAAACTTCTGCCCACAGAGATCGTTGAAAAAGATTACGGCTGTGGTGACCCCTCCAGATATGTAAAAACTAGTGATACCGTTTTGGATCTTGGCAGTGGCGGCGGAAAGATCTGTTATATGGCGGCGCAAATTGTCGGGGCTGAAGGGCGTGTGATTGGCGTTGATATGACTGATGATATGTTGGCGCTCGCGCGAAAATATCAGAGTGAAATGGCCGAAAAAATTGGCGGTAATCGCGTTGAATTTCACAAAGGTTACATACAGGATTTGGCTCTGGATGTGCAAGCCATGGAGGTGTGGCTGGCCGAAAATCCGGTAAAGGATATCGAAGGTTTACAAGCTTTGGAGACATGGAAGTCGCAGCAAAAAAATGAGAGCCCTCTAATAAAATCAGATTCCGTTGATTTGGTGATCTCTAATTGCGTGTTAAACCTGGTCGCGCAAAAAGATCGGCAACAAATGATTGCAGAAATATTCAGAGTGCTAAAGCCCGGTGGCAGGGTTGCCATATCGGATATCGTTTGTGATGAACGGGTGCCGGAGCACTTACAAAATGACCCCACGCTTTGGAGCGGTTGTATCTCAGGTGCGTTCCATGAAAAGGGTTTTCTCGATGCTTTTGTCGTCCAGACAAAGACTAACAGACCCGCATAAAACCATACACATATTTTCCGCCGACAAGAAACATCTGGTGTGCCACCGAACTTTCCGAGTGCGCGCTTTTCGAGTTTCGTCTCGCCGCGAAGTAGAAACGCAACCGCGAAACGTTTCTGATGTCCATCTACGCTTTCTTGTTTTGCTTTCTTTTGCCAAGTGATACTATTTTCTCCCTCTTGTTTCCGCGGCGAAGACGGGTCTTGTTCGTTTCCACGCTCGCGTTGTGGGTCACGTTTCCATCGTGAATTTGCGCTCTCCCCC
>ENA-OSET01004097-OSET01004097.1-sediment-metagenome-genome-assembly--contig:-NODE-4097-length-13050-cov-70.134664_pt1 | contig 13050 bp, 9 predicted proteins | sample MGYA00237882_ERZ534229 | MGnify/ENA primary metagenome ERZ534229 (study PRJEB26408, sample SAMN06266212) | sediment metagenome | isolation source: Hudson Canyon methane seep mesocosm | place...
GTTACTCGTTTTGAAAAAAATGGTTTACGCGTTGTAGCATCAAAAATGCAACAACTATCTAAAGAGAAAGCAGAAGGTTTTTACGCAGAACATTCTGAGCGTCCTTTCTTTAATGACTTAGTCTCTTTCATGACTTCTGGTCCTGTTGTAGTACAAGTACTTGAAGGTGAAGGTGCAGTATTAAAAAATCGTGATCTAATGGGTGCTACTAACCCTAAAGAAGCTGATGCGGGAACTATCCGTGCAGATTTCGCTGAAAGCATTGATGAAAATGCAGTTCACGGTTCTGATGCTGTTGAATCAGCAGCTAGAGAGATTGCATATTTTTTCTCAAATGACGAGCTTTGTGACCGAATCCGTTAATACGGAAAAGGTTAATCTGCTTAATTTCGACAGAAAAGGCCTAGCTGCTTTTTTTGTCGGGATGGGCGAGAAATCTTTTCGAGCAACTCAGATATTAAAATGGATTTATCAGGAGGACGTCACTGATTTTGATCAGATGACTAACCTGAGTAAGTCTTTGCGCGCTTATTTAAATGAGCACTGCACAATTATTGCTCCTGAAATATTAATTGAGCAAATTGCATCCGATGGAACTACCAAATGGGTAGTTGAAATGGGACTAGGCAATAGAATAGAAAGTGTATTTATCCCCGAAGAAAAGCGTGGCACTTTATGTGTCTCCTCTCAAATAGGTTGTGCATTAGCATGTACCTTTTGTTCAACAGCAAAACAAGGGTTTAACAGAAACTTGTCAGTAGCTGAAATTATTGGACAATTATATGTGGCACAAAAGCGCTTGGGTGATACAAAAAGAATTACTAATGTTGTGATGATGGGCATGGGTGAGCCCCTGCTGAATTTTGATAATGTCGTTGCAGCAATGAATTTAATGATGGATGATTTTACCTTTGGCTTATCCAAGCGTCGAGTAACGATTAGCACATCAGGTATAGTTCCTGCTATGCATAGATTAAATGAAGCTTGTGATGTCAGTATGGCTGTTTCATTGCATGCAGCTAATGATGAGTTACGTAATGAATTAGTGCCTATTAATCAGAAATATCCATTAAATGAATTAATGCAAGCTTGTCGCGAATATGCAAATCAAGGGCCTAGAAAACATATTACTTTTGAATATGTGATGCTAAAAGGAATTAATGATTCCGTTCAGGATGCACGGGCTTTGGTCAAGTTATTAAAAAACGTACCATCCAAGTTAAACCTTATACCATTTAACCCCTTTCCAAATTCTGATTACGAATGTTCATCAATGGACGCTATCACACGGTTTAAAGATATCTTACACAAAGCAGGATTAGTCACAACTATTCGTAAGACTCGGGGCGAGGATATTGATGCAGCATGTGGGCAGTTAGTCGGTAAAGTTAAAGATAAAAGCCGGAGACATTTAAAATTACAAAATATGAGCAAGCCTAATGCAATATAAAAAAAACATTAAGTACCTACTTATTGCTTTAATAGTCATTTTTGTTAGTGCATGTGTTAGTTCAAGTAGACCTAAGCAAGACCTTTCAGATGAGAAACAGGCTTCACTTTATTTGAAAATGGGCGCGCGCTACCTAGAAATGGGTATGTTGACGGTTGCAAAAGAAAACCTTGAAACTGCAGAAGAAATCGATCCAAATAATGCAAATGTTCATAATGCTTTAGGTGCGCTTTATGAAAGAATGGGTAGGTTGCCAGAAGCCAAAGAGCAATATCAAGAAGCTATTGAATTAGATGGAACTAGTTTCAGCACAAAAAATAATTATGGACGTTTTTTGTGTGAAAGAGGTGAGCATGATGCGGGCATTCAATTATTAAATGAAGTGTTATTAATGCCCCTAAATAATAGAAAGTGGTTTGCTTATACTAATATTGCACTCTGTGAACTAAGAAAGGGACAACAAAAAGAAGCTGAATATAATCTTAGGAGCGCTTTGCAAATAAATAAAAACTATATTCCTGCGCTTCTTGAAATGCAGAAAATAAGTTACCATTCTGAGGAATATATGTCAGCACGGGCATTTTTAGAACGATATTTAGGTCAAGCAAAACATAATGCTGAGACACTATGGTATGCCGTACAAACTGAACGTGCTCTAGGGGATCAGAAAAAGGCAGAATTATATGAGGATAAGATTTTTAGCTTATTCCCAATGTCAAAACAAGCTCGACAGCTTAGAATTAAGTAAAGTAAAAAATAACTTGGAAGTAAGGCCATAGCCTTGCCAGACTTAGCGATATAAATTCGTTCATAAATAGATTAATTATTATAAATGGCAAAGAAAAATCAGTCTGTTCAGGCTATTCGTGGAATGCATGATGTTTTACCCGAGCAATCTCCACGCTGGCAGTATGCAGAAAATATTATTAAAGATGTTTTAGCAAGTTATAGTTATTTGGAAATTAGACTTCCAATTGTTGAAAAAACAGAACTATTTAAGCGCTCTATTGGTGAAGTTACCGACATTGTCGAAAAGGAAATGTACACTTTTGATGATAGAAACAATGACTCACTTACTTTAAGGCCAGAGGGAACAGCAGGGTGCTTAAGGGCGTGTTTGGAGCATGGTTTATTACATAATCAAGTTCATAGACTTTGGTATTACGGCCCAATGTTTAGGCATGAGCGACCCCAAAAAGGGCGCTATCGTCAGTTTTATCAATTTGGTGTAGAAACGTATGGTTTAGCTGCCCCAGATATTGATGCTGAATTAATTTTACTCACAGATAGAATGTGGAAAAAATTAGGTATCAGAGATAAAGTAAGGCTAGAACTTAATACGCTGGGTACTACAGAAGAACGACTTGTTTACAGAGAAAAGCTGGTTGAGTATTTTAAGCAACATATTGAATTATTAGATGAAGATAGCTTACGTAGGCTAGAAACTAATCCATTACGAATCTTGGATAGTAAAAATAGAGATATGAAGCAATTAATTCAGAATGCACCTGAATTAATGGACTATATGGGTGAAGATAGTCGCAATCATTTTGAGACATTAACTCAAACACTGGATGATCTAGGTGTTAAATATGAGTTAAATAGTCGCTTGGTTCGCGGTCTGGACTATTATGGCAAAACAGTTTTTGAATGGATAACAGATGATCTAGGATCACAAGGGACTATATGTGCAGGTGGACGTTATGATGGTCTAGTTGAGCAATTAGGTGGAAAAGCGAATCATGCCATTGGCTTTGCTATGGGAATGGAAAGGCTGTTGTTATTGATTGAACAGTTAGATGATGTACCTGTAGACCGTACTGTTGATGTTTATATGATTCTAGTGGGTGCAGATGCTGAAAAAGAAGGCATGCGCTTAGCTGAAAAAATGAGAGATGAAATTGACAACCTTAAACTACAAGTCAACTGTGGAGCTGGTAGCTTTAAAAGTCAGTTTAAAAAAGCAGATAAAAGTGGTGCGGAATATGCGTTAATCATCGCTGATGATGAGGTCAGCCGTGGAGAGGTTAGTTTAAAACCTTTAAGATCGGGGCAGGAGCAACAAAATATGTCTCAACCTGAAGTTATAAAATTAATTAAAGAATCAATTTAATAGGGAATACTCGTGGAAATATACGAAACAGAAGAAGAACAAGTCGCAGCCATAAAACGCTGGTGGAAAGAAAATGCTGTCTCAACTATTGTAGGTATTGTGGTTGGTGTTGTTGTAATAGTTGGCTGGGATTTTTGGGGAACTCATAATAGAGACAAAGCAAACCAAGCCTCTGCACTTTATGATCAATTACAGATTAGTTCAAGTAAAAAAAATAATGAATCTGTTGCTGCCATAAGCAAAAAATTAGATATAGAACATGCTGACTCTGCTTATGCGAGTTATTCTGCTTTATTATTAGCTAAAACTAAAGTTCAGGAAAATGATCTTGAAGCAGCTAAGTCTATTTTAGAAAAGCAAATGAATACTGCTAACTCTAGTGAGATAAAAAATATAGCAAGGTTAAGGCTTGTTAAATTGTTATATGCTACTGATGAAAACGAAAAAGGTTTGAAGTTGATTGCAGAAGCAGATCAGGTAACAGCAAAAGGATTTTCTGCTAGTTATGATGAATTAAAAGGTGATCTTTATGTTGCTTTAGATCGTTTAGGTGAAGCGCGAACAGCATATGAAAGTGCATTAAGAGAAGGTGCTAAATCACCTTTGTTACAGTTTAAGTTAGATGATATTACCTCAACTGAAGTTGTAGCGATTTAAAAATGCTGTTCTTAAGCCCTCTCCTGTTGGAGAGGGTTGGGTGAGGAGAGTTTAAAATAAACTCTTTTTCCTTAACTTAATGGCAGTGCCTCTATGATTTCTTACTATATCGCTCTTAAATAAATTAAGAGTAATAAAACCTCTCTCCCCACTATCTTCAAGAAAATAAAGTGATGATAAAATTTAAAACAAAATATCTAGCATTACTTTTAACAACTTCAGCACTACTATCACTTAATGGATGTGCAATTGTAGATACCACAAGTGAATTAGTTACAGGAGTTACCAGTTACTTTTTAGGTGGAGAAGATAATATAGAGCCACCCGCTGAATTAGTTGAATATAAAGCTGAAATTGAGTTGGAAGTTTTATGGGATAAAAATGTTGGCGTAGGGACTGGTGGACGGTTTCTTAATCTTGATTTAGCGGTTAGTTATGGAAAGGTTTTTGTAGCTGATAGAAATGGTTTGGTACAAGCTCGAGATGTTAATACTGGTGATGTAGTCTGGGAAAATGAAACAGAATACCAATTTTCAGCAGGTCCAGGAACTGGAGATAATGTAGTTGTTTTTGCAAGCAGTAATGCAGAAGTTGTCGCATTTAATATAGAAACCGGCGAGAAGAAATGGGTAAGTACTGTTTCTAGTGAGGTGTTAGCTAACCCTGTTATAGCGAATAATATTGTTATTATTAGAGCAACTGATGGCAGAATGATTGCTTTAAGTGAGCAAGATGGTTCAGAGCTTTGGGTTTTTGAACGAGGTGTCCCCGCATTAAGTATTAGAGGAACAGGCACTCCTATAGTTGTTGGAGATAATATAATTGCAGGATATGCCAATGGAAAACTATTGGCTTTAAGAATAAGTGATGGAAAGAATAGCTGGGAAACCAGTATTGCTATTCCAAGTGGACGATCAGAAATAGAACGATTAGTTGATTTAGATGTGGATCCGATTGAAACGGATGGCGTTATTTTTATTTCCAGCTATCAGGGAGGTACAACCGCCGTTTTAGAAATTGACGGTGACGTGCTTTGGCGTAATGAAGATGTCTCATCATTTTCGGGGCTAAGTTATGATTGGCGATATATTTATGTAAGTGATACAAATAGTCATGTATGGCAATTAGACCAAGGAAATGGTGCTTCTCTATGGAAACAAGAAGATTTACATAACAGAGTGCTAACAACAGCGGTTGCTTATGAAGATTATGTTGTTGTCGGTGATTTTGACGGATATGTACACTGGCTAGCGAATAGTGATGGTAGACAACTAGGGCGTATAAAAGTAGCTGATTCAGCGATAGATGCAAAGCCTGTTGTCGTTAATAATATTGTTTATATTTACTCAAAAGATGGCACTTTGGCTGCGATAAAAGCAAACTTGTTTTAATTTTTTTGATGAAATAAAATTTTGTTGTGTAGATTTTCTGCCCAACAAATTGTAGTGATTTTTTAAAATTAGGTTTTTTAAACCTATTTAGATTGAGGTTCTTAGGTTAAATGTTACCTGTTATAGCCCTAGTAGGGCGCCCAAATGTAGGGAAATCTACATTATTTAATTATTTAACGCGTACCCGTGATGCATTGGTGGCGGACTATGCTGGTCTTACTAGAGATAGAAAGTATGGTCGAGTAAAAAGAGGCGAAAGAGATTGTCTGGTTGTAGATACCGGTGGTATTACTGATGACAAAGAAGGCATAGATAGTTTTGCTAAAAAACAAGTTCAAGTAGCACTAGAAGAAGCAGATATTGTGTTCTTTCTAGTGGATGCTAGAGAGGGACTTAATAGCTCTGATGAAGCAATTGCTGATTCATTGAGAAAATTAAATAAACCTGTCGTATTAGTTACAAATAAAATTGATGGACTTAATGCAGCTGTTGCAACTGTTGATTTTTATTCACTTGCATTGGGAGAACCAGTACAAATTGCCGCCACGCATGGTCGAGGTGTCAATGAACTACTAGCCCAGATAGATGAGTTGATTCCGCCTGATGAAGAAGAAATTGAAGACGAAGAAAAAGGGATCAGTATTGCTGTTGTTGGGCGACCGAATGTTGGTAAATCAACCTTAGTCAATAGATTGTTAGGTGAAGAAAGGGTTGTTGTTTTTGATGAAGCAGGAACAACGCGAGATAGTATTTATATACCTTTCGAGCGTAATGAGCAAAAATTCACCCTAATTGATACAGCAGGGATGCGAAGACGCGCTAAAGTCTCCTTAGTTGTTGAAAAATTCAGTATTATTAAGGCATTACAAGCAGTAGAAAAAGCTAATGTAGTGATTTATTTAATCGATGCAAGTGAAGGTATTACGGAGCAAGATGCTCACCTTTTAGGCATGGTATTAGAAGCTGGTCGCGCACTTATCATTGGTTTAAATAAGTGGGATGGAATAAGTGTTGATCAAAAAGAACTAATTAAAAGGCAGTTGGACGTTAAACTACCTTTCTTAGACTTTGCCGAAAAACACCCTATATCTGCTTTACATGGCAGTGGCGTTGGTAAATTATTTGATGTGGTTCATGATTTATATGATGCTGCAATGGTTGATATGTCGACACCTGTGTTGACGCGTATTTTAAAAGAAGCATTAGCTTCACATCAGCCTCCTCTAGTTAGTGGTCGTCGTATAAAATTAAAATATGCTCATCAAGGTGGACGAAATCCACCGACAGTTGTTATTCATGGTGCACAAACAGATGCATTACCTAATGCATATAAGCGTTATTTAATGAATTTCTTTAGAGATCAATTAGAGTTGAAAGGAACGCCAGTTAGGATTATTCTTAAATCTCCTGAAAACCCATTTAAAGACAAGAAAAATAAGCTGACTGATCGCCAAGTAAAAAAACGTCAACGATTAATGAAGCATTATAAAAAGAAATAATACTAATGCCAATAAGTTCCTCTATTACTCCTTCTCATGCTGGAGAAGGCTAGGATGAGGAGGTTAATAAAAACTTATTGTGATTGGTATAACCTCTGCTTTGATGACTAAATAACCAGTTTTAAGCTCAACATAAGACTGCTAAAAAAATAAAAAAGGAAAACACCATGGCTACTATTACATTTCAAGGTAAACCCCTTAATACAACAGGTGATCTTCCTGCTGTTGGTTCTGATGCTCCAGATTTTTCACTAGTGAGTGGACAGTTAAAAGATGTTTCTTTAGCAACATATAAAGGAAAAATTAAAGTATTAAGTATCGTACCAAGTTTAGATACTCCAACTTGTGCGGCATCAACAAGAATATTTAATCAAAAAGCTGATAATTTAGATAACACGGTAGTGTTAGTTATTTCAGCAGATTTGCCTTTTGCACAAGGTCGTTTTTGTGAGTCTGAAGGTTTAAAAGATGTTTTACCTTTATCTACATTTAGATCAAGTTTTGCTGAAGATTATGGGGTTAAAATAGTAGATACCATTTTGGCTGGTTTATTGACAAGAGCAATTGTTGTTATTGATGCGCATGATAAAGTTGTGTATACAGAGTTAGTTGCAGAAGTTGCTGATGAGCCAAATTACGAGGAAGTTTTAGTCGCTTGTAAAGATGCTGCTAGTAACTAAAGATAAAGTTTATAAAGATTTAGGAATAAAAGAAAATGAGTAATGTATTTAGTTTTACTGGAACTGTAGGTCGTGATGCTGAAGTAAGAGCAACACCCTCAGGACAAACTGTTTTAAATGTAACAGTAGCAAATAATGTTGGTTTTGGTGATAGGCAGCAAACATTATGGGTGCGTGTAGCCTTATGGGGAAAACGTGCAGAAGGCCAATTACAAAACTATTTGAAAAAAGGTCAACAGGTCTTTGTTTCAGGTGAGTTAACTCAGCGTGAGTATCAAGCGAATGATGGTACAACTAGAACTAGCTTAGAGCTTAATGCAAATGTTATAGATTTAGTGGGTAAACGAAACGATCAAGGAATGGGGCAACAAGCTCCACAACAAAATTATCAGCAAGCAGCTCCTGCTCCAGCAGCACAACCAGCTAATGGACCAGCTACTTTAGATGATTTTGATGATGTTCCTTTTTGATTTGTATAAGGTATATGTAAAATAATATCTTTAAGCCTCTATTTTATAGGGGCTTTTTAGTTTTAAAGAGCTGTTAATTAACAATTCTAAGCTGATAATAAAGAAACGCGTAGGTTTTACAGCGCTAGTCTATTCTTCCCAATAAATTAGCGAATGCAGTATTAGTTACAGGCTTACTTTTAAAATAACCTTGATATATATCACAACGCTTTTGTTTTAAAAATTCTAGTTGTTCTGCTGTTTCAACACCTTCAGCGAGTACTTTAAAGTTTAATGTCATAGCCATGGCAATCACCGTTGTAGTGATCGCCATATCATTCTCGTCGAAGGGAATATCATCGATAAAGCTTTTATCAATTTTAAGTACGTCTAAAGGAAAACGTTTTAAATAAGCTAAGGATGAGTAACCTGTTCCAAAATCATCAATTGCGAGTCGTACGCCCATTGTACGTAATTTATTTAATACGATAAGCGTCTGTTCCTGATTATCCATAAGACTGGATTCCGTTAACTCTAACTCTAATAATTCAGCCGGAAATTTTGTTTCTGCTAATACTTCTTCAACCAAAGAAAGTAAATCTGACTCCTGAAATTGTTTTGGTGATACATTTACGGCTAAGGTTATTTTATCGAAGCCTTGGTCTAACCATTGCTTACCTTGGCGACATGTTTCACGAAGGACCCACTCACCTAAAGGGACAACCAGTCCTGACTCTTCTGCAATTGGAATAAACTGATCGGGGGGTAATAGCCCATACTCAGGGTCTTGCCAGCGAACTAATGCCTCTGCACCGATGATTAGCCCGCTATTGATATCAACTTGAGGCTGATAAAAAACGCGTAATTCTTGATTTTTAATGGCATAACGCAATCGAGCTTCAAGTGTAAGTTTTTTTCGTGCTAACTGGGTTAAATTATCAGAGAAAAAAGCGTAACAACCCCGCCCATTATCTTTTGCCTGATATAAGGCCATATCAGCATGATCCATTAATTTATCGTAGCTAGTTCCATGCTCAGGATATAAACATATTCCGATACTTGCACCAATACGAACATCATTGTTTTGCTCTAGTACGAATGGAATAGATAAGGAATTAACAATTTTATCAGCTATACGCCCTACGTCTTCAGTATGATCCATACGTTCTAACAAAACCATAAACTCATCTCCACCTAAACGAGCAACCAAATCAGTTTCTCTCAGTTGCGCTGAAATTCGTTCTGCAACCTGTTTAAGTAGATCATCTCCGGCTATATGTCCTAAAGTATCGTTAACTGCTTTAAAACGATCCAAATCTAACATCAATAATGCGAATTCCTTTAATTCTCTCTTAGCTCTAGCGATACAATGCTGAATACGATCTTGTAAATGACGACGATTAGGCAATAGGGTTAAGGGATCGTAATAAGCCAGCTGCTTAATTTTTTCCTCTGCTTGTTTACGTAAAGTAATGTCACTAAAAGAGCCAACATAGTGTGTTACTATTTGATTGCTATTCATTACCGTTGTGATTTTTAGCAATTCAGGATAAACCTCTCCATTTTTACGTCGATTCCAAATTTCACCTTGCCAAGCGCCCGATTCTTTTAGACTTTTCCACATCGCTGCGTAAAACTTTTCTGTTTGCAGCATAGACTTTAAAATAGATGGGTTTTGGCCAATAGCTTCTTCTGCTGAGTATCCTGTAATAGTAGAAAAGGATTGATTAACTTTTAGAATATTTGCATGAGCATCTGTAACCATAATGCCTTCTTGTACATCAAATGCGGTTGCCGCAATAAGTAATTCAGAGTCCGCATAACAATGTTCAATGGCTAGAGCTGCTAAATTGGCATATCGCTTAGACCATTTATGTTCAGCTGTTGTGGATTTAGTTAGTTGTTTACTATAGATTGAAAAAGTCCCCAGCACATGGTCACGACGACTAATAATGGGTTGTGACCAGCATGATGCTATACCTACCTGTTGCAACAGCGCCCAGTATGGTTGCCAATAAGGATGTTGTTGAATATCATCGACTATAATCAGTTTTTTTAAATAGGCTGCTGTTCCACAAGAACAGGTATCTTCGTCAATTTTAATGTCATTAATAGCAAGCTTAAAAAAATCAGGCAAACTGGGTGCGGCGGCAGTTTTTAAATGAACTCCTGATGCATCAAGCAATAAGATTGAACAGTGTATATCAGGATGTAATTGCTCAACTTTTTGAGCCAACGAATTTAATATACTTTCTAAATGAGAACTCTCACTAATGAGTTGTAAAATATTATTGTGTGCCGCTAGTTCTTCAGTGCCTTTACGTAAAGTGGTTTCACTTTCACGTAGTGCAATTTCAATTTGTTTGCGCTCATTAACTTCTTGATCTAAAGCTTCATTTTGTTCATTGAGCTCCGTTTCGGCTAAAAGACGACTTTCATTCGCAAGAGTCACCCACCAAGAGGCAATACAGATCAATATTGCAATAAAAAAGAATAAAGTATAAAGGTGGGTTTGCAGCTCTATTAAAGGAGGGTGATCCACATGATTAAGACTTTCCGAATAGACCAACCAAAAAGCAAGCCCGACTATACTTAACATGCCTCCAGAAACAAGCGTAAAGCTAGCTATTCTACGAATAGCATTATCAGATATGTAGTGTTTAAAGAGCAGCTTAAATAGTCGTTGAAAGGGTTGGTAAAATAAAGATTCTTTAGCTGGTTTACATTGGTCTCGACAGTTAGACTCTAAAGTGCAACATAATGAACAAATTGCTACCTCATGAAATGGACAATGTGCCATATCTGTTTCTGCATAGTGTTGCTCACAAACTTCACAGGTAACTAAAGTATCTGAGCTAACAAAGTGCTCATTACCACGTGCAATATAATATTGACCTTTAGTCAAGATAGCGATCAAGGGCGATAGTATAAGACTTAATAACATAGCAAATAGCCATGAATAAGCTTGAGCATAATCACCAAATAAGCCGCCAAATGCCAGTATAGAGACAAATGAAGCAATTAACATACTTACAAAACCGACTGGATTAAAGTCGTATAAGTGTGCACGTTTAAACTCGACAATCGGCGGGCTGAGCTTTAATGGTTTATTAATCACTAAATCTGCAAAGACCGCAAAAATCCAAGCCACTGCAACATTAGAATATAAACCCAAAACGGTATGCAAAGCCTCAAAAACACCCAGTTCCATCAATAATAAAGCAATAGCAATATTGAAAACTAACCATACAACGCGGCCAGGGTGAGTGTGAGTAACCCGGGAGAAAAAATTAGACCATGCTAATGATCCGGCATAAGCATTGGTAACATTAATTTTAATTTGCGAGATAACAACAAAAACCGTAGTAACAAATAATGCATTTGCTGAATTCTCAAAAACATAGTGATAAGCCACTAAATACATTTGTACTGGTTCTTTAGCATCAGCTAATCCTAAGCCTGTCATAACCACTAAAGATGCGAGTAAAGCCCCACCTAATTGCTTAAGGCAACCTAACACAATCCAGCCTGGGCCGGCAGTTACTAAGGATAGCCACCAGATAACACGGTTGCTTTTACGCTTATCTGGCATAAAGCGTAAATAATCAACCTGTTCACCAATTTGCGCAATTAAAGAAAAGGAAATGCCGGTTGCGATACCAAAATAATACCAATCAAACTGGTTCGAGCCATTATTATCACCTTGATAGTTTAATAAAAATGTCAAAGCCTTAGGTTCTTGAGCAAAAACAAAATAAAAAGGCAGTAGCATCAGTAATAACCAGATAGGCTGAGTCCAGCGATGCAGTTGATTAATGGCAGTTACCCCATAAAACACGATGGGAATAATAATCAAGGAACAAACCAAATACCCCCAATGTAAGGGCAAATTAAAATACAACTTGAGTGCCTGCGCCATAATGGCGGCTTCTAAGGCAAAGAAAATAAAACAGAAAGAGGCGTAAATAAGCGAGGTTACAGTTGAGCCAACGTAACCAAAGCCTGCACTGCGGGTTAGTAAATCAATATCAATATTATAGCGAGCGGCATAATAAGAAATGGGAAAACCCGCGATAAAAATAAGTACCGAGGCGAGCATAATCGCCCAAAAGGCATTACTAAAACCATAATGTAGTAATAAAACTGCTCCAATTGCTTCTAGTGCCAGAAATGAGATACCACCTAGTGCAGTATTAGCCAGTAGTAGGGGCGACCACTTACGAAAACCAGAAGGTGAATAGCGTAAGGCATAGTCTTCGAGAGTTTCATCGGCGACCCATTGATTATATTCTCTTCGCGTTTTTTCGACGGTATGCTTCATTAATTATTTGCTGTAATAAATTACTGACTACATCGCCATAATAGCATTTTAAACTGAGTCATCACTGCAAAATACAAGGAGAGTGTTTTATCATCTAGGCGCTCGCTAGGTAAGCTCAACTTTCTCTATCCCATAGCTATATAAAACACAGGTTTGTAATTACTCTGTGGCGTTTAAAATGGAGTGATAATAGGAAGTTTAGGGGCTGGGGTGAGGGGGGTAGGCCTTTAAACGCGATTGTTTGTAATAGCCTGTATTACAATGATTTGCAGAATGTAATGGTCTAATAAGGCTGTAATTTACGTGGCGGGTTGTTATCGTTTAGTTGTTGATAGGTGTTATTTGTAGTTTAAAATACCCACTAAAAATCGACACATTTTCAGTGGGTGAATTTATTGGAGGTTTATTTACCAGTAGCAATACTAATAGCTTCAACCGTTAAACGCTTAATTTCATCCCAATTTTCTGCATCAACTAGGTCAGCAGGAGC
>ENA-OSET01004098-OSET01004098.1-sediment-metagenome-genome-assembly--contig:-NODE-4098-length-13050-cov-7.173823_pt1 | contig 13050 bp, 15 predicted proteins | sample MGYA00237882_ERZ534229 | MGnify/ENA primary metagenome ERZ534229 (study PRJEB26408, sample SAMN06266212) | sediment metagenome | isolation source: Hudson Canyon methane seep mesocosm | place...
AAATCGTTCCTTCACGACACTTTCGAGTTCGTGTATCATTTTCAGCTTTGGCAAGAACCATTTTAATGCTTTTGAAGGTCTCATCAGAAGTTCCTAATTTGATTGTACCATCAATAGCAGCACAAATCATTACACCAATCTTTGAAAGCTCGTCTTGTATTGAGATTGCACTATCTCCAGTTCGAGAGAACCTATCTATGTCAGCTACAATAATGTAACTAATCTCATTTTTAGGGTCTTTAACGAAGGAAAGCATCTTGTCAAACTCATTCCTATTATCGGTCTTGGCACTTTCGTGTGTAGCCCCAAATAGCCTCGATACTATTAAATCGAAACCCTCTGTAAATGCCTTGCAATTATTGTATTGAGCTTGCAAACTATAATTATCGACTTGACCTTGACTTGAAACACGTGTATAGATGACAGCATTATTTGACTTTTCTTTCAATTGTTTCGTGCTCGATTTTTTCCCAAATCGTTTAAATTGATCTTTCTTGCTCATAGCGGATAATTTTAGCGGTTAGTAGTGAGGCTTTTGCTAATGTGTCGGCAATTTCTTTTGCTTTTTCATCTGATAGGTTAGCTCCTAATTCGGTTTTGATTTCTTGTATAGAAATCGTTTTTAGTTCATTTTTTAACAATTTTTTAGATAATACCCAATACGGTCGTAGTTTCCAAGATTACGTATTGACATTCGGGTCTTCCGAACATTTTTTAAATGACAAGGTTTCCCCTTTTAGTCAGCAATTTTTTTGAAAGATATGTCAGCACAAAAATCAAAGAAGTTTACCTCACCATAATAAGTGCTTTTGCTCGATTTTAGTGATACATATTTTCTTTGATATTCTTGTACTTCCTCTTTATTAATCGGCTTTTTTAGACTTAATTTTCCGCTCTTAACTTTACCATCTTCATCAATCGATAACTGAACTTCTTTTATTTTCCCAGTTCGAAGTTCATTGATTATTTCAAGAGACTTTTCCTCAAAATCTGTTAGGATTGAGTTTTCGGGGAGGTAATTATTCATTCCGAGTTCTCGGAGAATTTCCATATATGAGATGTAGATGTGTGTAGTATTTAGGAAATCTTCCCGAAGATTATTGTTTAAACTGATGTCGTAAAGGTAAGGAGAGCTTTTGACCTTGCCATTGATAAGTGTTATATAGATACCCGCTTCTTTTCTTTGAAGTAATACAGCCATTAATAGAGACTCAAATTCATTGGATTGACGTCCAACTAAATCATCATATTTAAGTTCTTTAAATTGTTTTATTACCTCATCTTTTTCTGATTCTGTGAGGTTATCAAGTATACCAATTGCAGCTTTCTTAATGTTGTCTATTATGAAGTCTTTTGTTTGCTTATTGTCCATTGACCTTACACAAGTAATAATATCATTTTTTATCCCTTTAATATCTTCAATGGAAACTCCAAAAGCTCTGCAATTCTTTATCGTGCGAATCCAAAAATATTCAGAGATACTAAAAAGCATCTTTTTGTTTTTCTCGTCATCTTTATGAATATCAAAGAGTAGGTCTTTTTCTTTCCAATGATGAATTGTCCTCGGGGCAATATTTAATTGCTTCACTGAGAAGATTGGTAAAGAGATTATTTTCTCTATTTTCTCTATTCTTTCAACGTTAATCGGAGATTGTTCAATCATTAGGAAGCATATAGATTCATATTGTATACGCGAATGTAATAAAAAGTATTTATATTACAAGTATAGGATAGAATATTTGTATATTTGTTATACGTAATAATTAACATTAAACGCTATGACTTTACATTGTTTATATAGTGGGGAGGAGTTTTCCCCGAAAAGAAGTAATCAGAAATTTGCTTCTGCACAAAATCGAATCAACTATCACAATAGTAAAATGTGTACTTTAAGAAAGTCTCGCTCATTTGTAGATACTAAGCTCCATAGGAATTATAGAATATTAAACGAATTAATGGATGGTAAAGAAAACTTATCTTTTCATAAGCAGTTTTTGCTTGGAAAAGGATATTCATTTGATGTCTTAACTCATTTTGAGGACGAAGAAAGTAAAAGATATAAAGCAGTCTACGAGTTTTTAGTTTTTGAGCAAGGAGAAACAGTTCATTTAAAAAAGTACAAATAATGGTAGACATCACAACAGTTCAGCCATTCGCTATTCCTAAAAGTATAGTTCAGCTCCAAGAGATAAATACGATCCTTACTAATCAGAACGCAAAACTGACAACCAAATCTTCAAATCTCATATGGGGTTTAGTGAGTTTGCTTATTGTAGGTGGAATATTTTATATCAAATTCAAAAATAAACTCGATGAACAAAACCGCAATTACACAGAGTAAAGAACTACTTTCAGACATTTTTGGACAAAGACAAGTAAACATTGCATTAACACTTGGAGGTAGCCTTCTTACACTTTATTTAATAGGAGTTTCTTGTAAAATACTAACGCAAACAGCTGTTAATTACAAGGCACTTAAAAATGTACTACAACCCTAATGAGAGTTGCATTGTATTGCCGTGTTTCTACTGATAAGCAGACTACGGAGAACCAAAAGTTACGCTTAGTAGAGTATGCTGAACAAAATGGATATGAATACGAGGTATTTGATGAAGTGGAAAGCACAAGGAAGACTCGCCCAGTGAAACAAGCATTACTTAGTAAATTAAGAGCTAAAGAGTTTGATGCCGTTGTTGTTTATAAATTAGATCGATGGGCAAGAAGCTCAACGGAGCTAATACTTGACACCAAAGAGCTAATAGATAAAAGTATTGGCTTTGTTTCTATATCAGACAATCTTGACTTTTCTACTGCATCTGGAAAACTACATTTTCAAATTTTATGTGCCTTTGCAGAGTTTGAACGCTCCCTTATTTCAGAACGAACAAGAGAAGGACTTAATAGAGCCAAACAACAAGGAAAAAAGCTTGGAAGACCAAAAGGTAGTAAGGATAAAATTAAGGGTGCAAGGAGAAAGTCTGGGTATGTATTGCGAGAGGCAAACAAGCGAAAAACATTAGATGAACTAAAGGGCATTCACAAGTCTATCGAATCGTATATAGACAACAAAGTCTCTTAACCAAACAACCCTCCCCCAAACAATTAAGCCCCCCTTAAGTCCACTATTTTGGGTGCAACCTCCCCCGTTTTTCAAGAGGTAAATAAACAAACGTTTGTTTACTATCAATTACATTTTTAATTCAATCGAAATGACTCCAAAACAGCTATGACATCGATTTATGTTCCTTTAGAATAAGGGCTATTAGTTCTGAATAATATTTTATCACCAATATGTAGAATATGAATATTATATTTGGTCCAATGAAAAAACTTTTTCAACATATAAATTCTTGGTTAGATTTTCAAAACTCTCTAAAGACACTTACTAAAAAAGAAAAAGGAGATGCTTTTGAGCTTCTCACAAAATATTATTTCAAGATAAGCCCCATTTATTCATTTTATGAAAATGTTTGGTTATATGAAGATGTTCCGAGTAAAGAATTAGAATATCTCGGTCTACCAGCTCAAGACTTAGGAATTGACCTAATTGCGAAACAAGGAAATGATTATCACGCAATTCAGTGTAAATATCACTCTGACAAAACCTCATCAGTTACATTTAAAGAGGTGTCTACATTCATTTCCCTTCTAGAGAGTAACGACAAAATATCTCAAGGATACATTTGTTCAAGTGCAGATTTGACTTCTCGAAACTTTAACAAGCTTAAAACAAAGCCCATTAATTTAATAATGTCAGACAGTTGGCATTTGTTAGATGAAGAGTTTTTTAACCAAGTTCGAAAAACCATAGATGGGAAAAAGGTAAAGCTCACTCCTTTTCAACCACGACCTCATCAAAAGAAGGCCCTTAAAGACTCGAATAATTATTTCATCAAAGAAGACCATTCAAGAGGTAAGTTGATTTTCCCTTGTGGGGCTGGTAAGAGCTTGACTGGCTTTTGGATGACTCAAGAGTTAAAGTCGAAAAGTACAATCATTGCAGTTCCGAGCTTATCTCTTGTAAAGCAGACACTGGAAGTATACTTGCGTGAAATAGTCGCGAAGAAAAAAAGGATTAAATGGTTATGTATCTGTTCTGATGAAGGGATTGGGAAGAATGATGATGTTGCCATATTCACGGAAAACTTAGGAGTTCCTTGTCAGACTGATTCAACTTATATCGAACAATGGTTAAAGGATAATATTGACGAAGAGAAAATCATCTTTACAACCTACCAGAGCGGAAGAATCATTGCTGAAATATCTAAGAAACTAAACTTCACTTTTGATGTAGGGATCTTCGATGAGGCTCACAAAACAGTTGGTTCTAATAAGAAGTTGTTTAGTCATCTACTTTTTGAAGAGAACATCTTTATTGAGAAGAGAATTTTTATGACTGCAACCGAAAGGTTTTATGCGGGCTCTAGGGATGATATTATCTCAATGGATGATGAAGACATATATGGTGATACATTTTCTAAAATGAGTTTTAAAGAGGCAATCGAATCAAAGCTTCTTACTGATTACAAAGTAATTACTATTGATGTAAAAAAGTCTGAAATCGCAGAATTTATAAGAGATAACAATTTAGTTCAGTTGAATGGTAGGTGGAGAAAAGAATCGGAAGCCCGTTCATTAGCATCAATGTTAGCTTTAAGGAAAGCAATGAAGAAATTGCCTATTAAGAATGCCGTGTCATTTCATTCATCAATAGAAAAGGCTGTAAGAAATAAAGAATTGCAGAAACACATCACGGAATCATATAATTATAAGCATATTGATACTTATACTGTTTCTGGAAAACAGTCTACATCTAAGCGAAATAAGATAGTACAAGAGTTCGCAACTTCAAATAAAGCTCTTATTACTAATGCAAGATGTTTGACAGAAGGGGTTGATGTTCCAAATATTGACTGTATAGTTTTCTCTGACCCTAAAAAAAGTAAAGTTGATATAGTTCAAGCTCTTGGAAGAGCACTAAGGAAAAAGAAAGGTAAAGATTGGGGGTATGTTATTCTTCCAGTAGTTTATGATGGAGATACTCAAGAAATAGATAATCAAAGTTATATGGATATTCTATCCATTGTAAGAGGACTCGCATCAAATGATGAACGTATTATTGAGTATTTTAAAGATAAATCTCAAAACAAAAATAAGAGGCTAAGTACAAATAATGAAATTTTTAGTTTTATTTCAAGTCACCTCAATGAAAGTGATTTAATAAATGAGTTAGAGATTAAATTATGGAATAACTTATCTAAATTTCAATGGATGCCTTATGGAGAGGCAAGAAATTTTGTTTGGAGCTTGAGTTTTAAAAGAAGTAGTGAATGGCTTGAATATTGTAAATCTGGAAATAAGCATCCTTTAATTCCTTCTAATCCAGACAGAATTTACAAAGAAGATTTTTTGAGTTATGCTGATTTTTTGGGATATAGAAAAGGGTTTAATAATCAATATAAAACTTATGAAGAGGCAATTGAATATATGTCTCAGCTTGGTCTAAAGTCTGCAAAAGAGTTTCTAAAATTAGATAAATCCATTTTCCCTCCAGACATACCCCATACACCACAATTAATTTATAAAGAAAATTTTTCTTGGCTAGTTTATTTAGGATACAAAAAACATAAATATGGAGAGTTTTTGCCATTAGATGAATTGAAGAAGATTGCAAAAGAGAATAATTTCACAAGTCAACATCAATGGGGTAAATATTCAGAAGGAAAAGAATTAATTCCACGAGGACCACAAAATGTTTTTAAAAATAATGGATGGAATGGTTGGGATGATTTTTTTGATAGAAAAGAATTAAGAATCTTTAATTCGAATCAAGAAGATTTTATTAAAGCGAGAAAATATATTCAAAATCTGAAATTGAATTCGTTTGATGAATTCCGAGAAAAATGCAAATTGGGGGAAATTCCTAATTGGATTCCAAGAGCTCCTTACTTAGTTTTTAAAGATATAGGATGGATAGATGTTGATGATTTTCTTGGGAACTCTACAATATCATACGAAGAATGTAAGAAATTAGCTCGCGAACTTAATATTCGCTCATCTAAAGAATGGAAGGATTATGTAAGAATAAGTAGGAGGCAAGATTTAAAATCTAAAATTGAAAGATATTACGGAGAGAAATGGGAAGGATGGCCAAAATTTTGTGGTACAGATGAGAAATTAAGTTTTGAAAAAGCCAAAGAATTAGCTCGGTCTGAGAATATCAAATCAATTAAAGAATGGGGGAACTTTGTTAATAATAGCGGAAGACAAGATTTATTAGCAAGAATTGATACCGCAGTAGGTTATAAGGATGACTGGAAAGGTCATAATGATTTTTTTGGCATCCCAAATAAATTGACTTACCAAGAATCTAAAAAATTAGCTCAAAAGCTTGGTGTAAAATCTAGTAAGGAATGGGCAGACTATGTAAGAGATAGTGGTAGGCTAGATTTAGTAGCAAGAATATCTGAATCAAAAATGTATAAGGATGAGTGGACTAATTGGGATGACTTTTTAGGAATACCAAATAAATTGACTTATCAAGAATCTAAACAATTAGCTCAAAAGCTTGGTGTTAAATCTGGAAAGGAATGGGCAGACTATGTAAGAAATAGTGGTAGACTAGATTTAGTGTCAAGTATATACAAATCAGAACTTTACAAGGATGAGTGGACTAATTGGAATGACTTTTTAGGAAAAAGTAAGTGATATAATGCCTATACAAATATTATTAAGGAAATTACCCCTCCTCATAAGGAACTAAGTTAATAACCAAACCACATAACAATAAAAAACCCCAACTTATTAGGTGGGGGTTGTATTATGATGAGGGAGGTAATTAATACCCATATTTAAATGATACACCTTCTTTATATCTTTCATTATATTTTAATTGACCATTTTCTTCCCAATGTTTTTGTAAACCATCTTTTTTACCATTATTATAATTCTCTTCAAACTCTAATTGACCATTTTCATACCACTCTTTATATAATCCATTTAGCAATCCATTTATATAATTAGAGCTATATTTTATTTGCCCATTTTCATACCACCCCTTTTGTGATCCATTTTTTTCTCCCTCTTCATTTTTTTCTGATTCATACCGTAAATAACCATTTTCATACCACCCCTTTTGTGATCCAACTTCATAATTCTCTTTATAATTCTCTTCATATTCTAATTGCCCATTTTTATACCAAACTTTGTGTAATCCATCATCTTTGCCATCTTTAAAATTTAATTCTAATTCTAATTGATTGTTTTCATACCATCTTTTATATAATCCATCTTTTTTACCCTCTTTATAATTTATTTCATACAGTAATTGTCCATTTTCATACCAACACTTTTGTGTTCCATCTTTTTTACCCTCTTTGAATTTTTTTGAATATTTTAATTGCCCATTTTCATACCACTCTTTATATAATCCATCTTTAAAACCATCTTCATAATTTATTTCATATTCTAATTTACCATTTTCATACCATTTTTTATGTAATCCATTTTCTTTACCCTCTTTATAATTCCATTCAGATAGGAGTTGACCATTTTTATAATACCATTTATATAATCCATCCTTTTTACTGTTTTTATAATTCTGTTCAGATTTTAATAATCCATCTTCATTCCAAAATTTATACAAACCATCCCATTCACCATTTTTAAAGGTTCCTTCTTCTTCTAATTGACCATTTTCATACCATTTTTTATGTAGTCCATTTCTTTTACCATTTGTAAATAATCCAACTTCTCCAAATTCATTAAATACTACACCATTCAATAATGACATATCATACTTTAAATACATTATTGTATCTAATGGATTGGTAACCTCATCGATATGATATCTGTTTTCAGATGAACAACCAATTAACACACATATAATTAATAATGACAATATCTTTTTCATAATCTTTAATTTTTATGATAATCAAATATAGAAAAAACACACTAATTCAGACCACAACCAACATCGTTGTCTATTGTGTGTATTCATTGTATTATTCTGAATATTTGGACATAAAAAAACCTCACATCGGATATCGGTGTGAGGTATAGAAAATGTGCATAAAAAAGTTTATTAAATCAAATATTTCATACGTCAAACGAAGAATGATTTTCTGCACAATACGCTAAGAATAAACAAACAATCATAACTATGGCAATTCGAATATAACCGTCTTTAGCTTTTGCATCGTTAATATTTTTTTTGTCTTCAATAATTTTATTTTCTAAAAACTGAATGACACTCAATCTATCCTCATCTTTTACAGACTTCTCAACGATATCGCCTAAACGCCCATTTGATTTTAATGAATAGAGAGTTGATATATCCGTTAAACCATTTTTTTTAAATTCTTCAGAATAAACCTCATATGAGGATGACTTAAGTAATTCATCGATAGTTATTTCACCTATATAATTACCGTTTCTAATATTTTCCATTTTACATTTTTTTCATTTTACAACACAACTCTTTAGCTTCTTCATAACTTAACCCCATAGAGCTCCTATAAGAATCTATTTCCAAATCACTACATCCACAATCGTTACACATAGTAAAATATATTGTTATAATAATAAGCACTATAAAAACGTACCTATATTTTTTGAATGTTTCAGTATCAAACATAATTTATCAACTATTAACCTAATTTATTGAACGTAGTTTTCCAAAGTAAATAATTTTTTTTCTAAGCTAAAGATTTTTTCTGTAAAAATTATCATAAAAAAACCTCACACCGATATACGATGTGAGGTAAAAGTAATTAGACGTATCTAATCACAAATTCTTTTACAAATCATTTATAAAACTAAGATTATTATTCTGTGTTTTATATAGATGTTTAGTGATGTATTCTAATTGTGTTCCGTTTTTATCAAACTCATCAATATTACAAAAACCTATTCGTTTCCAATAATTGTAAATCTTTCCTTTTGTTAGATAAAAATCACTATCACTATACATTAAAATGTGATTGTGTAATGATGATATATTTCTATCATATTCAGTAATCACAAAACCATCACAAAATATATCTTTCGTATTCATATATTTTTTCAAATTACCAACCCATTTTCTCCAAACTGAATTATGTTTAATTGGATATTTATAAGTTAGATCTAATGTAACCGATTACCTTTTTCATTTTGTTCGTTGGTTTAATGATTTCGTAGTATCTCTGTGTCCTTTTATAAGTTCTATTCCTAACTTCTATTAGAATAATAGACTACACATACGATACGGAGGAATTCTCAAAAAGTGTGCTTTTATGCTTGTCGTAGAACTTACTAAGGTTTTCAAGGTCTTGGATGAAAGAGTTCGATAATCGGACTGACTTGTGTACTAAACGGGATAAATTGGCTTTTGAGTCTGTTTGTCCCGTTTATTTGTCCCGAATGCTCATTGAAAAACAGAGGCTCGAGCGTTTAGATTTAACACCCTCAAAAGTGGTAAATTACTCCAACAGATGTTTCCCCATAAATTCTTTCGAAAATTTAAACGAGGCATTTCTTGCATCAACATTTCCACCATATGTGGGGCCCCTTTTAGCACAAAAAGCTAAACTAATCTTTTGCATTAATGGACTTCTTATCGGAATATTTAAGCTCTTAGTTAATATTGTTCCGTCACTCTTTATTTTATAGCTACAATCCCCTAAAACATAACCTTTAGGATCTATAATTGGTTCAGAATCTCTATCAAAAGAGTGGTGCGATTCATTATAAACCGTAATATCTATATCAGTACCAGAATTGGATAATTTTTTCACTAATTCAACACATTGATCGGCAGGGGTCCAGTCATCTAATTCGCCAATTAGAATATGGATTGGCGAAGAAGTGAAATCTAAATTTAATGGCTCAACAATACAGGGAGGGTAAAAGGGTAAATGTGCGATGAATGATTGTGTTGGATTTATTGCTTTTCTTATCGGCTCCCAGCCTGAATAGAGTGCTACTCCTCCGCCTAAGCTCCACCCGGTAATTGCAATTTTTTTTGAATTTATATTCGGATGTTTACTGAGGACTTCGAGTGCTTTATAACTATCTAGAATCATCATTGCAGTTGTAACAGTTATTTGACTCCCTACAGTAGAGGTAACGTTTCTGCTTTTAAAACTATTAATTTCGAATGTAGCAATACCCATTTCATTATACATTTCTAGGTATTTATTATGATGATCTGCCCAACCTTTACTGCCTGCAAGAGCAATAATCAAAGGATGTTTTTTGCCCTCATCATTTGTTTTTGGTAATTTTAGGGTTCCAAATACTTCTTGTAATTCTTGCTTCTCAAGACGCACAATAATGTCCCTAAAATTAAAAGGGTTAGCGCTGGTGAATTCTATCTTTTCTTGGGCATGAATAGGTTGAATAATAAGGAAGATTAATATTATAGTCAACATAGATGTACTTATCTTTTTCATTGTAGTAGATTTTATTCAAATATAGAAGTATTAGTTAAGAACTGTATTGTAGCATAATATCAAGCCACTTCTTAGATTTCGACTTTATGCTTATCGTAGCACTTCTCAAGCTTTACAAGGTATCCGAAGAAAGTGTTCGATAGCTTGACTGTCTGTGGCATTAAGCCGTCATGTATAGAAAGCCTTTTTTTGTATATTCGAGTAAAATAAAACATATGAATTTAGATAAATTTTGTCAGAGCTGTATGCTCCCACGCAATCACGATCAATTCGATAAAGCTACTGAGGCTAATGGAGATACAAATGAATTGTATTGTTCTTTGTGTTATGATAAAGGGGTTTTTTCTCAGCCAGAAATCACCAATGCAAAACAAATGCAGGATTTCGTGAAGGATATTTTGAAAAAACAAGGGTATGGCTGGTTAAAGAGATGGTTTTATACGATGTCAATACCACAATTGAAAAGATGGAAATAAAGGGTTTATTAAATTCTGTATTTGTTGTTTTCTTGGTTCTAGTGCTCACTGCTTGTGAAACAGATCATACTTTTCGAAAGAGAATAATAAATCAATCTGATGTGAATTTTACGATTAGCTATAACAATAATAGCTACTACGTTGATACGGTGTTTAGTTTCACTCAAGGAACTACTACCTCTTTAGTTGATTGGTGGAAGCGCGGGAATCATCCAGAATCTAGCCCTCTTTCTTCTTGTGGGATGACAGAAGTCGATAGCCTTATTTTTACTTTTGATTCCGAAATTCCTTATGCCTTTATAGGTGATTTTACTGATGAAAACAGATGGGAAAGTGAGTTTGAGTCAGGAAGGTCAAGTATTCATGTTTGTACTTTTACTATTGTAAATGAAGACTTTACCTATTAAATATGAGCTTCTGTAAATAGTTTGTGTGCGAATATGATTATATTAGAAGCTTGTACATCATATAATTAATGTAGTTTAAAAGATCCTGTCATGAAAAGATTATTATATTTCATAAGCCTCCTCCTTTTACTTTCGTCTTGCTATCCAAGTTATTCAATTCAATCTGCTAAAGTTTTAGAAAAAGGAACCGTCTCTGGCCATGTTGGTGCCTTTGTACCCATAATCAATCCTAGCTTTGGTGTTCGTTATGGCTTGGGGAATCAAAATGAAATTAGTTTTAAATCTTCTATCATCTGTAATGAGATTGGATTTAAAAGAGCCCTCATTTATGATGACTCTAATTTTTTTCAAATAGCAACCGGACTGACATTCGGAAATGGATTTATTCAGGTGCCAACTGGAGAGTTCGAGTATCAAGATAACGTAATGTGGGGTGACAGTTCTTTGGTAGAAAAGTACAAATCTGTAGGACTTCCACTTGTAACTGTACCCTTATATTTCAGTCTTCATAATGCAGCAGATAATGTTAGGCTTTATGGTCGTTTAGCACCTACATGGTCCCAATATCAACAGAAACCTAGCTTTGGGTTTATGAGTAATTTAGGAATCGCTTTTGGTCGTAAAACAACTTTTTGTATCGAAGCCTTTTTACACGCACCTTTAAATGATAAAGAGAATGTGTACGAAGATTTATTTGGATATAAGGAAGTTGAAAGCTTGTCTTTATATAACTTGGGTGTTATGCTTGGCGTGGTCTTAGGTGAGTTTTAAGTGCTTGTATCTATTTTCTCTTGTTGGCTCTTCCTAGCTGAAAAGAGTACCTTTATGGCATGATTTCAATAAAGAACACATTAGTATCAGAAGATCTTCTGGATCAACAGTTTGTTTGCGACTTAACTGCTTGCAAAGGCGCTTGTTGTATAGAAGGTGATGGTGGTGCGCCATTAAACGAAGATGAGTTGGATTTACTCGAGGAAATCTATGAGGATGTAAAGCCTTTTATGGTTGAGAAAGGAATCCAAGGAGTGGAAGAACAAGGTAAATGGATTGTTGGAGAAGATGGAGGAAAAGAAACCCCAATTCTCAATGGAAAAGAATGTGTGTATGTGTTTTTTGATGAAAATAACAATGCCAAGTGTGCTATAGAAGCTGCTTTTAGAGCTGGAAAGATCGATTATAAAAAACCTATTTCTTGTGAACTGTATCCAGTTAGAATTCAATCTTACCCAGAGTTTGATGCAGTAAACTATCATAAATGGCATATCTGTAAGCCCGCTTGTGATTGTGGTGCAAAATTGAAAGTTCCAGTGTATAAGTTTTTACGAGATCCTTTGATTAAAAAGTATGGCGAAGACTGGTATAAAGGTTTGGAGTTTGCCGCCGAAAAACATCAAGGTTAATTCAATTTGAAAATTTGATGATTTGAAAATGTGAATCATTTTCGGATTGTTTAACTACATAGATTGCTTTCTTTTTGCGTGTAAAGCATAAAAAGAATGAATTATTGCTGTCAGTCTAAGTTATTACTTATAACCGATTACAGTGATAAAATTAACGTTTTACTATTTACCATTTACGACTTACCATCGTTTACAATATTTTTTCTTTTTAACACTTTCCTAAAACACTTAACTCTTTGTAAATGCGGTGTTTGAATAGGATGTTAACGATTTGTTGAAAACTTCAATTCCCTATTTTCAAACGGCTATTGGATGCCACTTTTATTATCGAAAT
>ENA-OSET01004099-OSET01004099.1-sediment-metagenome-genome-assembly--contig:-NODE-4099-length-13049-cov-20.116019_pt1 | contig 13049 bp, 13 predicted proteins | sample MGYA00237882_ERZ534229 | MGnify/ENA primary metagenome ERZ534229 (study PRJEB26408, sample SAMN06266212) | sediment metagenome | isolation source: Hudson Canyon methane seep mesocosm | place...
GCCTCGGCCAATTCTAGCTTTTGCCTGTAACTGGTAATAATCAGAATCAAGCTGGATAACTGACTTCACCTCTTCTGTCACCTCTATTTCAGCCAATGTACTTGATTGCCAGAATGAAGCCAAATCATCATAACCTGATTGTACACGTTCAGTTAATAGTGTTGCTGCACCGTGTACAGACAAGTCTTTAATTAACATTGAAAGTAACTCTGGTTTATCAACATCAATGGTATTGATATTAAGTTGAAAGTACCCTGCTTCTGGTAGAGCACAAACATAAGGCAATAACTTCTTTACAACCTCATCGCCATAACCCTGAATCAACCTTAACTCACTCACATCAACAATCAAGTTGTTAGCAGCACGATAAGCAGGTGTGAGTATTTCATACTCTCTATCTTCTGCTCCATCTATTCCTATTGTTTGGTCATCACTATCTAACCAATCAACTAAAGGTTCTACTAAGCTAGTTGGTAGTCCTAACAAATCTACCAACCGTTGATATGATTGATATGCAATCGATTCTTTATCTGCGACATAAGAAGAATCGGCTTGTTTCGATACTAAACTATTAAGGTTAAAACAGCGGTTAACATCAATAATAGCACCGCTTAAATCTCCGCCTTCTACAGGGAAGTATAAGCGTTTTGTCGCCCATGATTCATCTAGGGAATCTCGTTCAGGGTTAGCTTTAATATCATTTTGTATAATAGCTACTGCAAAGTTCTCTATGCCCAATACATAATATTGTGCTTGCTGATGATCAAACAGGTTAGCACTTCGCCTAATTTCTCTCTGTAATCGCCCTGTAAGATCAGTAGCAATAATTGATACTAATGCTACAACAAGTAATACAACAACCAAGGCCACACCATTTTGTTTACTCATCGTGGCCATTACAAGCTAGCCTCTATTTCAGGAAAAACTGTGAATAACCAACGAAACTCACGTCCATTCCCTACTTCTAAAAGTATTTCAAATGCATTAGGTAAAACAGGTGCACTTTCCTCATCATCACTAGGCCAAGATGCTAACCACTGTGTGCCTGATAAAAACCTTACCTGCCACTTTTTGATATCTGATAATACTATTTGATCTTGATATTCTCCACTGGGAGCACGATCCAAACTCTTCCAAGTTCTTCTTATTAAATTTTCTCCATCAAATAAATATCGCAACCTCAATAAATTGCTTCTTGGTTTATTTAAAGGATTAGGGCGACCCGCTCTAGTTAACTCTATTGCTGTCCCCCAAGTCACATCTTCGCTCATCACCGCAGGTAACTCATCACCAAACTCATCTCTTACGCTACGAGATACTACTTGGCTAAAGTCTTGTTGTATTAAGCGGTGTGCCCTTTGTAGTTCAACCAAATAAGCAGCCTTTTCATCAAACCGTTCACCAGACTTCATAGTCTGCTGTAACATCGAAAATGTGGCGACAGACACTAAAGCAAAAATAGCGACTGAAATCAAAATTTCTAATAAGGTGAAACCTTGTTGTGAATTAATTTCTCTCATATCAAGGTCGGTGAGTAAATGCAGTTAATTTATACGCAGGGTGTTCATCCTGCTTATTTTGTTTCACATTAATATCTAAGCGTCGTAAATCGTTTGATTCAGTATTCGACACTTTCATTTCCCAATACCAAACTAAGCCTGCCATATTTTCTTGCCCTTGGTTCCTTCCAACATTTGGCCAACGAGACTCTGATTCAATTTCATTCAATTGATTTATGGCTACCCACTGGGCATAAGTCTTTTTTTCTAGGTAACTTAGCGTATTAGTACTTTCACCTGTCATTCTTACCAAAGCAGATAGTGCAAAAGCTAAAATAGCCACAGAAACCATGACCTCAATTAAGGTTAAACCTCGTTGCTTATTCATTTGGCATCCGTAATGACAATTGGCCATTCTCTTGTCCGACAATTTGGAAAACCCTATCCGGTGTTTCTTGCTTAAAAAGTGACAACTTAAAGCTAGTTAATTCACCGCTAGACAATACCATTATTGCTGGTATCAACGATTTATCATCATTTTTGAGCACCACATTGTCACCTTCAACCTCAATGGTCATCATCAAAGGTGGATTTAAAATATATTCAGTGAAATCGGGATCGCCAGCTAATGGTAACCACGCCTTATCCTGCCGTCGTGAAAAGGAATATCGATCAGATTGTACTGTCACACCCAATTCAACACCTTGCATAATGGCTTCATCTTGTGCAAGTTGAATAGTATGAATTAGTCGCTTTGCTTCGCGATTTGTCGTTTGATTATCATTAGGCGTCACCGAGAACAGTACTAAGCCAGAAAATAGGCCAATAATGACTAATACGACCAATAATTCTAATAAGGTAAAACCTCGTTGATAGTTCATACTAATAGAATCTATTTATTCTGTACGCCAGTTGCCTATATCTGCATTAGCAGTGTTAACATCATCGCCACCCTCTTCTCCATCAGCGCCTAGTGTGTATAAATCATAGCTAGAACCTTTAACACCAGGATTAAGGAATAAGTATGGTCGCCCCCAAGGATCGTTAGGCAGTGATTTCACATAACCACCATTTTTATAGTTTCTTGGCTCTGGAGATTCCGTCGGCTTTGAGACTAAAGCTTCCAAACCTTGGCTTGTAGTTGGGTAAACATAATTATCTAATTGATATAGATCTAAAGCAGCCTCAAGACTTACAATATCTGACTTAGCTTTAGTTATACGAGCATCATCAGCACGACCTAAAATTTGTGGTGCAACCATGGTGGCTAAAATACCTAAAATAACGACTACAACCATGATCTCAAGCAAAGTAAAACCTGATTCAGAATTTGACATGCTTTTTGTTCTTTTTAACATTATTTTTCCTTAAAATTTTATCGGACACTAACCGACCAAGGTATTTAGTTCAAAAATAGGTAATAAAATAGCAATCACGATAAAAAGTACAACCCCACCCATTGCTAAAATCAATACAGGTTCAAATATCCCCAGTGCCATTGCAACTAGCATCTCAAACTCACGGTCCTGATTATCTGCAATCCGCTCCAACATATCATCAAGTTCACCACTTTTTTCACCATTAGCAATCATATGCAACATCATTGGTGGGAAATACCCAGTTTCAGCTAAAGCTCGATTAAGACTACTACCTTCCTTCACATGATTTGCAGCATCTGCTACTGCTGCTCTCAAACAATCATTATTTAATACTCGCCCGCTGATCATTAAAGCATCTAATAAAGGCACTCCACTAGACGTTAAAATACTCAATGTACGTGAAAACCGTGCAGTATTAACACCTAGAATTACCTTACCGATTGCAGGCAAAGCCAATAATTGCTTATCGAACACATATTTAAAGCCATCTTTCTTTAATGCCCACTTCAAAATCACTGTAATAGCGATAATAATAATCAAGGCGATTAACCAAAAGTTCCGAACGAAATCACTCATTGCAATCAAGATTAATGTTGCTGTCGGTAATGTCTGACCAGCAGTTGCAAACTGTGCCACTACATTCGGGACAACAAATGCTAATAATCCTGCCACCACAGCAATAGCGACAAAACTCAATATCGTTGGATATAACAATGCTATTTGTGTTTTTTGCCTAATGGCATGGCGTTTTTCTGTGTAGTCAGCTAAACGAATCAACACCTCACCGAGGCTACCTGAAGTTTCACCTGCCGCCACCATAGAGCGATATAGAGAATCAAAGATGTGAGGATAATCTGCAAAGCTATCTGCTAATGTCTTGCCTTCCATCACCCCCCCACGGATAGCAAGCACCACACTTTTGAGTCTAGCCTTATCACACTGTTGCGCAACAGCTGAAAGTGCCTCATCAAGGGGTAGTCCAGCTTGAATCAATGTCGCTAACTGTCTTGTTACTAGAGCAAGTTCAGCCACACTGATTTTGTGGTTTAGCTTAAATCCCGTATTACCTTGTATTGATTTTTCTTTTGAAGAAACGGCTTCAACATTCACTGCCATCAAACCTAGATCACGTAATTGCTTACGAATTTGTCTCGGTGTATCAGCTTCTAATACACCGCGTTGTTGGCGGCCCTTTTCATTTAAGGCTGTATATTGAAATGCTGGCATAAATTAACGACTAATCTTCTCGAGTAACACGTAAGACTTCTTCTAATGTAGTGTCACCTTCAGCAACAAGTGTGTAACCGTAATCTCGCATACTCAGTGTATGTTGACGTATATATTTCACAAGCTCCGGCTCACCCTGCTCATTATGAATCATCTCTCGTAAAGGCTCATCGACAACTAACAGTTCGTAAATACCAGTTCGTCCTGAATACCCCGTATTATTACAATCAGGACAGCCTACCGCTTGCCAAAGTGATACTTGTTCAGTATCAGTTAAACCCAAGCGTTTTTTGTCAGTAGAACTTGCCTCATGTGGCTGTTTGCAGTTGTCACATAATTTACGCACTAAACGCTGTGACAAGACACCCAATAAACTACTGGCAAATAAGAAAGGTTCGACTTTCATATCCGTTAATCGACTGATCGCACCCACAGCTGTATTAGTATGCAATGTTGATAATACTAAATGTCCCGTCAAACTTGCTTGCACAGCAATTTGTGCTGTTTCAAGATCACGAATTTCACCGACCATCACTACATCAGGATCTTGACGCAAAATAGCACGTAAACCTTTAGCAAAAGTCATGTCTGCTTTTGTGTTTACCTGTGTTTGTCCAATACCGTTAATATCATATTCAATAGGATCTTCAACGGTCAGAATATTCCGTGATTCATCGTTCAGAATAGAAAGGCCAGCATATAAAGTGGTTGTTTTACCTGAACCAGTCGGGCCAGTAACAAGTAAAATACCATGTGGTTTTCTTAATAAACTCTTCAACTGTTCTAATAAATTATCAGGCATTCCAAGCGAGCTCAGATCTAAACGCCCCGCTTTTTTGTCTAATAAACGTAGTACGATTCGCTCACCATGTTTAGAGGGTAAAGAGGACACTCGAACATCAACAGGACGGCCACCAATCTTTAAAGCAATACGGCCATCTTGAGGTACGCGTTTTTCTGCGATATCAAGTTTAGCCATCACTTTTAAACGTGAAACCAATAGTGGTGCAAGCTTTCTATTTGGACGAATTAATTCTCGTAGCACCCCATCAACTCGAACTCGAACTAATAATGACTGCTCAAAGGGTTCAATGTGAACATCTGATGCTTGAAGTTTGACGGATTCAGATAATAAGGCATTAATGAGCTTAATGATGGGCGCATCATTCTCTGTTTCAAGCAAGTCTTCAATCTGGGGTAATTCTTCTGCAAGTTTAAATAGATCTAATTGCCCACCAAGATCATCCATCACCTGCTGGGCTTCACCAGTATCAAGGTCATAGACACTCATTAATAAAAGGTCAAAATCATTTTGATTAATAAGTTTTAATGACAATGGCGATGTTAAATAACGACGACACTCATTGAATATCGTTAGAGAAACACCCTCGACATAACTTAACTCAAACCCTGAGCCAAGTATATCGCTTACGATTACACCGTGTTGCTTGGCAAAAGTATAAGGTAACTGTCTCTTTTCCTGTTCTATTTTAGTAATAACAGGAGCCGTATCCATTGTCACTCAGCTATTCTCCACGGTAATATTTCTGAACTATCCCAAGCGGGTAATACAGCTATAGTTTCATCTGGCATCAATGCAATACCTTGTTCTTGCAGTGCTAGTTGTTGCTCTCTAATGTAGCTATATTTTTGACCACTTATTTCATCTAATCGCTGCTCATCACGGATGATTATAGGACGGATAAACACCAACAAATTGCGTCTATCTTTTTCTGTTATTGTTGATTTAAAAAGATTACCTAGAATTGGTATATCACCTAATACCGGTACCTTATTCTCACCTTCATTACTTTCTTCGCTGATTAAACCACCTAATACTACCGTTGCACCATCATTAACTAACACTGTTGTTGTTATCTCACGCTGGTTTGTGATCACGTCTGTTGCACCCTGCGTTGGAGACACACTTGATACTTCTTGATAAATTTTAAGCCTAACTGCATCGCCTTCATTTATTTGAGGCGTAATTTCCAATTTGATACCAATTTTTTCCCTAGTCACCGTAGTGAAAGGGTTACTATTATTATCACCTGTTGTAGACCCCGTGATAAAAGGCACCTCTTGACCAACCACAATCGATGCTTCCTGATTATCCATTGTAATAATACTAGGAGTAGAAAGAATATTAGCGCCATCTCCAGTACTCAATGCATGCAAAACAGCACCAAAACCACTTGCTTTTCCTAATGTGCCCAAGCCTAAGTTAAGGCCTGAAGAAGTTGATAAGGTATCAACAACACTATCAGTAATCGCCGCAGGGTTAATGGCTGCACCAGCACCTGGGAAGGTGGATACACCGTTAGCATGAGCACTACCAAACAACCATTGAATACCGAGTTCTTCTCTGCGTTCATCAGACAATTCAACAATAATGGCTTCAACAAGTACTTGAGCGCGGCGTATATCTAATTGCTTAATAACCGCCTCTAAAGAACGCATGACATCAGGTGGTGAAGCAATTAATAATGAGTTAGTACTATCGTCAGCTTGAATACTGGTCTTGCTAACGACTTGATTTAAACTAGCAGATACAGTACTTTTCCCCTCCGCTTTTTTAACGGCTCTAACTTGTTGCTCAATAGTACCTATCACCCCATTTAAAACAGTGACTAACTCACTTGCTTTGGCATTGTGAAGGTAAACAACCTTAATATTCCCCGTATCGCTATTTAACGGCGTATCTAATTGAGCAATCACTGTTCGAATACGTAAACGCGCTGCTTTTTCACCACTCAATAAAATTGAATTTGTTCGCTCATCTGCTACATATTTAGTGACACGTTCAGGCACTTCTTTCTTGCCTGCAGACACCTTAGTTAGTTTTGTTAACATTTTTACGATGTCAGTAGCTGATGCATAAGCTAAGGGAATAATTTCTACATCTTCATTACTTGCCTTATCAACTTGATTCACTAACCTTGCAATTCGTTGCACATTGCTGGCGCGATCGACGACGATCAGCACATTAGAGGGCGCGTAAGCTGCAATATGACCTGATTTAGCACTTAATGGCTTTACTAAGGGTAAAATTTCTTGGGCACTGACTTGGTCGAGTTGAATAACACGTGTGACATATTCATCACCCGTACCAGGTCTGCTTGCAGTAGCAAATTTCATCACATCTTGTTTGACATCAGTAACTGGTACAACCTTAATCACACCATTTCCTTCAACTGCCGTAAAGCCATGCACTTCAAGCGTGGAAATAAATACCTGATAGACCTCATCCTTAGTCATAGGGTGAGTCGAGATAATCGTCACTGAGCCTTTCACACGCGGGTCGACGATGACAGTCTTGCCTGTAATTTGACCAATATCTGTAATAAATGCTGATATATCTGCATTATTCAAATTTAACGTTACCAAGTCATCTTCTGGCTCGGCAAAAACATTCTGTGCCAATAAGAGCAGTAACAGCGATAAACCGCGACTATACTTTATAAATGAGGTCATACACTTTTTTCCCTTACGGTATTAGTTAGTAGAAACACTTCATTGTTTCCCACATTTTACTTGGGTAGAACCCACATATTAGCTGGACTACGACTCTTTTTGTACTCTTGGCCATCATTGAGAACGGGCATCGTTAAAATTGCTGTTGATTGCTTATATTTATTCTGTTCTAGCACATCAAATAAGGTCAATGTCTCATAGCTGTTTTTACGTTGGAGGATAAGGTGTTGTTCATGTATCTCATGGATTGAGACACTCTTATTATCAATTAAACTATCACCCTGCTGATAAGCCAGTTGACGGTTGTCCTCTCCTTGAATAATAGCTGAACTAGGAATGGAACCTTTACCAAGCCTTAATCCTGTTAACTTAATGTTAAGCTTTGTTTCCGGGACATTAATAATGACTTTTTCACTATCAATAATATCTGCTTTACCAAACAGGTTGAGCATTAAAAGATTATTGATATCCAAACTAGATATTTGACTAGAATTATTTATCATTAGTGTTGACGGAGTATGATTTAAAATGGATTGTTCATCAGGAAAAACAATCCCTACCATTAGAGTGATTTGCCAGATGCCATAGCCAGTCAATATGGTCATTAATAGTGGTTTCAATAGTTTTGCCAACGCCATAACCATTCTAATTAAATTTTAAAATATAAGCCTACCAGTATCAGTCAATCAACACCACATCTAAAAAAAGGAGGAAGCTGATTATCAACTCCCTCCTTTATTGTTGAACGTTATTGACTAACTTTAATTATGGAGTCGTAAATGTCGCAGCAACTGCTTCAGCAGCAGCGCCACATGATTGATGCCCCCAACCACTTTGACTTGCAGTAGATGCAAATCCACTCTTACCTGGATTTGTAGAAACAATGTCATAAACGATATTGTCATTACCATCAGGGCTCACGCCACCAGGAACATGATTAAGTTCTAAAGCTTCACGTGTTTTCCATGCAATATTATGATCTGCACAAGATGAATCACCACTCACACCGATAGCGCCAAGTAATGCACCAGTATCATCATATAGAGCTAAACCACCACCGAATACATTTACACCACCGATTTTGTTTCCAACCATATCATCAGTGTCCGTTCCCCATGTCGCTGCACTACCAGCATATGCAGCGGCAGTGTCAACAGGGTTACTATGTTGTAAACCATATAAAGAACCACCTGGTTGTGTTGCTGAGAAAATGTTTGCTGTTGATAATGCTAAGCCTGGAAGACTAAATGCATTAGCTGTATTCGCTTTTTGAGCAGAAATAACACGACTTCCTGGCCATTGCTCACCAGCACCACCAGTCTTAGCTACAGCACAGACCACTCCATCTCTATCGACAATTGTGCCCCACATATCAAGGCTGAAACCGCCGTTAGCACTCGGATTTGCACCAGGTTCAGTAGCAGCTAATAGTGCCACTGCTAGCTCACCGTGACTAGGAAGGTCGTCACAGTCAGCCATAACTGCACCAGATGTTGCCAAGCTAGCTAGTGCTAGTAAACTTACAATTTTTTTCATTCTTAAATCTCCAAAAAGTTATAAATAAATTAAACGTAATTTAAATTAATGTCACTACACCAAATTTGAATGACAATTTAATTTACGTCATATGACACATTTCTGTAACCCAACCTGAGGACACCATACTTTAGTGGGGTGTATATTTAAGACATTAATGATGTACTCTTAAGCCGTAGATGGGTTTAGCGCTAGAAGTCTATTTTATTTATTAAGGGGAGTAATTTATCAAAAACCATTCTCTCTATCGATTTGAGCAACTGGCTCATATGGGCTTACCCGAACAGATATTCATCCCTGCACTATTACAAGAGCTACATCATGAGATTGGATCATTAGCTAATACATTTTGCTGGCAAGATGACAATGGAAAACTGAATAATATTTACGATGAGTCACTGAATACAACTGGGATCTCTCACTTCATCGACGCAATGTCTGATTCAGGACCTAATAAATATAGCTACACAGTTGAGTGGGTTAGTCAGCTAGATAAAGTCACCACCACTTCCGATTTCTTTGGTAAATGCCCACATGTCGCTGATTTTTACAAAACGATTTTACGACCTATGGGTTATCACAATAGTTGCTTTGTACCGGTTATCTGTGCTGATACTAGAAAGCGCTATGGAGTCTTAATGGTGCATCGTAAGAAAGGAGAGCCTGACTTTAGCGCTAATGATCTGGGTTTTTTATCTCAGGTTGCCAACATCATTCAAATAGCCTGTGTACAAGATATTCATCTAGATATTCATATGCTTGAGGGGTGGGAAAAGGGGGTGTTAATCGTTGATTTAGAAGGTATTTTGAAGCACAGCTGCCCCATGGGGTTAAAATTGCTGGCTCTTTCCTCATCCTCTAAATTCAACCAAGATAATAATAGAGTCCCCAAAGATTTAAGGTTTTTTTCAGGTTTAACCCAGCTAATTGATGGTTTAACTAACTCCAAAAACGGTCATAAAACCACTTCAACAGTATCAATAATGAATGCTTGGGGAGAATTTAAACTTCATGCTTTTTTGATGGCTGATTTAAGCAATAGTAATGAATCACAAATAGCATTAAATATTAGTTGGCAAGAACCATTTGTATTAAAGTTATTTCATAAAATAAAAACACTCGGCTTGACCTCTCGCCAAGAAACTATAGCGCTATTTTATGCCGCTGGCGATCAGCTTCAAATCATTGCTGATAAATTAAATATTAGTTTACACACAGTAAAAGAGCATATTAGAAATATATCAACACGTTTGAATATTAAATCGCGCGCTGAGTTAGTCGGTATTATTTTGTGTGAGAAAGCACTTATTGAAGTTTAATCTTTATTTCTGACGGATCCACACACCACTGCCTTGTCTACACGCTACTGATTTTACTGATAATTCGGTTGTATTTGTAGTTAGTTTTGCTTGATATTCGCGACAAAACTGGTCTTTTTCTTGTTCAAAGGTATTGGTCGGCGTCACCGTTAACTCACCTTTTGTCACAGTCCAGCTTGAACCTTGATGCGTAAAACTACTTTCAAGTGCCTTTTGGGCTAAAGCTTCATCATCTTTACTAAAGCTTAGTTCTGCCTGTGCTGAGATTCCAGATAATAATTTCTGTGATTGATCAGACTGTAGATCACTTTCTTTCTCTGCTGAGACGGCATCATCAGTACTGCCGAACATGTCATCGAACTTGACGGTTTGACACCCAGCCAAACTTGCCAATAATACGCCACACGTAATCAGTTGCTTTAGTAACATATTAGATCCTTGTCCTTACTTAACCATGATATTCATTAAAATACTTAAAAGAAATCATATCACGTCATCACTCTCAAACAGCTTCAATTTTTCACACCAAAAATTAAAACATTCCCAATTGCAATTGAGCCGCTTCGCTCATTAGATCTTTAGTCCAAGGTGGATCCCATACCAATTCAACATGCACTTCATTAACATTTGGTACAGTGGCAACCTTAGCTTCTATATCGCCAGGAAATGATTGGGCAACGGGGCAACCTGGTGCTGTTAAAGTCATATTGATATCGACTCTAAAGTTGTCATCAATCTTAATGTCGTAGATTAAGCCCAATTCATAAATATTAACTGGAATTTCTGGATCATAGATTGTTTCTAACATCTCGATCACATCGCCTTTCAGTTCTTCGGGGCTAATATCAAAATAGTGTTCGCTCATAATTTAGTCCTTAACCTACTCGGTTGTCACTGAAACATCGTGGTCACTGTCCATCGCGGTGTGCATGGTGTGCCATGATAATGTTGCACACTTAACACGTGCTGGAAATTCTTTAACACCACTAAGTACTTCAAGCTTACCTAGTGCGCTGGCTTCAAACTCTTCGCCTGTCATTTGCTTGTGAACCTGCTGATAAATATGTTCAGCTTCAGCAGTTGTTTTGCCTTTTAATGCTTCAGTCATTAGCGATGCTGATGCAACAGAAATTGCACAACCACTGCCTTGAAAACTGACATCTTCAATCACATCACCATTTAACTTCACATAAACGACTAAGGCATCACCACATAATGGGTTATTACCATGAGCAAAGTGGTTCGCATCATCCATTTCATGAAAGTTACGAGGCTTTTTATTATGATCCATGATCACTTGTTGATAGAGATCTCTTAAATCGGCTGAACTCATAAATTAAAATCTCCACTTTTATTTATTGATGCAACTTTACAAAAGCCTGTCATCCCCGTGAAAACGGGGATCCAACGATTGTGATTATTTTTACAGCCCATAGGTCCCCGCATTCGCGAGGATGACGAGAAATTTCTCTCTGGGCTTTTTAGAATCACTTAAATAATTCCTGTACTTTTTTAATGCCTAACACTAATGAATCAACTTCTTCCATCGTATTATAAAAGGCAAATGAGGCGCGTGCTGTTGCTGGAATACCAAAGAACTGCATCACAGGCTGAGCACAGTGATGACCTGTACGAATAGCCACACCTTGTTGATCAAAGATAGTACCGACATCATGAGGATGTACACCCTCAATCATAAACGACAATACACTCGCTTTTTCTTTTGCTGTACCAATGATTCTGACACCATCCATTGCACTGACTTTTTCAGTCGCGGCTACTAACAAATCATGTTCATGTTGAGCTAGATTAGCGATGCCCAAACCTTGCATATAATCAATCGCAGCACCTAAACCTATTGCACCTGCAATATGGGGTGTTCCGGCTTCAAACTTATACGGTAATTCATTGTATTGAGTATGCTCAAAGCTAACGGATAGGATCATGTCACCCCCACCCTGCCATGGCGGCATCGCTTCTAGTAAATCTTGTTTACCATAAAGCGCACCAATGCCTGTTGGTGCAAACATTTTGTGGCCAGAAAACACATAAAAGTCACAGTCTAGATCTTGTACATCTACCACCATATGAGGCACGGCTTGTGCGCCATCAATAAGCACTGGAATATCTTTCGCATGTGCTTTGGCAATCATGTCTTTTATAGGATTAATTGTACCTAAAGCATTTGATACATGGCCCACTGCTAGAATCTTGGTTTTAGCTGTCAACAGTTCATCAAATGTCGACAAGTCCAACTCACCTTGCAGGTTCATTGGAATAACATTCAATTTTGCGCCTGTTTGTTCACAGAGCATTTGCCACGGGACGATGTTAGCGTGATGTTCCATATGACTAATTAGGATTTCATCGCCAGCATTCAATTGTGGTCGAACAAAACTTTGAGCAATAAGATTGATAGCTTCTGTTGCACCACGAACAAAGACTATTTCTTTATCTGATTGTGCATTAACAAAATTGCGAACTTTTCCACGCGAAGCTTCATAAGCATCCGTTGCACGTTGACTTAAACGATGCACTCCACGGTGAACATTGGCATTATCTTTTCGATAGTAATCAGAAATGGCATCAATCACTTGATTAGGTTTTTGACTGCT
>ENA-OSET01004100-OSET01004100.1-sediment-metagenome-genome-assembly--contig:-NODE-4100-length-13048-cov-3.336289_pt1 | contig 13048 bp, 9 predicted proteins | sample MGYA00237882_ERZ534229 | MGnify/ENA primary metagenome ERZ534229 (study PRJEB26408, sample SAMN06266212) | sediment metagenome | isolation source: Hudson Canyon methane seep mesocosm | place: USA:Hudson...
GTTTGCGGTTGTGCTGCTTTCTTTTGTCAGTAGTGATTTTCAAGCTCGGCTGGCTACCTTCATGCCTATGTTAAATGGCATTGATGGTATTCAACAAGTGATACCCATTCGGTCAGAGCTTTGGATGAATCTTGGCAATATCATCAACCAGCATTTTTATTTTGGTGCTGGTGCCGGAAACTTTGAAACCGCCTATGAGAAATTCAGCGACCTGGCAGCCGGCCCTGAAAAAATCTACACCCATTCCCATCAGGTCTTATTGGAGTTGTGGGTGGGTACGGGTTTAGTGGGAGCGATTTGCTGGTTTGTATTACACTGGCTGCTTTTCACGCAGTGGAGGAAGTCTTCCGCTCGCTTACTGGCACTGCCCTTTCTATTAGTGCCTTTTATTATGTGGATGCCGTTCAACTCACACCGCAATATTTATAGTTCAGAGTTGATGCAGTTCACCTGGCTGTGGCTTGCGATGGCGATCGGCTTGCTCTATCCCAAGCTGAACGCCGCCAAAGATCCATTATAAGCTTTTATAAACGTCGTAAGTTTTTTCCAGCATTTTTTCCAGGGTTAAGTTTTCTCTGGCATAGGCAAAACTCCCTTCGAATTCCGCTTTAAAGTCTTCGGGTGAATCCAGGCAGCGGTCTATAGACGCTTTGATTGCCGAGGGGCTCTCCTTTTCGATGATGGCCTGTTCCGGCAGAAGTGCCCTGGCATTGCCAACGTCGGTGCAGATTACCGGCACTTCGGCGAGTAGCGCTTCAACCATTGCGTAGGGTGCTCCCTCTTTTAAAGAAGGCATTAACATCATGTCGGCCTGAGTCAAATAGTCTCCGACTTTATCCGTAAATCCAACAAAGTGAACGTTGGTGAGTTTAGCGTTTTTCACCTGTTGCTCGAGCGAACTTCTCTCCGGGCCATCGCCAATAATATAGAGGTGGGCCTCAGGGTTGTCCCAGGCGGTCAATACATGGTCCAAACATTTGATTTTCACCAGGCGCCCCACCGTTACAATTGCCGGTCGTTCCAGTTGGATCGCGGGGCTAGACGCTTGTAGTGGGTGGGTCCCATTCTCGACCACGTGCCAGTTGACCCGGGGTTCCGACGCCGCCACTTTGTGGCTGACGGCAATACGGGCGTCAAACCGTTTCAAATAAAAGGCGCTGGGATTGGTCGTGTTGTGGCGAGTGACAACTAGCTTGGCGCTGACAAAAGGTTTTATCAGTGCCACGAGGCAAGCGGCCTTGCCGGCATGGGCGTGAATAATATCCGGTTGAACTTCATCGACAATATTCTTCAATTGCCAGGCGAGTTTCAGGTTCATTCGGCCCAGACGAGCATTAACGGGTTTAAAGTCAACGGCAGGTGAGTAGCTGTCTTTATATTTGGGGTCTGCGATTACGGTAAGTTGACAGACTTCGCTTAGCGCATTGGCTAATTCAGCAACGTGTTTTTCAAGTCCACCGTCACCCCGACTCAACATGATCAGGCAGATGCGAAAATTGCGAGATTGGATAGTGTAGCTCCTCAGCTGATGATGCGCTTTTTGGGATCGATAAAGCCGTGAATGCCCCAGGAGCCACCTGATTGTTTGGCCTCCAACAGTGAAGTCACTCGGCCCTTCATGTTTTTGATTTTGCGTCCGGCTTTAACGTGGGCCAGCCCTTTGAAAAACCGGGCCAGGGGAATCATATCCGACCAGCCCAGCCCGTCGATAACGATCAAGCGACACTGTTTCTCATCACCCGCCTCAAGAGACGTTTGCTGGACAACAATGTTGTGCAGTAATAAATCACGGCTGGGTACTGCCAGTGATTGCCAGGCGGGATAAAATTGATCCAGGCTTTTCTGGATCGGTGCATCGAGACCGTTTTCCCAAAGATACTGAAGCAGGGTGATAGAAATCTGGTGGTCTTCATCTGTTACCAGGTTAGTGACGATACCAGGCCCCATATCGGTTTCTACCATACCGTAGGACCGGGGAATTAGATCGAGCACCTCATCACCGAGTTCCGCGTGGATAGTAGACAAGACCTCGTGCTCAATTTGACTGTCATCAAAGCGGTTCAAGGGTTTGAGGTTTTTAGGGAATCCCTTGCGACTTCTTTTTTCTGCGGGGGAAAAACCGGGCCTTGCCACCTTGATGCACATTCCCCTGTTATCGGGGTGGACAAAACAGAGGCGGTTGCCACCCTTTGCAAAGGGTTTCCGCAGGTGCAGACTAATCATATTCGTAAACTTATCGTTAGGACCCGAAGCGGGCATTATCGCGAAACCGCCAGAGCCGTGCAAGGTTAGACCACAGTATCACTAGCGCACATCAAGTTAGACCCCCTGCTTTTGTCAAAATGAGGCTGGCTATTCGATTGGCTTCCTGAAGCGGAGCGTTGATCGCTGGCGTTTCACCAGACGTGGCTGAGCCCAATTTGATCAAGCGTTGTTCCGCGCACAGGCGTTCAACACCTCGAGTAATTCGGTTATCTTGTTTTACGGGCACACTCAATAAACCCACCTTGGCGCCTGAGCTCAGGCTTTCATATACCATTGAGACGCTGTCTTCAGTGACCCAGATTGATTCGCTCTGCTGAAATTGCCTGGGCAACCAGTGTTCATCAGTCTTAGAGACTGGAACCAGGGTGATTTGGTCTGACTCCAGCGAGGCTGCCAGTGTTTCAAATTGCTCAGGTGTGCGGCGCGAGGTGCTGAGCGTCCAGTGAGTATCAGTGGTTTCGGCGATGAGTTGTTTTAGCTGTTCGATGATGTTTTTGTTATCCCAGCTGTAGTGACGAGAGGGGCCGCCAATCAAGATTAGCCCCTCTTTCAAGCCGTTGGCTCGAGCTGTGAAAGCAGGCGCGGGGGTCACTTTGTTCAGTACCCCTTGGGTCTGAAACACATTGCCCTGTTTGAAATCGCCGTCGTGATAAGGAATAACACAAAGGTCAAACCAGGACAGTGGCAGGGTAGGTTTCATCAGCACAATGAGTTTAGCGCCAAAACGCCAGCGCAAATACAGCGCCTGCCAATGGGTTCTGTGTCCACAACAGATAATGTAGTCTGGTGGATTATCTGATATTGAAAGGTGGTGTCTGTTAAACAGCGTTGCCAGATTGTCGGCTTTCTTTACAGGCACGCCAAGCCAATGTGTTTCAACGGTCAGGTCGGGTGATGCCATGCGGTTGAGGGCATCGCTCAAGCCTTGCAGTTGATTGCGGTGACCGGGTTTGTGGTCTGTGACAGCCCAAATACAGAGTGATTTATTGTGTGAAGCATCCATAGAACGGCTGTTTTCCCAATTTGCAGAAAGATTAGAGTAATCGAGACCTTAAAACGGTGTAATAACTGATATTATAAAGCCCTTTGATCTCAGTGCGGAATCCTTTCATGAGTCAACAATCCTCGCCATCCGGCAAAGCGAGTGTTCAATCGGCCAGCGACGCAGCCCCAAGCACCCACAGTGCAGAGGTTTACTGGCGACTATTGAGCTATATCAAACCTTATTGGCTGAGTGCTGTGGTGGGTATTTTGGGATTCGCGGTGTTTGCCGCCTCTCAACCCGCCCTGGCCAAGGTGATGGAATACCTCATTAATGCGATTGAAACAAACGATCCCGCCGAACGTTATCGCATTCCCCTGGCCATTGTTCTTATTTATGTCGTACGTGGCATTGGTTCCTTTGTGGGCAATTACTGCATGGCGCGCGTATCTCTGGGCATTGTGCATACATTGCGAGTAGCCCTGTTTGACAGCCTGACTCGCCTTCCCAGCCAGTATTTCGAAAGTCAGGGTTCAGGTCACCTGGTGTCCCGAATTACTTTTAATGTCAATCAGGTCACGGTTGCGGCGACAGATGCATTAAAAGTACTCATTCGCGAAGGCCTCACTGTGATTGGCTTGTTAGGTTTTCTGTTTTATGAGAATTGGCGATTGACCATGGTGTTTTTGGTGATCGCGCCTCTGATTGCGGTGCTGGTGGTTTTTGTGGGCAAGCGCCTGCGTAGCCTTGCCTCGAAGATTCAAGTCACAATGGGCAATGTCACACAAGTGTGTGGTGAGATGATCAATGGCTATAAAGTGATGAGGAACTTTGGCGGTGAACACTACGAGCGGGAGCGTTTTAGTGCTGCCAGCGAGATGAATACCCGTCAGAACATGAAGTTGGCCACTACCATGGCCGCAAATACTCCCACGCTGCAATTTATTGTGGCAGGTGCCCTGGGTATGTTGGTGTATTTGGCGATGAGTTTCATGGATACCAGTAACGCGGGAGCATTTGTCGCCTACATTACCGCCGCGGGTTTAATCCCCAAACCATTGCGACAACTCAGCGGGATCGTGGGTAAAGTACAAAAAGGGGTCGCGGCGGCAGACACCATATTTGAACAATTGGATACGGAAGCTGAACTCGATCAGGGAACTTACCGAGTAGAGCGGGCTGAAGGAAAACTCTGCATTCGCAACGTCACCTTTAGCTATTCGGGAACGGAAAAGAAAGTACTCGATGGCATTGATCTGGACATTTCCCCCGGTGAAACGGTGGCGCTTGTTGGCCGTTCAGGCAGCGGAAAATCTACTCTGATCAGTCTTATTGCGCGGATGTACCCCCTGCAGGAAGGTGAAATATTGTTGGATGAACATTCGATAAGTGAATACAGCCTGATTAACTTGCGGGAACAAATTGCATTGGTCGATCAGGATGTCACTCTTTTTAACGACACCGTTGCCCGCAATATAGCGTATGGCCTGTTGCAGACCTGCAGTGATGAATCTATTCGGGCCGCTGCAGAAGCTGCTCATGCCTGGGAATTTATTGAAGCGCTCCCAGAGGGTATGGAAACGATACTTGATGAAGACGGCAAGAGCTTGTCTGGAGGCCAGCGTCAGCGCCTGGCCATTGCGCGGGCGCTGTTAAAAGATTCACCTATTTTAATTCTGGACGAAGCAACCTCTGCACTCGATGTTGAAAGCGAGCAGCACATTCAGGCGGCCTTGGATGTGGTGATGAAAGACAGAACCACACTGGTGATTGCGCATCGGCTTTCTACTATTGAGCAGGCAGATAAAATTGTGGTGATGGAAGACGGTAGAATTGTAGAGCAGGGCACTCACAAACATCTATTGGAGCAGGGTGGCGCCTATGCACATTTACACGCCCTGCAATTTAGAGACGCCTGATGCGAACGATTTATTCCCTTGTTTTTTACCTGCTGCTGCCAGCGGTGATTGCGCGATTGTTCTGGCGGGGGAAAAAAGCCCCAGCCTATCGACAGCGTTGGAAAGAGCGTTTTGGTTTTGTTTCCAGAGACAGTTCACGCCACCCAGAAATTCTGGGTGGAACGCAAAAGCAGCCGGTCATTTGGTTGCACGCGGTGTCTGTTGGAGAGAGCCTTGCCGCAATGCCCTTGGTAGAAGCCCTGCTGCAGGCCTACCCTCAACACCGTTTGTTAATGACAACCAGCACACCTACCGGGTCTGAGCAGGTAACAAAAACATTGGGCAGCCGCGTGTGGCACAGCTATGCTCCCTACGATTTGCCCGATTGTGTTGCGCGTTTTTTATCCCGGGTTCAACCCGACATCTGCATCATTATGGAAACAGAACTCTGGCCCAATACGATCGCGGCCTGTCACCGTCGAAACATTCCCGTGGTGCTCGCCAATGCTCGTTTGTCTGCAAAGTCGGCAAAGGGTTATGAGCGTTTTGGCGGTTTGAGCCGCGGCATGATAAATCAATTGGATTTTGTTGCCAGTCAACACGAACAAGATCTTCAGCGTTTCGCGTCACTGGGTTTGCCAGAACCCAGAGGTGGTGTCACCGGCAATATCAAATTTGATATCGAGCGCGATGACTCGATGATTGATACCGCAAAAAAATTGCAGGTTCAATGGAGTTGTGGGGGCGAGCGTTTAGTGGTGTTGGCTGCCAGCACCCACCGTGGAGAAGACGAGTTGTTGATTGATGCCTTTGCGCAGCTCCGGCAACAGGTTTCCAATGCCTTGTTGGTTTTGGTGCCGAGGCACCCCGAGCGTTTTAACACTGTTTTAGCCCTGTGCAAAGACCACTTTGAATGTGTTAGTCAGCGCAGTTTGGGGGAAGACGTGTTGCAAGAGCGGCTGTCGAATCAGGATGTTATTGTGGCTGACACAATGGGTGAGTTGTCATTTTTATTGGGTGCCAGCGATATTGTGTTTGTGGGTGGCAGTCTGGTTGAAAACGGTGGCCACAACATGATTGAGCCCGCCCAGTGGGGCTTGCCTATTGTCAGCGGTTCAAGTTTATTTAATTTCTCGGAGGCCTCTCGTCTTCTATTGGAAGCCAATGCAATGTTGCTTGTGAACAATGGCCGTGAATTGGCCGAGGTTTTTTGCAAACTGGGTAGTGATCTCAATGAGCGGAAATTAATGGGTGAGCGAGCACAGATTGTTGCGGATAAAAATCGTGGAGCATTGGAAAAACTATTGAATGTGATTAGTCAGCAGTTACCCACCGAGGGTTGATAACTGCTGAATAAACGAGAATGTATTTGAGTTACTCGTAGCTGCTTCTTTTAACTTGTGAGACGCCGTCCAGCCATTGGGTCAACTGGTGAATGTCTTCTGGGGTCAGGTTGCCGGCAACCTCTTTTAGTTTCAACATGCTAGTAACGTAATCATAACGCGCATTATCGTAGTTGCGTTGAGCCTGATACACCGAGCGCTGGGCAACCAGCACGTCAACAAGATTTCGTGTGCCCACCTCATAACCCGCCTGGGTGGCTTCCAGGGCGCTACGGGTAGAAACGGTAGTTTGTTTACGAGCCTTAACTTGAGCAACGTCGGTCACGGCTGTCAGGTGAAGAGAGCGGGCAGACTGAATAATATCCCGTTGAGTTTTGTTATAGATTTCCTGGGATTGCATCTGTTGCTGATAGGCCTGACGGCGCTGCGCAGAGGTGCGGCCGCCTGAAAACAGAGGCACTGACAATTCGAGCGCAACATAGTCTGTTTCAGTGGTTGTGTCGAAGGTATCACCGAAGCGGGAAATGCCGTCGTCATCACTGTCTTGCAGGCGAGCGTTGACCGAGAGTGTTGGGTAATGCCCTGCTTTTTTAGCTTTTGCATTATGGCGCGCAGATTCGGCGGCCAACTTTGCCGTCTTCAGTGAGAAGTTGTTTTGCAGTGCAAACTCAACCCAGTCGTGACGATTCTCAGGCTCTGGCTTGACGATAGGGAAAGCGTCTTTAATCGGCGCGATCGACTCGTGCGCCTGCCCGGTTAATACCTCTAGAGCTTCAAAGCTAATGCCCAGGTTGCCTTGTGCACCCAGGGTGTTGGCAACCGCACCATCATAAGCCGCTTGCGCTTCATGAACATCGGTAATCGCGGTGAGGCCCACATCAAAACGTTGACGGGTCTGCTCCAATTGATGTGCCAGGGCTTTTTCTTCTGCGGTAGCAGTTTCGAGGTTATCAACTGAGCGAAGAACGTTAAAGTACGCTTCAACCACTCTTACAATCAGTGCCTGCTGGTCTGCGCTGTATTGGGCTTCGGCCTGTTGGCTAACCGTTTTGCCCTGCTGGTAACCAAACCATGCAGACATATCAAACAGGGGTTGTCTGAGGCTCACGGTCCAGCCGGAGGAATCGGTTTCACCACTGCTTGTACCAAAGCTGTCTGAATCGCTGTTGTTGCTAATATCCTGAGTGGTTGAAGAGTAGTCTACTGTTGCGTTGATCTGGGGTAATAAACCCGCCAGACCTACCGCATAGTTCTCTTTGCTGGCCATATACGCGGCGTGATCAGCTTTGAGTTGGTGGTCGTTCTCAAGTGCCAAGCTATAAACTTCGGCAAGTGTTTCCGCCTGGCTAAAACTGCTGAAACCGGCGGCAATGGTCAATGTAAGTGCCCATGAAAGGCTTTTTTTTGTTGGCAGCGACATATCCTGGTCCTGTTTGCGTTGCTAAGGAGTGCTATTCATGACGAACAAATCGTCGGGAACCGCATAAGCGATTGCAGCTGAATACACTAAAGCCCCGATGGAAATCCAACGAGGCTAAATATGAAGGGAGTATATCAGCTTAGTTTCTTAGTCCGCAGGCCTCTGGGACTAAGAATTGTAAAGAATCAGGCCAAATTTAAGCGGAGGCACGCTCGGTAGACTGATCAGGGCCTGCGGCCACGTCCTGAAAGGCCTGAATGGCTGCAGTGGCGTCAGCGGATCCCGCAGTCTGTGTGGGAGTGGGCGACGCAGTGGTCTCAGTTTCGGGAGGTGCGGGTGCAGCAGCGGTGGCAGCGGCTAAACTCTGGCCCTCTGGAGAAATGGTGACGGAGTCTACACTGGGTGGCGCGGCAATATTCTCGTCAGCGACAATGGCATCTTCTAACTCCACAGGCGCGGATTCCGTGGGAAGAATCTGTTTGATGGCAGCCGATGGGTCAGGCGCCGAGGGTAATATTTCCATCAGGGTATACTCCTTTGGCGAACAATTTTTGTCCACATCAACGGTAGACTCGCTGAGTATAGCTTCAAAAGCGCTCTTTTTTTGTGCAGTTGCGCCCAAAATCTAGACAGAGTATGAATAACCAAACCGAATAATCTCCCATTCCGCTATATCAATACCAGAAGGGAATGGACTCTATGGGTGTGTTTTTTGTTTATTGCGCCACTGTTGCGGGCTAACACCATACCAACGGCGGAAACTGCGGGTGAAAGCACTGAGTTCCGAATAGCCTAATACGGCCGCAATATCCGTTAAGCGGTAGTAGGGATGATTGATGTAGGTTTTGGCCTGTTGGTAGCGCACCGAGTCAATCAAGGCCTGAAAGTTGGTGTCCTGTTCTTTTAATCGACGTTGCAGTGTTCGCTTGCTGTAACCAATGGCATGGGCAACCGTTTCAATTCGGCACTCGTCACTCACGAGCATCAGCGCGATACAGTGTTTTACTTGTTCGACGAAGTTGTCTTCATGCCGGTCTTCGAGGTATTGCCTCAGGCGCATAGGAATAGCCTTGGCGGTCTCACAGACAGGCTGAGTCAAAATAGAGGCGTTAAACGTCATCGACAACTTGGGTGAATTAAACGCTACCGGGCAAGAGAAATAACGGCTGTAATAGTCGGGATCCCCAATTTCTGCATGTCTGAAGTAAACACCTCTGGGCGACAGCTGTTGGCCGTATAGAATTTTGATCAAATTGTAGGCCAGCGCAAGCCCATGGTCCTGAAATCGCACGCTGTTGGCCACTTTTGTGAAGTCACTTTCGATAGAGAACTCCGCCGCATCACCCTTGAGCGCTAAACAGAGTTTCACGGTTTGCACCCGCAGTTGAATGTGATCGATAAAGATCTTTAAGGCCTCCCCCAGGTTTTCACTCGCCACGACCATTGATGCCAGTGGGCCGTAAATGGCGATGGTCTGGCGTCTGGCCAGTTCAAGGGCCAGATAAGGGAAATCCAGTTTCAGAGCGGCGATATCCAGTAGTTTGTTCTGACGGTCGAAGGGAATTAACATCTCCTTGCCGCTCGCCGCCTCAGGGCTGAGCTCTGCCTCTTCGTACAAACTGGCGGGATTTCCTCCGCGTTCGATGACCAGTTCACTAAAACCGTCCAAAAAACTGCTGTTGATATAGGGGTATCGCATAGGAGCTCACCGGCACACCTCAAGGAACGAGGGATTCATCATGAAAATATTGGCGTCAAAGGTCAATCACTTGGCGCTTTATGTCAAATTATGTACTCATCTATAGGGCATAGTGTGCTCAATTTCCATTAAAGGGCAAAAAAGGGTTTTGTATGTACGACTACATCATTATCGGTGCCGGATCTGCGGGCTGCGTATTGGCTAATCGCCTGAGTGCGAACCCAGAAAATAAAGTATGTCTGGTTGAGGCGGGGGGTAGCGACAAAAATCCGGTTATTTATACCCCGCTGGGGGTGATTGCCAGTCTGGCACTGGGTGTTTTTAACTGGTCATTCAATACCAAACCACAGACAAGCATGAAGGATCGGGAAATATATTGTCCTCGGGGTAAAGTGCTTGGGGGCAGTAGCTCCATCAATGCAATGTTGTATATCCGGGGTCAGCAACAGGATTATGACGCCTGGGCCGCGGCGGGCAATAGCGGTTGGGGTTATGAAGCGGTGCTGCCTTATTTCAAAAAGGCGCAGAATCAAGAGCGCGGGAAAGACGACTTTCACGGCGTTAATGGTCCCCTGAATGTGGCGGAAGGTCGAAGCAAACACTGCATCAGCAAGGCGTTTATAGATGCGGCAGTAGAGGCGGGTGAGCAGCATACCGAAGACTTTAATGATGCCACTCAGGAAGGGGTCGGTTGGTTTCAATGTACCCAGAAGAATGGTCAGCGATGCAGTGCGGCGGCGGCATACTTGCATCCGGTGATGACTGAGCGGCCAAACCTCACGGTGATGACAGAGACACAGACGGCAAGAGTATTGCTCGAGGGCAAGAAGGCTGTGGGTGTGGAAGTAATACACAAAGGCAAACGTAAAACCTTGCGGGCTAACAAAGAGGTGGTGTTATCGGCCGGTGCTTTTGGTTCCCCTCAGCTTCTCCTGCTATCGGGGATAGGCGCTGCAGAAAAACTCGAGTCACACGATATTCCGGTTCAACATGAGCTGCCCGGGGTGGGAGAAAACCTGCAGGAGCATGTCGACGTTCTGGTTGTTGCAAAAGACAAGAGCGGTCGCAGTTGGGCGAGTTTGCGGCCCCTGACATTTTTGCGGTCTATCGGCGAGTGTTTTAATTACCTCTTTAAGCGCAGAGGCATGTTCGCCACAACTATTGCAGAGGCCGGCGGCTTTATTAAGGTGGGCGATGCTGCGCAGACCCCTGACATTCAACTGCATGCCTCTCCTCTGGCGATGGATGATCACGGTCGTACACTGAGTTACTTCTTTAAATATGGTTATAGTATCCACGCCTGTGTGCTTCGCCCAAAAAGCCGGGGTAGCGTGACCTTGCATAGTGCCGACCCCCAAGCGGATCCGAACATCGACTTAAATATGCTCAGTCACCCGGACGATACAAACCTGTTAATTAAAGCGGTTCGCCGGGTGCGAGAAATCATGCAGGCACCTGCACTGTCAGAATATAACGGCCAGGAAATTCAACCAGGCATTCAGCACCAGGAAGACGAAGCGCTAGAGAATTTTGTTCGAACAAAAGCGAATCATGTCTACCATCCCGTTGGGACCTGTAAGATGGGTTCGGATTCCATGTCGGTTGTTAATGATCGCCTTGAGGTGCACGGGCTTTCTGGTTTGCGGGTGGTAGACGCGTCTATCATGCCCACTCTGGTGAGCGGCAATACCAATGCCCCCACTATCATGATCGGGGAGAAGGCGGCAGACATGATTCTGCAATCACCGAAAACTCGTGCCGAGTCACCTTCTGAGTCGCGGGTAAGCAAAGAGGAAACACTGGAACCCGTGTGACATCGAATAAACCTTCCTGACTTGGCGCGCAAAGTTAATGTTGTGGCGCGCTAAGTCAAAAATCAAGCTCGAAAAGCTCTACTCTTAATCCCGCCGTTTAGAAAAACGATGACCGGTCCAGATACCCGTCACGAATAACTATCCTACCCAAATGATGAGAGGAAAGAGCCATGAGCACTGGAATAAGCAGATTACGTCCTATTGCCGTTGCAGTATCACTGACTACCCCCGTTTTATTTAACACATCCGTTTCTGCGGATGATGGATCAAGTTTTGCCCTGGAAGAGATTGTTGTTACCGCTCAAAAACGTAGTGAAAGCCTTCAGGATGTTCCCCTGTCTGTCTCCGCAATGAGCGGTGAAAAAATTAATGATGCAGGCATACCCAGTTTTCAGGATTTCTCGGCCTACGTGCCCAATTTTAATGTTACCTCTAACGCCATTGGCGATGTGATTTCAATTCGTGGCATACAGTCAGGCATCTTGGCTAGCATCGAACAATCGGTGGGCACCTATGTCGATGGCGTTTATCGGGGCCGCGGTACCCAATCCCGTTTTTCTTTTCTCGATGTGGGCATGATTGAAGTATTGCGGGGACCACAGGGCACTTTGTTTGGCAAAAATACCATTGGCGGGGCACTGAATATTACTTCTGCCGCGCCTACGGAAACGTTTGAAGCACAGCTCACCGCCATCTACGAAAGTGAATTTGAAGAAGTAGAAAGTCAGGGTTATATCGCCGGGCCTCTTAGCGAAAACGTGCGCGGCCGTTTGGCGTTTCTATCGCGGGATCGCGACGAAGGTTGGGTTGAGAATACTTATTACGCTCAAGGTGAGCCTCAAGTTGATGAGTGGGCAACTCGCGGTTCCCTGGAGTGGGACACTAGTGAAAATCTCTCGTTTAAATTCAAAGTGGAAACGGGCGAGTGGAATAATATTGGTCAATCGTTCGAAGAGTTTGTTGTGGCGCCTTCCTTGGCTGGCGCCTACGGTGCCTTGGGCGTGAATGGCAATATACAAGAAGGCGATCGAGTAACGGCAATAGGTAATAATACGCCCGGTATCGACTATGGTGCGTCTCAAGTATTTAGCGGTGACGTGAACGAGGCGGCAGTACAATTTGACTATGCGGTTGATGCGGGGACATGGACGGGGATTGTTGCCTACTCTGATTATGAATTCGCCAGAGACCTGGATGCCGACTTCAATGCGTTTGATGGTATCGGTTTTGAAGAGCGGGAAGCCTATGAGCAAAGCAGTTTTGAGTTGCGTTTTGCCTCAGAGCTGGGTAACGGTTTTGAATATATCGCAGGAGTTTACTGGCAGGATTCAGATTTATCACTGGGCGCAAAATCCAATTTTAATGTTAATCCTGCGGATGGCGATTCCCTGGGCCCCATCGCGATCGGCTCTTTGATTGCCGAAGGTATCGCGGGCGCTCAGCTGTCTGCTTTAGGGGGAGACGCCTCCGACCCTGCTGCCGTACTTGGCATGGCCGCTGCCATGGCGGGTTCAATTGGCGCTTATACCCGTGCTGCAACGCTGGAGCAAAACTCTGAAACGCTTGCACTTTTTCTGCAAGCTACCTGGGAGTTAAACGCGACAACCCGGCTGACTCTGGGTGGTCG
>ENA-OSET01004102-OSET01004102.1-sediment-metagenome-genome-assembly--contig:-NODE-4102-length-13045-cov-9.957048_pt1 | contig 13045 bp, 15 predicted proteins | sample MGYA00237882_ERZ534229 | MGnify/ENA primary metagenome ERZ534229 (study PRJEB26408, sample SAMN06266212) | sediment metagenome | isolation source: Hudson Canyon methane seep mesocosm | place...
GTTACTTGGACTCAGCCTGTTGTAAGAGTTGAGGGTGGAACAGCAATTGCTAACTTAGATGTTTATCCTAACCCATCAAGAGACTTATTCAATGTGACTTTCACATCTGAAGATGTACAAGATCTTGAAGTTAGAGTAATCAATGTAGTTGGTGAAGTTGTTTACACTGAAAACTTACAACAATTTGTTGGTGAGTACACTAAATCAATTGATTTAGAGACTTACACTAAAGGAGTTTACTTCTTAGAAATTACAACAAATAATGGTGTAGTTAACAAAAAATTAATCCTTCAATAAGAAGTAGTTAATTTTTAAATATGAAGAAGCCCGAGCATTGCTCGGGCTTCTTTTTTTTTATGCAACTTTTGTAATCAGCTTTCGTATTTAATACTAACCTAAAAACTTAAAGCTATGAAAAAAGAAAACAATCTACAGTTATTACTTATTGTACTATTATCACTTATTATCCTTTCTTTATCTTCCTGTGTCTCATCTCATCAAGCTTGTGCAGCCTATGCATATCATGATATTAAATAATGAGTGGTAAATATCCTTTTGTAGTTTAACTTATTAGTTGTAGTTTTGAAAAAATTAAACTACTATGAAAACAAAATTATTTACAATCGTTCTCGCATTTATTAGTGTAAATGCTTTAGCTCAGATTACAGTAACTGATTCTGATATTATCTCAGTTGGAGATATTGTTCATCAGGCTGTAGATTCTTTGCCTTCTAACTCAATTACTATTGGTAACTCTGGAGCTAACCAAACTTGGGATTTTTCTTCATTACAGGATATGGAAGTTGATATAATTGAAGTGATTTCTCCAGTTGGAACTCCTTATGAAAATATTCATCCTGACGCAAATATGTGTGTTGAAATAGATAATGAATTAATGTATTTAGATAAAAGTTCAACTGGTTTAGAAATGGTTGGATATGGTGACATTCCATTAAATATGTTAATGATTCCCCTTCCTTTAGTTTATGGCTTAAGCCAACAAAGTGGTCCAAATACAATGATGGATTCAGTATTTCCAAATATGTTTATTCCAGATTCTCTTGCTCCATTTATTAGTTTTAACCCTGCTTATGATCAAGTTGATTCATTAAAAATTAATGTTGTTATTACAAGTGAATTTAATGTAGATGCTTGGGGAAATGTTACAATTCCTTTAGGAACTTTTGATGCATTGAGGTTAAAAGTAGAAGAAACTACTACAACTGATTTTTATGCTTATTGTTCTAGCTCTTTAGGGCTTGGAGGCGGATGGTATTCAGTTCCAGCTCAACTTTTCCCTTCTGAAACAGAAATTGCTAACCGTTACCAGTGGTGGTCAAATGATCCTTCAGTTAAATTTATGCTTGTTGAATTAGAGATGGACTCGTTAAGCAATAATGTTGAATTTGTAACTTTTTTAACTGAAAATCAAACAACTTCAGCACATATTCATCCAAATATTTCAGTTGACGTTTACCCAAACCCAACCTTGGAAACTATTACAATTTCTACTTCAGTTAATAATTCTGAGTTTGTGGTTTCTGATATAAATGGAAAAGTTTTAAGTAATGAGAGATTTAGTAAAACTTCTCAGTTTAATTTTTCAGAGTATCCATCAGGAGTGTATTTTATAAAGGTTATCTCTGGAGAAAATGTGGTTTCTAAGAAAATAGTTAAGCAATAAAATATTAATAGAAAAAGCCAAGCAAATGCTTGGCTTTTGTATCAACTAAAGGTGCTAAATATCTAAAAACCTTTCCTTGTTTATTGGTGATGGTATCTTGCAGTCATCCTTTTTTCCAAACCATTTGTATCTATTTTTAGCAAAAACTTTGTAAAAGTATTCTCTTAAAAATTTAGGTGTGATTGCTAAGAAGTAAGAAATTATCAAAAAAGGAGATTTCAGATTTCTTGTAATCTTTTTTATTGCCTCTGATCTTTTATGTAATTCTCCTTCGGAGAAGTAGTAAATTGTCTCTATGCTGATGGGGACATTAAAATCTTTTAGAAAAGATTTAGCAAATTCAGATTGTAATGAGCAATATGACATATTATTGTTTCTTTCATATTTTAATAAAAAAACAACTAATCGATTGCAGAAGCCACAAACTCCATCATAGAACACTATATTTTTACTTTCTTTCATAATTATTTTGATACTCTGAATAGCGATAAAAATACACCAAATAAGTAAATTAGATGCAGTTTAGTTTACGATAAACGCTAACTTTATCCATAAAAAAAGACCCCAATTAAGGGGCCTTTTCTGTGTAGCGGGGACAGGACTCGAACCTGCGACCTTTGGGTTATGAGCCCAACGAGCTACCAACTGCTCCACCCCGCGATATTTGGACCACAAAGATACTCCTATAAATTAAATCTCCAATCATTCTTATAAAATTATTTTTAGTGTGTAAAAAGTTTACTTTTGCGCCATGGTTTCAGTAAATAATTTATCTCTGTATTTCGGAGGGCAGGACATCTTTAAAGACATTTCTTTTATGGTAAATAAAGGAGATAAAATTGGATTAACAGGAAAGAATGGGGCAGGAAAATCTACCTTATTAAAGGTGTTGGCTAAAGACTTAACTCCTAATAAGGGTAATGTGTCTGTGCCAAATGGGTTAATTGTTGGTTTTTTAAGGCAAGATTTAGAATTTGAAGACGGAAGAACTGTTTTGGAAGAGGCTCAAACTGCTTTTGAATTTTTGAATGATGTTGAAACAAGAATGAATGAGGCAAATAAACAATTGACTGAGCGTACAGATTATGAAAGTGAGGCGTATTTAAATATTATCAATGAATTTAATGAGTTGGAAGAAAGATTCAGAATGGCAGGTGGGCATGATACTGCAGCTGAAATTAGTCAAGTATTAGGTGGGTTAGGGTTCTCTCAATATGATTTTGAAAGACAAACAACTGAGTTTAGTGGTGGTTGGAGAATGAGGATAGAATTGGCTAAAATCTTGTTAATGAAACCTGATTTATTATTGTTGGATGAACCTACTAATCACTTGGACATTGAGTCAATAATGTGGCTGGAAAGATGGTTGAAAGACTATAGTGGAGCAATAGTTTTGGTCTCGCATGACAGATTGTTTTTAGATGTATCAACAAATAGAACTATTGAGGTTGCGTTCTCAAAAATTAATGATTACAAAGCTTCATATACTAAGTATTTAACTTTGCGAGAAGACAGAGTTTTAAAGCAGATTCAGGCAAAGAAAAACCAAGATAAGTTTATTGAAGAAACAAAAGTTCTGATTAATAAGTTTAGGGCAAAAAAGAATAAAGCAGCTTTCGCTCAAACTTTAATAAAAAAACTAGAAAGATTAGAAATTATTCAGGTAGAGCAAGAAGATGTAGCTCGTATGCAGTTTCGTTTTCCTCCTGCTCCTCATTCAGGTAAAATAAGTTTAAAAATTGATGAAGCCTCAAAGAGCTTTGATGATTTAAAAGTTCTTGATAAAGTTAATTTAGAGATAGTAAAGGGTGATAAAATTGCTTTTGTAGGTAAAAATGGGGAGGGTAAATCCACCTTAGCAAAGATGATAGTAAATGAGTTAGATTTTGATGGGAAAATTGAGTTAGGCCATCAAGTTAAAATGGGTTATTATGCTCAAAATCAAGCTGAATTTTTGGATGAGAATCTAACAGTACTTGAAACAATTGAACAGGCAGCAACTGAGGATACTTCAGGTAGAGTGCGTTCAATTTTAGGTTCTTTCTTATTCAGTAATGATGAAGTGAAAAAGAAAGTAAAAGTTCTTTCTGGGGGGGAGCGAGCTAGAGTTGCGCTTTGTAAATTATTATTAGAGCCCTATAATCTTTTGATAATGGATGAGCCAACAAACCATTTGGACATTACATCAAAGGAGCTTTTGAAAAAAGCATTAGCAAAATATGATGGAAGTTTAATTGTTGTTTCGCATGATAGAGAGTTTTTGCAGGGGCTTACTGAAAAAGTATATGAATTCAAAAATCAAAATATTAAAGAATATATTGGTGATATAGATACTTTTTTGGAGGAAAAGGATTTAGAGAATTTTAAACAATTAGAAAGTTCACAAAAAGAACAAAAGAATACAAAGCAAGATAAATCAGATGTTCAATTGTCTTATGCTGAGCAGAAAGCCCATCAGAAAAAAATAAAGAAATTGCAAAATAGGGTGAGTAAGTTGGAAAAGGAAATTGAAACTTTAGATAAATCACAAAAGCAAATAGATGCTGATTTGGCTATTCCTGAAAAATTCACTGAATTATCACAAAAAGATGGTTTTTTTGCAGAATACGAGAAAAATCAGCAAAAACTACAAGAATTGGAAGCAGAGTGGGAAAAGGCTGCCGTGCAATTAGAGACTATTAAGTAGGTATTTATATCTAGTAAATGGTAAGATGCTATGCTAAGCATAGTATTTAATTTTTCATACTTTAATTTTGTCCCAGAATTAATTATTAAAATAAAAAATTATGAAAAAAATTATTACAACAATTGCATCAATTCTAATGATAATTAGTGTTAATGCGCAAATTCAACAATTAGCAGGACCTAGAATTGGAATGACATTTATTACTGAAGGTTCTACAGCAGATTTTCTTCACAAAGGTATCGATTATGTGACAGAAGATGAAAAATCTTATAAATTAGGAGAAACTGGTTCTGCCTTTACAACTCAATATGGTTGGCAGTGGGAAAGTAGGTTTGCTGATGGTGGTGGTGAGGTAGTTGGAATAGTAGAATGGGTTGCCTTAGTAGCTGGTATGGAGCAAGGTAAGTTTTTACCTTCATTGACATCAGTAATTGGAGCAAGAACTGCAAATGGTTTTGAGGCTGGGGTTGGACCAAGTCTTTCTTTGTCAGGTGTTGGAATGGTTTTTGCAATAGGTAAAAACTTCAAATCTGGTAGTTTAAATATGCCTGTTAATTTAGTATTTATGCCTGGTAAGGATACTGATGGTAGTTGGTATAATGAAATTGACGGTAGTTATAATGACTACACATACAGTTCAGGTGCTAGAATCTCATTAATGATTGGATTTAATTTAGCTAAATAAATTATATTTATTGTATGAAAAAGATTGGATTACTTAGTTTATTAATATATTTAGGAACGGCTGCATTTGCAGCTTTTCCTGTTATGGAAAGCGGTTTAGTAGAATCAGTATTGGTAGATAATGAAACAACTAATTCACCATTAGCAACTTGGTCATTAGTTTTAGGTATATTATGGTTTCCTACTTTATTAATAGGGGCTCTTATGGCTTGGGGAGGTACTGAATTATTTGCCGGAATTATTATGATTGCTGGAATGGCTTTCTTTTTAGGGGCTATTATAACAGGAATAATATCTTTGTTTAATGAGAAAACTGGTAGATGGAAGGCTTTTGTAGGATTAGCTTTGTCATTAGGAATACTTTTATTGAGTATTTTATCCTCAGTATTTGCTGATGGGGGTGATTTATTTTATTAATTTGGCCTTATGAAAAAAATAGGATTATTTTCGTTATTTAACTTATTAGCATTTGTAGCGTTTGCTTCATTTCCTGTTGAATCACAATTGCTATTAACAGAAGCAGATCCAGAGAAATTTAAGCTGGATACTCTAGGTTTTATAATTGGAATCCTTACTTGTTTGTTGCTGCCTTACTCAGCATTATTACTTTTTATAAAAAAGAAAAACTTTAGAGGTTCATTAGCTTGGGGTTGGTTAGCTGGCTGGGTATTGATATTATTAATAGCTTTGCTTGTCGTTATTGGACCTGAATTTATGTTTTTATATTAATTTAAAAATAAAAAAATGAAAAGAATTATTACAATAGTTTTATTAAGTGTTTCTATTTTATCAGTAGATGCTCAAGTAGATAAATTAGCAGGACCAAGAGTTGGTGTTACTATGGTTCAAGCAGGTTCATTGGCAAGTATCTTAAGAAAAGATGTTAGTTTATTCTCTGATGATATTCGTGAAGAATGGACTGGGTCAACAGGGAAAAATGGAGCTGTTATGTCTCAATATGGATGGCAATGGGAAAGTCGTTTTTTAGATGGTGGAGATGTAGTAGGAATAGTTGAGTGGATTGCCTTAGTTGGTGGTATGGAAAAAGGAATGTTTTTACCATCAGTTTCATCTATGGTTGGTTTAAGAACTGCAAGTGGTTTTGAATTTGCGGCAGGTCCAAATTTATCTTTAGGAGGGATTGCAATGGTAATTGGGATTGGTAAAACATTAAAGTTTGGAAAATTGAATGTTCCAGTAAATATTGCTTATGTACCTAGTATGGATAAAATCTATCATCATGATGAAGAGGAGGCAGAGTATGAATATGAATGGTTTGAAGGGTATTATGATGATAGTAATGTTTGGATTCCTGGTTATGAAACTGAAACAATGATTACTCCAGCAACTCCTGGCTATTCAGTAACACATCCAACTGGAGCTAGAATTTCAGTAATGGTTGGGTTCAATTTAGGGAAATAAAAACACTAAAATTATAATGAAGGGCTAGCCAATTGGTTAGCCCTTTTTTCGTTTATTTGCAAAATGGAACACAAAGCAGGATATGTAAATATAATTGGTAATCCTAATGTAGGGAAATCTACTTTAATGAACGCTTTAATAGGGCAAAAACTCTCTATTATTACGCATAAGGCACAGACAACTCGCCATAGGATTTTAGGTATTTTAAACGAAAAAGAATATCAGATTGTATTTTCCGATACCCCAGGAGTAATTGAACCTGCTTATAAGTTACAAGAAAACATGATGAATTTTGTGCATTCAGCCTTTCAAGATGCTGATGTACTTGTTTATATGATTGAAGTTGGTGAAAAAGGTTTGAAGGATCAAAAGCTTTTCGAAAGATTAAAGAAAACCTCAGTTCCTGTTTTAATGCTTTTGAATAAAATTGACTTGGCAGAACAAGATTTTGTTGAACAGGAAATGGAAAGGTGGGGAGCTGAATTGCCAAATGCTGAGCTTTTGCCAATATCTGCTTTGAATAACTTTAACCTTGATGTGATTAAGGAAAAATTAGTTGAAATGTTACCAGTTTCTCCTCCTTATTATGATAAGGATGCAATTACCGATAAGTCCGAACGCTTTTTTATTGAAGAAATTATACGTGAAAAAATCTTAAAGCATTATAAAAAAGAAATTCCTTATTCTGTACAAATTGAAGTGGAAGAGTTTTTTGAGGAAGAAGATATCATCAAAATTAGAGCTATTATTTATGTAATGCGTGAAAGCCAAAAAGGTATCATAATCGGGCATAAAGGAATGGGCTTAAAAAGGATAGGCACAGAAGCAAGAAGAGATATAGAGAGGATGCTTGATAAGAAAGTATTTCTAGCAACTCCAGTAAAAGTAAAAAAGAACTGGAGAAATGATAATCAGCAGTTAAAAAAATTCGGATACGAATAATGAGTAATATTGTAGCAATAGTAGGGAGGCCAAATGTTGGGAAATCAACAATGTTTAATCGTTTTACTGAGAGTAGACAAGCGATTACCGATCAAACAAGTGGAGTGACTCGTGATAGACATTACGGTAAAGCAGACTGGTCTGGGCGTGAATTTTCAGTGATTGATACTGGTGGTTATGTTCAAGGGAGTGATGATATTTTTGAGGCAGAGATCAGAAAACAAGTTGAATTAGCTATTGATGAGGCAAATGTGATTTTGTTTATTGTTGATGCAAAATCTGGAATTACTGACTTGGATCAGGCAGTAGTGAAACTACTCAGAAAATCAAATAAAAAAGTGGTTCTTGCTGTAAATAAAGTTGACAATACTCAACTCTTAGAAGAAGCAGTTGAGTTCTATAATTTAGGTTTAGGCGATTATATTCCCGTTTCATCAATAAGTGGGAGTGGCACTGGTGAGGTACTTGATGAATTGGTTAAGAATTTTGATGATGATTTAGAATTTGATGATTCGGAATTGCCAAAATTTGCAGTAATTGGAAGACCAAATGTTGGAAAATCTTCAATTATAAATGCTTTGATTGGAAAAGAGCAAAACATTGTTACTGATATTGCGGGTACAACTCGTGATTCTTTAAATACAAACTATAATAAATTCGGATTTGACTTTACTTTAGTAGATACTGCAGGACTTAGAAAGAAGAAAAATGTACATGAGGATTTAGAGTTTTATTCTGTAATGCGTTCGGTTCGTGCTATTGAACATTCTGATATTTGCATACATGTAATTGATGCTGAAAGAGGATTTGAAGCACAAGATCAAAGGATATTTCATATTGCTGATAGGAATAAAAAAGGAATTGTTATTCTGGTAAATAAGTGGGATTTACTTGATAAATCAACTGAAACTGCTAAAAAAGCGGAAGAGCAGATTAAAAAGAAAATTGCTCCCTTTACTGATGTTCCTATTGTATTTGTATCTGCATTAGAGAAACAAAGATTGCTTAAAGGATTGGAAACTGCAATTCAGGTACATAAAAATAGAACTCAAAAAATTGCAACTTCTGTACTTAATGAGGTGATGTTACCTCTTATTGGTCATCATCCGCCACCAGCAACAAAAGGTAAATACATACAAATTAAGTATTGTATGCAATTACCAACTGATACACCAACTTTTGTATTTTTCGCTAATTTGCCTCAATATATTAAAGAGCCATATATGCGTTATATTGAGAATCAATTGCGTGAAAATTTTGATTTTTCAGGAGTTCCTATCCAAATTTATTTCCGTAAAAAATAGGTTATTATTATCTAGTGAATGACAAAGTATTATGCTAAGCATAATACTTTATTTATAATTTCTTAGCTTTACAAATGTTAATCAATACATTTTGAGATATGAAGAATTTACTTTTTTCGAGTATAGCACTATTTTTTATGGCATCTTGTGGGGATAAAGTTAATTTTCTTAGTCCACAGCCTGAGAATGTTGATGCTTTAACAGAAATACCTAATGAATATCATGGAGAATTCAGAATTGATGGAGATACACATATTGTGACAATGAGTACAATTGATGGAATTAGTATTATTGATGATAGTGTTGTTGTAAAAAAAAGAGGAAGTTATTTTTATGTTAATAGAATAAATAAAAAAGGATTCTATGATTTAGTGATAATAAGGAGGGTAAACTTTCTTAATCATGAAAGTATTTCTCTCTATATGCCTCAATTTAGTGAGCCTAGATATTATCCAGATTCTGCCCAGATGACTGCAACTGCAGATTCATTAAATATAGAAAAAGAAGAATTTGAGAATCTTTTTATGAAAGAATATTATAATAAGCTATTAGATCATTATGAATTATTTAATGTAGTTGGCGGTATTTCACCTTTTTATGACCCTGAATATACAGGAGATATTGTACTTGAAAATGTTACTGTTAATCAATTGAGTATACTTACAAACTCATCAAAGAAGTATAATGTAGAAAGATTAAAATGATTTTACTATTTTTAAAAAAAATAAATATTATGAAAAAGACAATTTTATCAATCGCATTAGCTGTTAGTTCAGTTTTTGCTTTTGCACAAACAAATGCAGATGTAGTAGGAGAGTGGTATAATGCCGAAAAAGATGCAGTTATTACACTTTATGAAGATGGCTCCACAATTTCAGGTAAAATCACTTGGATGAAATTTCCTAATGATGAGAATGGAAACCCTAAAACGGATCCTTTAAATCCAGATGAAAAATTAAGAAGTAGAGCAAGACTCGGAATGGTTATGATGAATAACTTTACTCATATTGAAGGTAATGTTTGGGATGATGGAAATTTGTACGACCCTAAGAAAGGAAAAGATTATAGCGGAATGATTACACTTGCTGATGAAAATACACTTGACTTAAGAGGGTATATTGGATTTTCATTTATTGGTAGATCTTCTACTTGGACAAGAAAAACTGATTAATTATGGGATTGGATAAATTTTGTCAAAGTTGTATGATGCCTAAGGATAGTGATATGTTTAAGGCAGGTACCGAGAAAGATGGTACCTTAAACTTAGAATATTGCAATTACTGCTATGATAATGGTGTATTTATGAAATCTGATAGTATCTGTACTGCAAAAGATATGCAAGAGTTTGTGAAAGGGGTACTAAAAGAACAAGGAGTAGGAAAAGTTAAAAGATGGTTTTATACTATTGGCATTCCTAAGCTAAAGAGATGGAAAAAGAGATAAAAAAAGCCGAGCATTTGCTCGGCTTTTTTTTATATATAAGAAAGGGATTAGTTAATTCCTATCAATTCTACTTCAAATACTAAAGTTGCTCCAGGTCCAATCATTCCTCCAGCACCTTGGTCTCCATAAGCTAATCCAGAAGGGATAGTTAGCTTCCATTTATCTCCAACACTCATTAATTGTAATGCTTCAGTCCAACCTTTAATAACTTGAGTTACCCCAAATGTAGCTGGCTGCCCTCTATCTACTGAACTGTCAAATACAGTTCCATCAGTTAACATCCCATGGTAATGTACTGTTACTTGATCAGCAGTAGTTGGTTTTGCTCCATCTCCTGAAGTAATAACTTCATACTGTAATCCGCTTTCAGTTGTAATTACTCCTTCTTTATCTCCATTTTCTGCTAAATAAGCATTTCCAGCTTCATTTGCTTTTGCACTTTTCTCAGCTTGCATTTTCCCAAAGAAGTCTTGTAAAATTGTCATACTTTCTTCTTCTGAAATGTCTAAATCATTTCCTTCAAATACATCAGTAAATGCTTTTGCTACTGCTTGTGCCTCAATTGTTTCCATTCCTTGCTGTTTAACGCTTGATGCCATGTTCACTCCTAGTGAGTAACTTACTTTTTTCATCTCTGTTTCTGGTGTTTTGTTTGGTTGAGCATAAGAGTGTGAACTCAAAATAATTGTCAAGCCAATGATTAATAATTGTATTGTTCTATTTATATACTCATAGTAAATTAATTAATTGCTAAGAGCTCTACTTCAAATATTAAAGTTGCATTTGGTCCAATTGGAGAGCCTGGAGCTCCTCTTTCTCCATATGCTAAATTAGAAGGGATAGTAAGCTTCCATTTATCCCCAACACTCATTAATTGCACAGCTTCATTCCATCCAGGGATTACTCCTTGTTCTCCAGGGCCCGGGTTAAGAGAAAAAGTAAATGGCCCTCTATCTTTTGAACTATCAAATACAGTTCCATCAGTTAGCATACCATTGTAGTGTACCGTTACTTTGTCAGTAGTAGTTGGCTGTGCTCCATCTCCTGAAGTAATCACCTCATATTGCAACCCACTTTCAGTAGTTGTTACTCCATCTTTTTCTCCATTTTCAGCTAAGTAAGTAATTTCTACTTCATTTGCTTTTATACTTTTCTCAGCTTGCATTTTCCCAAAGAAGTCTTGTAAAATTCTCATGCTTTCTTCTTCTGAAATATCTAAATCATTTCCTTCCAATATATCTTTAAATGCTTTTGCTACTGCATTGGCATCAATAATAGTATCTATCCCTGATTGGGTTAATTTAGGTTTTAAGCCTGTTGCTTCTATTACTCCTATACTGTAACTTACTTTCTCAATTTCTGTTTCTGGTGTTTTGTAAGTTGCATCATTAGTGCATGAGCTCAAAACAATTGCAAAACCAACAATTAATAATTGTACTGTTTTATTCATAATATTTATTTTTAAATGATTCGTAAAAATTTGTTGGCAAAACTACAATTATTGTTTATTAAATTGAAAAAATAGTAATCAATTTTTCTATATTTGGCTTTTGGAAAACTAAAAAATAAATAATGGAAATAATAAAAACTCCTATTGAAGGATTACTAGTTATAAAACCAAGAATTTTTGAAGATGATAGAGGTCATTTTTTTGAAAGTTGGAGTAAGGAGTCCTTTAAAAATATTGGTTTAGATTTAGATTTTGTGCAAGATAATCAGTCTTTATCTCAAAAGGGAGTGTTAAGAGGTTTGCATTTTCAAAATCCACCATTTGCGCAAGGCAAATTAGTAAGAGTGATTAAAGGTTCAGTTCTTGATGTTGCTGTAGATATTCGTAAAGATTCTCCAACTTATGGTGAGCATTTTGCTGTTGAACTTTCAGAAGAAAATAAAACTATTTTTTGGATTCCTCCAGGTTTTGCTCATGGTTTTGTTACTCTAGAAGATGATACTATATTTACATACAAATGTACGGGAGTATACAATAAGGAATCAGAAGGGTCATTGATTTGGAATGATGATGATATTGCAATTCATTGGGGAGTAGAGAACCCACTTGTTTCTGATAAAGATTTGGTTGCTGGAAGTTTTAAGGATTTTGAGAGTAAATTTTAATATGAAGAATAAACACATTTACTTTTTAGGTTTTTCGGTGTTTATATTAGCTGCTTCTCAGCTTTTTATTTATTCAGCTGACTTAAAAACTGAGGATGAACTCCATCAGCAACATTTTAATATGAAATATGGAATTTTTGCAATTGTTCAGCCAGAGGAGTTGAGTTTTGCAGGTGAAGAAATTCCTATTTATTCTTCTGAAATTTGGGAGCGAATTGATAAGGAGTTGTTGAAGAATACTTATTGGCAATCCAATACAATGTTGTATTTTAAAAAGGCAAATAAATACTTTCCGATTATTGAGCCCATCTTAGAAAAGTATAATATCCCTGATGATTTTAAATATCTTGCTGTAATTGAAAGTGGTTTGGATAATGTGCGTTCTCCTGCTGGAGCTTCAGGGTTTTGGCAAATTTTAAAAGGTACAGCTCGTGAGCATGGCCTGGAAGTTAACGCTTCAATAGATGAACGCTATAATTTAGAAAAATCAACTATTGTGGCTTGTGAATATTTGCAAGATGCTTATGATAAGTTTGGTAATTGGACAATGGCGGCTGCCTCTTATAATATGGGTAAAAATGGAGCGAGAAGAAAAATAGAGAAACAAGGAAGTAATAATTACTATAATTTGTTTTTGAACTCTGAAACAGCTCGTTATGTTTTTAGAATTATTGCTGTAAAGGAAATCATGGAAAATCCTAGAAAGTATGGTTTTATGTTCAGAGATAAGGATATGTATACTATGCCAAACTATACAACAGTTGA
>ENA-OSET01004109-OSET01004109.1-sediment-metagenome-genome-assembly--contig:-NODE-4109-length-13033-cov-4.190568_pt1 | contig 13033 bp, 11 predicted proteins | sample MGYA00237882_ERZ534229 | MGnify/ENA primary metagenome ERZ534229 (study PRJEB26408, sample SAMN06266212) | sediment metagenome | isolation source: Hudson Canyon methane seep mesocosm | place...
ATCAATCTACATTTTTCAACAGGTCAAGATGTTATAGGTTTAGCATTAGATGATCACTTGATTGCTGTTGCGCTAGTAGGAAGTCCAGATATTAGGTTAAACCTCACAAGCCAAATTAATTGGCGACTACGAATGATGCTAACTGCAGGTATGGATTGCACTTGGCGCTATATTGATTATCATAAACAAATACATGAGTGCTTGCCTCAAGGTCAACACCACGAATTGCCTTTAATGGGGGTCGATAATAAATATCGTAACTTAGGATATGGTAAGCAGCTTATGAATGCGATCGAAAATATCTGTGTAGAAAACCCTCGTTCAGTAGGAATTGGGCTTGATACCGGAAATATGCGTTACCTGAACTTCTATAAAAAATTAGGCTATGAGACTGTAGGAGAAGTGACATTGGGTGATGTAACTGAAAGTGTTTTATTTAAGAACTGCTCACCTTCAAAACCATAACAAGGAATACCATGCCTTCTTCAGATACAAATTCAAAAGATAATACACAATACGACTATGATTTATTTGTAATTGGTGCGGGCTCTGGTGGTGTACGGCTAGCTCGAATGTCAGCAGGAATGGGTAAAAAAGTGGCGGTTGCTGAAGACAGGTACTTAGGTGGGACTTGCGTTAACGTAGGTTGTGTACCTAAAAAATTATTTGTTTATGCATCTCATATTCTTGAAGACTTAGAAGACGGCAAGGGTTATGGCTGGGCGAGCGAGGGAAAGCTTGAGTTTAATTGGAAAACTTTATTAAATAATAAAAATACTGAAATTCAACGCTTGAACGGTATCTACCAAAACCTGCTCGTTAATTCTGGTGCAGCTATCATAGACGGACGCGCTCGTTTCATAGATAAAAATACGATCGAAATAAATGGAAAACGTGTCACCGCTGAACGTATTGTCATCGCTACAGGCAGCTGGCCCTTTGTTCCGGAATTTGAAGGGAGTGAATTAGCCATCACCTCAAACGAATTTTTCTTTCTTGATGAGCTTCCAAGCACGGCTGTTGTAGTAGGTGGCGGCTATATTGCGATTGAAATGGCTGGAATTTTAAATGGTTTAGGGGTAGATACAACGCTTGTCTATCGGGGTGATCTTTTTTTAAGAGGTTTTGATGAAGAAGTCAGAACATTTGTGAAAGAGGAAGTGCTAAAAAAAGGAATTAAGCTTAAGTTCAATGATAATGTCGCAGCTTTAAATAAAATGAGTGACGAAGTTATTCAGGTGAGCTATGAGTCTGGCGATACAGTCACAACTGGCTTGGTTTTATATGCAACAGGTCGTACGCCACACCTTCAAGATTTAGGTCTAGAAAATATTAACATTAAGCTTAATAGTAAAGGGCAGGTAGTTGTAAACGAACAATTTCAAACGTCTGTTGAAAGTATATATGCATTAGGTGATGTCACCGGCGGAATGCAGCTTACGCCTGTTGCTTTAACAGAAGGTATGTTTTTAGCGAATAACTTATTTAATGAAAAAAAGCCTGAACCAATAGATTACACAAATATTGCAACGGCAGTTTTTTGTCAGCCAAACATTGCCACCGTTGGCTTATCTGAAGAACAAGCAAGAGAAAAATATAGCGAAATTAGTGTGTTTGTATCGTCTTTTAAAGCGTTAAAGCATACTTTGTCTGGTCGTGATGAGCGAAGCTTAATGAAAATGATCGTCGATAAAAAAACTGATGTAGTTTTGGGTGTTCATATGGTTGGTTCAGAAGCCGGTGAAATTATCCAGGGAATTGCAATTGCGTTAAAGGCTGGAGCAACTAAGAAAGTATTTGACCAAACAATTGGTATTCATCCTACCGCCGCCGAAGAATTTGTCACAATGCGTGAAGCGAGTCGTTAGAGGGGCTTTGCGCGTTCAAATCACTATTAATGTTTAAAAAAATCGTTATACTTCCACTTTTATTGAAATACTAGGAGTTAATCTTGAGTTCGGTCCAGTTACAGCAACGCGTTTTATCAGGCATGAGACCAACAGGCAAATTACACCTTGGTCACTATCATGGTGTTCTAAAAAACTGGGTTGAATTACAACATGAATATGACTGTTTTTTCTTTGTTGCCGATTGGCATGCGTTAACCACGCACTATGAAAACCCGTTCATGATTGAACAAAGTGTGTACGATATGGTGATTGATTGGTTGGCTGCAGGCGTTAATCCAGGCTCTTCAACCATGTTTATTCAATCAATGGTACCTGAACACGCTGAGCTTCATTTATTATTATCGATGATGACACCGCTAGGCTGGCTTGAGCGTGTACCAACATACAAAGACCAGCAAGAAAAGCTCAAGGAAAAAGATTTAGCAACCTATGGTTTTTTAGGTTATCCCTTGCTCCAGAGTGCTGATATTCTAGTTTATCGAGCAGGTTTAGTACCTGTTGGTGCCGATCAAGTGGCACATGTTGAGTTGACAAGAGAAGTTGCGCGTCGATTCAATCATTTGTATGGTAAAGACCCTGGTTATGAAGAGCAGGCGGAAGCTGCAATTAAAAAAATGGGTAAAAAGAGTGCGAAACTTTATCGTGCACTCCAAAAACGGTTCCAAGAACAGGGGGATGATGAAGCATTAGCTACAGCAAGAGCTTTAATCATTGATCAGCAAAATATTTCTCTTGGCGATAGGGAGAGACTTCTTGGTTATGTAGAGGGTGGCGGAAAGGTAATATTGCCAGAGCCACAGCCTTTATTAACTGCGTCATCAAAAATGCCAGGCTTAGATGGACAAAAAATGTCTAAATCGTATGGAAATACTATTTCCTTACGTGAATCAGAAGCCTCTATTGCTGAAAAAATTAAGAAAATGCCAACGGATACCAACCGTGTTCGACTTAGCGATCCAGGCGATCCGTCAAAATGCCCTGTTTGGCAATTACATGAAGTTTATTCAGATGATGATCAAAAACAATGGGTGCAAGATGGTTGTAAAAGTGCGGGCATTGGTTGCTTAGAGTGTAAAGGGCCGCTTATTGATTCTATTTGTGCCGAATTAAAACCTATTCGTGAACGTGCAGAAGAGTTAAGTAAGCACCCTGAAGATGTACGTCGTATTATCGAAGATGGTAATGAGGCTGCACGTGAAGTTGCTCGAGATACATTAGAAGAAGTACGAGCTGCAATGGGTTTATCTTATAAATAGAGAAATTATTCTCAAATTAAAAAACAATGTCGGGAGACAATAATGAGTGAACGAATTCAAAAAGTATTAGCACGAGCAGGTTATGGTTCTCGCCGTGGCCTTGAAGTAATGATTAAAGAAGGTAAGGTCACGGTTAATGGTGATGTTGCCAGCTTGGGTGATCAAATTAGCAGTACTGATACGGTTCGATTAGATAACAAGCCTTTATCCGCAAAGCGTTTATGGCAGCAGCCACAGCAAGTTTTACTATACAACAAGCCTGTTGGAGAAGTCTGCACACGAAAAGATCCAGAAGGTCGTCGTACGATTTTCCAATCATTACCGGCGCCAGAAGAAGGTCGTTGGGTCAGTGTCGGTCGTTTAGATATCAACACTAGTGGACTTATCATTTTGACTACAGATGGTGAGTTAGCCAATACCTTAATGCATCCATCAAATGAGATGGATAGAGAATATGCCGTACGAGTATTAGGTGAAGTACCACCTGAAATGATGCAAACCTTACGTGATGGTGTTGAACTTGAAGATGGTCCTGCAAAATTTTCTGATATTCAACCTGGTGGTGGTGAGGGTGCCAACCGCTGGTTCCATGTTGTTATTCAGGAAGGACGTAACCGTGCAGTGCGTAGACTGTGGGAAAGCCAAGGCGTACAAGTAAGTCGCCTTATGCGTGTTCGTTATGGACCGGTTATTATCCCTAAACAACTTAAAGCAGGTCGCTGGATGATGCTCGAGGGTAGAGATATGGAGGCGTTATACGAAGAGGTTAACCTTGAGCCGAAAGCAGTAGAGAATGTTGGCCGAGCTCAACGTGAGAAGAAAATGCGTCCATTGAAAACAACCGTGCCAAAAACTCGTCAAAAAACGAGTCGAACGGATGCTAAATCAAAAGGAAAACCTAGAGTTCGAGGCAGATAGATGTTGCTCGTACTTAAATAATAAAAAAAGGGCTTTTGAATTCAAAAGCCCTTTTTTTATATTCTTTAGAAAGAAATTAACTTAATTGTCTTTGCTTATAAGGTTTTCGGCACAGGAAGTTTGGTTTCGACCTGATTTTTTTGCTTGATATAAAGCATGATCTGCACGGTCAAATAATTCTGAACCACTTTCACCTTGATTAAGTTGTGCGACACCAAGACTAACTGTAAATCCAAAAGTCCTTTTGCCATCATTACAGCTCAATTGTGATATGGCAATACGAAGGCGTTCAGCAACTAATTGTGCAGCCTTTAAATCCGTATTACTTAAGATCAATGTAAATTCTTCACCCCCATAACGGAATGTAATATCACTCAGACGCATAGTATCTGTAATGGAGCGAGCTAATGTTTGTAATGCTAAGTCACCACTAAGATGACCATAGGTATCATTCACTGCTTTAAAGTGGTCGATATCAAGAACGATAAGTGACATGGCTGTATGTTGACGATGAGCTAAATCAATCTCACGTTTTAAACTTGTATCAAATGCACCACGGTTGTTTAAACCGGTTAATTTATCTTGTAGGGCTGCTGCTTGTGCTTCACGGTATAGCAAGCAATTACGGACTGGATAAATCAATTTACATAGAAAATCTTCTAACAATTGAGTATCGGCATCAGTAAATTTTTTGCGTCGAGTTAATGTGAGTTCACCTAACCAGATAGTATTCATCTCTAATCGATAGTTACATGAGTGGTGGCTGCGGCGGCCAATATTGACATCACAACTAGCACCACGATGTTGGTAATGAAGACCATCATGAGCAAGGACTTTACTCATTTCTGTATGGAATAAGCTGATGATATCCTCTAGTACCAAAGAAGTTTGCAATATAGCAGGAAGACGAGCAGCAATATCTTCAGCATTTTCATGTGAAGATTGTGATGTGCTTACATCAACTGCGTGGCCGAGTTTGCCCACTAAAGATAGTTTTGCTGCTTCTGATGAGAAATGTTGTTCCATGGTACAAGTCCTAATCTAGTATTTTGAACTAGATAAAGCGAGAACCATGCCATGTAGATATTGTTACTAGTTATCAATACCTTATATTATCGTGTCAGCATATTGACAGGCTGTTCCCTGTGCAGAGATAACTTGTCCATTAATTTCTAGACTATCATCGCCCATCAAATATAAATAAGTAGGGACAATCTCTTCAGGTGTTGGCAATGAGGTCGGATCTATTGCTGGAAATGCACGAGCATGTAACTTGGTTTGTACGGTGCCCGGATCAACAGTGTTGACTCTAACGCGGTTTTCACACTCTAACTCGTCAGCTAGCTGTTTGCTGAGAGACTCGATAGCACCCTTACTCACACCATAGCCTGCCCAATATGCCGTATCTTTGTGATTATCCGTGGTAAAGATAATCGAGGCTTTATCGTACTTCTGCATGAGTGTTAAACATGCTCGGGTGAGAAGGTAAGGTGCTGTTAAGTTGATGTGAAGTGTTTCTAACCAGACTTTTGGATCTTGATGTTGCACGGGTGCGATTTGCCCCAGTGATGCTGCACAATGCACTAAACCATCGAGCCGTTCAAAATTATCATGAATATTGCGTGCTAATTCATCATAATCTGGAATGCTTGCTCCTTGAAGATCGAGAGGATAAAGAGCCGGTGTAGGTGCACCACTTGCCACAATATCATCATAAACAAGTTCTAAAGCAGGAATGTTCTTATCAAGCAGAACGAGTGTCGCACCATGACTTGCATAGGCTTTAGCGACTGCCGCCCCAATACCGGCACCCGCGCCGGTAATGAGAATAACACGATCTTTAAGTAGCTCAGGTTTAGCGGTGTATTGCATTAGTCTTCGCTTACTGCAGGAACAAATTGACTATATTGTGCTTCACCATTATGAAATTGAACGCTTGTCGTACCGTCTTCATTTGTCCATTCGCTATGTGTGAATGTAAGTGCATCGATAGTACGAGATTGTGTGAATGTTGGTGTGCCTAGTTTGTCAGAAGCGGCTTGTTCAGCTGTTCCAGCAGCAATAGGCATTGATGATGTGCTTCCAGAATTATCACCACATGCAATAAGAGCAGAGCTGATTAGAATAGAGCTTAAGATAAGACGGGTTTTAGTAAGCATAAGAGACCTATATAGCTAGATTTTAATTAAAAGATAAGTATATCACTTGTATTGTTGTTATCGATTAAATCAACGTTGATTTAAGAGATGTTGAGCACAGTTTTCTCCATTACGAATGGCACCTTCCAATGTAGCTGGGTAGCCATTTTTAATATAGTCACCAGCAAGCCATAAACCCTTTATAGCCGTTTGGCTAGTGGGGCGGAATTTTTCAATGCCAACGGTACTAGCGAAGGTGGCCCGTTTTTCACGAATGACCAAACTATCATTAGCCGTTTTAGGAAAATCAGGAAACAAACTAACAACTTCTTGGCACACATGCTGAATAAGCGTTTCATTCGACATGGTTTCGTGCTTTCCTGGACCACTAATGACAATAGCCATTAAACCAGGGCTTTGTTCACTGCGATCAAATACCCATTGACTAATAGTGCCCGTCATTCCGAACATCGGTTTATTTAAGCGAGTGTTAACAGGGTATTGCAGATAAACAGTACAGATTGGATATTCTTTGGGTGAATCTAAGTTTATATGTTCAGCAAGTAGTTTTGCACTTTGAGTAGGGCTAGTGGCAAGAATAATATTATCAGCTGTGAGTATTTGACCATCCTGACAAACAATACTGCTAACCTTGCCCTGCTCAATGATAAGCTGCTTGGCACGTGTCTGTAAGCTAATGCTTCCCCCATTTTTCTGAATATAATTGGCGGCAGCGTGAGGAAATACATCACCTAGGGGAAGGCGAGGTATTAATGATTCTGCCGCTTTTTGACCTTGTCCTAAACTCTCTTTTAATACGGTTGCGAGCAAATGTGCAGATGCTTGATCGATGGGGGTATTTAAGGTCGCTAGACATAAAGGTTCCCATAACTGTTTAATTAAACGCTTCGACTGATGAGTAGAGTGTAACCATTCACTTACGCTTACATCCTCTTCAGATAGTGTTTTAGTTATAGATGATTGTAGTTTTGTGACAGAATAAAAGCCCATCAGACCAGCACTGCGAATAAGGTTCCATGCTAGAGATAATGGCCAAGGTAAGAGGCTCTTGCTGGATAAATTTAAAGGTGGAAACTGAGAGTCGAGGAGCGTGATATCCATGGCATAACGATGAAAGGCTTCGTCGGGCGATATACCGACTGTGTCCATCATTGCTAACATGCGATTATAGGCACCTATCATCAGGTGCTGCCCATTATCAATGGTCTGTTGATGCCATTGAACATTACGAGCTCGGCCACCCAATTGCTTCGCTGACTCGATTAGATGGACAGCTTGACCTTGTTGAGCAAGCGTTACTGCTGCAGCAAGTCCACTCCAGCCACCACCAATAATAAGCGTGGTCATCGGCTTAAGTAGAATGTCTTTGTCGGTGAAGACGTTTTTCACTGCGTGCAGTACGCCATGCAATCCACAGTTTTCTGATCGGTGTTAATGAAACGCGATGTTTCATCACCTGAAAATTGTCATTAACGATTTCATCTAATGTTGCTTCGTATATCGCGGCCATAATCAGGCCCGTGCGTTGCGTGTAACGGTCTCCTTCAGGTAATAGTGCCATAGCGTTTTGATAATATTGCTTGGCTCTCGCTGTTTGGAATTTAAGAAACTCAATAAGCTCAGGTGTTGATTTTAAGGCAAGCAGATCATCTGTTTTGACGTTAAATTGTTTTAATTCATCTTGAGGTAGATAAATGCGACCGCGCTCTGCATCTTCACGGACATCACGAATAATATTGGTAAGTTGCAGTGCCATACCAAGATTTTCAGCGTATTTCAGCGTATTTCGGTTCTCATAGCCGAAGATCTCAACAGAAAGTAGGCCAACTACACTTGCAGCACGATGACAATATAAGGCTAACTGTTTAAATTCTGGATAAGTAAATTGGTCTAAATCCATTGCCATACCATCAATAATTTCCATGAAGTACTCTTCATGTAAGTCAAAGTGTTGTAGCGCAGTCTGCAATGCCTTACCGACAGGGTGAGAGGCTTCACCTTTAAAGGTGCGTTGAATTTCTTCTCGCCACCATTCTAGTTTTGCACGAGCAATGCCTGCATCCGATATTTCATCAACAGTATCATCGACTTCACGGCAAAAAGCATAAAGCGCAATAATGGCTTGGCGTTGCTGCTCAGGTAAGAAGCGGAAACTATAATAAAAGCTAGAACCACTTTTTGCAGCCTTATCTTGGCAATATTCATCAGGTGTCATCGTTGTAATCTCGTTACGATTGTGTCGTTTTGCAAATGGGATTCAATGATTTCATCAATATCTTCTGCTGTTTGATATTGATACCAAACACCCTCGGGATAAATCACTAACATGGGACCTAGTGCGCAGCGATTTAGGCAACCAGCATTATTAACGCGCACCTTTTGGAGTTTTAATTCTTTTACTCGCTGCTTGGCATAATTACGTAAAGATTGTGCATTATGCTGGTGGCAACAAGGGCTGCCATCATCACGTTCATGCGTACAGAAAAATAGATGGTATTTATATATATCAGTCATAAGAGAAAGGATAACGGATAAAGGCCTTTAGACAAACTAAAAGGCGCTTTAAGTTTAAAAAATATGGAACGATCCTGTATCACTATGTAAAGCATAGTAAAGATTGGTCAGTAGCTGTATTATGAGGCTGTCATATAATCTAGTTGGGACAGGGAATGGTTTTAGCATTTATTTTGATTATTATTATCCTGATAGTACTTATTTTGTACTTGCAGTACTTGCGGCAGAAAATAAATGCGCAGGCCCAACTTCATCATGAACTAAGTGAAAGTGATCAACGCTTTCGCCTACTATTACAGAATATTCCTAATGTTTCTGTTCAAGGTTATGATCAGTGTCGTCGCGTGAATTTTTGGAATGAAGCCAGTGAGAATTTATATGGCTATAGCCATTCTGAGGCGACTGGCCAGCTATTAGAAGATTTAATTATTCCAGATGAAATGCGAGAGCTGGTGATCGCTTCGACCGATAATTGGTTAGCAGGAGGGGAAGCCATACCTGCAGGAGAATTAGTCTTAAAAACGAAAGATGATCTCCCTGTAACCGTTTATTCAAGCCATGTGATGAGCCGTGATCTACACGGTAATCCAGAAATGTATTGTATTGATATTGATCTGACGACACATAAGCAAGATGAGCAAGCTATTCAACAAAGTGAAGAAAAGTTTCGCAATATCATTAAGTTTTCTCCCATACCGTATTTACTCCATGATGCGAATAGAAAAATACTATTAATCAATGATGTGTTCACCCGGCAATTTGGTTATAGCTTGGAGGACCTTCCTACATTTGAACAATGGGGGAAGCATGCTTTTTCTGATGAAGACTATGCTCAAGAAGTACGAAGTGCTTGGCAAAAACGCTTTGATTCAGCCAAGGCTAATAATGGAATATTTGAGCCACTAGAGATTGATATTCGTTGCAAAAATGGGGAGCTTAAGACGGTCATTGCAGAGGCTTCATCGCTGACAAATTCGTTTAGTAGTGAAGTGCTTATTAGCCTGTACGATATCACTGAGCGTAAGAAGACAGAATTAGCCCTAAAACGTAGTGAGTCAAAGTCGCGCGCGATTATTGACGCCTCCCCTATACCCTTTGCGCTTCATAATACCCAGAGAGACGTGGTGTTTATCAATGATGCATTTACACGCCAATATGGCTATACGATAGAAGATATTCCTAATTATCAAGCGTGGGGTCTGAAAGTTTATCCTGATCTGAAGTACGGTAATAGAATACAAGCTATTTGGAAGCAGCACTTTGAAAAGGCGATAACAACAGGTCATGATTTTGAGCCACTCGAAATTGAAATTCGTTGCAAAAATGGTGAAAGTCGAACAGCACTTGCTAGTGCTTCCCCCATAGGTGCAGGAGGGTTCTCTGGTGAGATACTTATAAGTCTCTATGACATTACGGTTCGAAAACAGGAAGAGCACCAGCGTATGTTAGCTGCAACCGTATTTCAGCATAGCAGTGAAGGCATGATGGCCACAGATGAAGATAGAATTATTGTGGCAATCAACCCCGCTTTTACTCAAATCACAGGGTATAGCGAGGATGAGGTTTTAGGGCAGCGTTCACTGATGTTAATGTCTGATAAGCACGATGTTTCTTTTTATACAGCCCTTACAACGGAGCTTGATAGCAAAGGACAATGGCAGGGAGAAATTTGGAATCGCTGTAAAAATGGGTCTGATTTCCTTGCTTGGCTCACTGTTAATACTATTTATAATGATGATGGTAGCGTGCATCAGCGTGTCGCTTTATTCTCTGATATTACCGCTAAAAAAGAAGCTGAAATGCTAGCACTGAAGCAGGCAAATTACGATGCGTTGACATCATTGCCAAACCGAAATATGTTCCATGACCGTTTAGAGCAGGAAATTAGAAAGTCGAATAGAAGTCATAAGCCGGTAGCCGTGTTTTTTCTTGATCTTGATAAATTTAAAGAGGTGAATGATACCTTTGGTCATCAAGTGGGAGACTTATTACTCGTCGATGCAGCTAAGCGGATCACAGACTGTGTTCGAGATACCGATACCGTTTCACGACTTGGAGGAGATGAGTTTACGGTTATTTTGGCAGACCTTGATGATCTTCATGGCATTGAGCGCATTGCTGATGAAGTTATTAATACTTTGAGTCTGCCATTTCAGTTAGGTGATGATATTGCTTATGTCTCAGCGAGTATTGGTATTACTTTGTATCCAAATGATGCGCAAACTGTAAATGATTTACTTAAGAATGCAGATCAAGCCATGTATATGGCGAAAGATTCTGGGCGAGGCTGTTTCCGTTATTTCACTAAAAAAATGCAACAATCAGCATTTGAACGGTTTAATTTACTCAATGATCTTCGATTAGCATTAAACAAGCAGCAATTTGAATTGTATTATCAACCTATCGTCGATATAGCAACGGGAAAAATACATAAAGCGGAGGCATTAATTCGTTGGCATCACCCTGAGCGAGGCATGGTGAGCCCCGCTGAATTTATCCCTCTCGCGGAAGATTCTGGGCTGATAATAGAAATAGGTGATTGGGTATTCCATCAAGCTATTAAGCAAGTTAAATCTTGTCAGAGATTTGCCGATGATTTCCAAATAAGCATTAATAAATCACCGATCCAGTTTAGAGATCATAGTGATTGGATCTCAGTGATTGAACGCGAAGGTATTGCAGGAAGTAATATTGTGATTGAAATCACAGAGGGTCTATTGATGGAAAATAGAGATCAAGTTGAGGCTCAATTGCTTGATTTCCGTGATGCGGGTATCCAAGTTTCTATTGATGATTTTGGTACGGGGTATTCTTCTCTTTCATATCTGAATAAATTTGATATTGATTACTTAAAAATAGATCAATCCTTTACGCGAAACTTATCAGAAAATTCAAGCGAGATGGCCTTATCGGAAGCCATTATCGTTATGGCACACAAATTAGGTTTAAAAGTCATCGCTGAAGGTGTTGAAACCGAACAACAACGTGACTTATTAATGGCGGCAGGCTGTGATTATATTCAAGGTTATTTGTATTCTAAGCCACTGCCAGCCGAACAGTTTGAGTCTTTCTTAGAAGCTGCGGCTGATCGAGAAGTTAGCTAAACCGATTAAAGCGTCTTTATAAGGTGACTCATCTACAGGTGATAGCGCTGCTATGGCTTGCTTCACTTCATTTTGTGCAGCCTTGGCGGTGTAAGCAATTGCACCAGTTTGTTCAATAATACTGATTATCTCATCAATTTTATCGCGTTGGCCTTCTTCAATCGCTGTGCGAATAATACTCGCTTGTTCTTGTGTGCCATGTTTCATGGCATAAATAAGCGGCAAGGTTGGTTTACCTTCAGCAAGATCATCACCAATGTTTTTACCAATCGTTTCACTTGATTCGCTGTAATCTAATAAATCATCGATGAGTTGGAAAGCGCTACCAAGATGCATGGCATAGTGAGACATTGCTAGTTCAAGTTCAGGGTCTGCTTGACTAATAACCGCACCTAATAATCCTGCAGCTTCGAAAAGCTTAGCTGTTTTATGGTGGATAACTTCTAGATAACTTTCTTCTGTTGTATCTGCATCATTGCAGTTAAGTAATTGTAAAACTTCACCTTCTGCAATTACATTAGTTGTATGCGATAGGATTTTCATCAATCGCATAGAATCCATTTCAACCATCATTTCAAATGATCGTGTGTATAAAAAATCACCCACGAGAACGCTGGCTTCATTGCCCCATAAATTATTCGCTGTTTCACGACCGCGGCGCATATCTGAGTTATCAACAACATCATCATGTAATAAAGTTGCGGTATGAATAAACTCAATAATTGTCGCAAGATTGATATGTGAATCAGCTTTATAACCACAAGCACGCGCGCATAAAATAGCTAAAGAAGGGCGCAAACGCTTACCACCACTATTAATGATGTAAGTGCCAAGTTGGTTGATAAGGACAACGTCGGACTGAAGTCGAGATTGAATCATCGAATCGACGGCAGACATATCATCTTCAATTAAAGAATAAATCGATTGGATATCCACAGCGTTTTGATCATCCTATATAATGAGGGTTCGAAAAGCGTGTACTTTCTCATGCAAGGCAATGAATCGCAAATATTTCACAATATTTAGAACAAGAGATTGATCTCTTTGGCGAAAGGCGATAGAATTGCCGGTCTTTTGATGGGTTCGCCCTCAAACACACTTACATAATTATTTTGGAGACAGCGATGTACGCTATTGTCGCGACTGGCGGTAAACAATACCGAGTTAAAGAA
>ENA-OSET01004110-OSET01004110.1-sediment-metagenome-genome-assembly--contig:-NODE-4110-length-13031-cov-3.494056_pt1 | contig 13031 bp, 13 predicted proteins | sample MGYA00237882_ERZ534229 | MGnify/ENA primary metagenome ERZ534229 (study PRJEB26408, sample SAMN06266212) | sediment metagenome | isolation source: Hudson Canyon methane seep mesocosm | place...
CGAAAAGAAAGCTGAATTTGGAGTACATCGCCCTGCCGAGCAGGCGCTGGCCGATGCGGGTCGCGGTCTAATCACCCTGCGCGATTTGCTTGGCGACGGCGTGACTCCGATGTTTGTTCCACCCTGGAACCGGATCTCAGACGATGTTGCGCAGGGCTTGGTCACACTCGGCTACACCAGCCTGTCGACGTTCAAGCCACGCAGCAGCCCCGAGGCAGCCCCCGGTTTGGCACAGATCAACACCCACCTCGACCCGATCCACTGGAAAGGCAGCCGCTCGCTGGTGCCGCCCCAACAGCTGTTGGATCAGGTCACCCGCCAATTGAACGCCCGCCGGACCGGCGCAGCAGATGCTGTTGAACCCTATGGTATTCTGACCCATCACTTGGTCCACGACGCTGCAATCTGGGACTTCACCGCGTCCCTGCTCAGCCGCTTACTTGCTGGCCCTGCCATCTCTTGGACACACCCACAAAGGACTATTTCATGAGCCGATTGGATTCCATGCTCCGCCGCTTTACCGCCCAACGCGACGGGCTTAACTGGGCCGCCGAGCAGATCGCACCGGTGGCAGGGGATGTGCTGGACATGGGGTTGGGCAATGGCCGCACCTATGATCACCTGCGCGAGGTCCTGCCCAATCGCCGGGTCTGGGTAATTGACCGGATCCTGCAGTGCCACCCCTCGTGTGTGCCCCCCGAAGCCGACTTTTTACAGGGCGAGGCCGAGCCAATGATCCATCAACTGGTCGAACAGGGGCACAAAATCGCACTGGCCCATTATGACTTTGGCTTTGGCGTAAAAGAGAAAGACGTCGCCGAGGCTGCCCGCCTGTCGCCCATCATCGGCTCTGTCATGGCATCCGGAGGCCTGATAGTTTCCGGGCAACCCTTGGTCGGCTTCGAAGAGCTGGACGGTCCGGAAGGCATCGCTCCGGGTCGCTATATGTTCTATCGCGTGTAGCCCGCTTGGGTCCGCCGGACATTTACCGTGACATAAACCCTCCTACCGCTCTCAGATCAAACGGGCTATACGCCACTCGAATCCCCATGCTGAAGGAAACCGCCCCATGTCCTTTGACCGCAAGATCAAAATCGCACCCTCCATCCTTGCCGCCGACTTCGCCAATTTTGGCGCCGAATGTGAGGCCATCGAAGCCCAGGGCGCCGACTGGGTGCATGTCGACGTGATGGACGGGCATTTTGTGCCCAACATCACGTTTGGCCCGGCCACCTGCGCCGCGATACGCCCTCATATCAAGGGTGTTATGGATGTGCACCTGATGATCGCACCCGTCGATCCCTATATCGAAGCCTTTGCCAAGGCTGGCGCCGACGTCATCACCGCCCATGCCGAGGCTGGACCGCATACCCACCGGACCCTGCAAGCCATACGCGCGGCAGGCGCCAAAGCAGGCCTTGCCTTGAACCCTGGCACCCCCGCGTCTGAGGTCGAATATTACCTCGATATGGTTGATTTGATCTGCGTGATGACAGTGAACCCCGGGTTTGGCGGTCAGAAATTCATCCACTCTCAGATCGACAAGGTAAAGCAACTGCGCGCCATGATCGGTGATCGCCCGATCCACATCGAGATCGATGGCGGTGTCGACCCTGTTACCGCACCGCTGGTCGCTCAGGCCGGAGCAGATGTGTTGGTGGCTGGCTCAGCCGTTTTCAAAGGCGGCTCGGTCAGCAACCCAACACCTTACGGCGACAACATCCGCACCATCCGCGCCGCCGCTGAAGGCGTCTGGGCCTAAGCGTTAAGTGTAGGGTGTGTACTTGCACGCACCCTACATAAATTGCTCAAGCCTCTCTAATTGTGAGCCTGTCTAGGCTGCTCGACTTCGACCGAAGACCTGGCATGGAATTTCAGAACCTCCGGTGATCGCTGCATGTTTCCTCTGAGGGACGGCATTCGTCGGCAGATCCGGTTCGACAACCAATCCCATATCATCTGTTCGCTTTGTTCAGATCCTCAAAACTCCGGCCTTCTGCCACCAATTGCTGCAGCAAAGGCGCTGGTTGCCAGAAGAAATCATCTTCTTCGGCATAGGATTTGATATCGGCCAGGATACCATCCAGCCCCTGAATATCCGCCCATTTCAACGGTCCACCCCTGTACCGCGGGAAGCCGTAGCCAAACAACAGCGTCATGTCCACGTCCAACGGTCGTCGGGCGATGCCCTCGCCCACCACCAATGCGGCCTCATTGACCATGGCACACATATAACGACGGGTGATCTCTGCGTCCGTGAAGGCGCGCGGGGTCAGGCCCAGTTCTGCACGATTGGCATCAATCAGTCCCGGTACATCCGGGTTCGCAGCTCCGCCCCGTTTTCCAGCCTCGTAGATATAGTAGCCTTTTCCCGTTTTCTGGCCGAAATGGCCATCTTCACACAGCTTGTCGGGAAAGCTGGGCACCCGTGCACGCGGGTCTCGGGTTGGCGCCAGCCGTTTGCGTGACGCCCAGCCGATATCGAGCCCCGCCAGATCGGCAACAGCAAATGGCCCCATGGCAAAGCCAAAATTGGTCAGCGCAGCGTCAATCTGATAGGGGCTGGCCCCGTCCAGGATCATATGATCAGCGCAGGCACGATACGTGGCCAGAATGCGATTACCGATAAAGCCATCGCAGACCCCGGCGCGCACTGTAATTTTGCCCAGCATCTTGCCCAGTGCAAACCCGGTGGCGACCACGTCAATCGCGGTTTTGTCTGCGACGACCACTTCAAGCAGCTTCATCACATGTGCAGGTGAAAAGAAATGCAGCCCAATCACAGCTTCAGGGCGCGTGGTACAGGCGGCGATGTCATCCACATCTAGATATGAGGTGTTGCTGGCCAGTATGGCGCCGGGCTTACAAACGGCATCAAGTTGCGTAAACACAGTTTTCTTAACTGCCATGTCCTCGAACACCGCTTCGATCACCAGATCCGCCTGCGCCAATGCACTGTAATCCACGGCCAGTGACAGCGCCTGTGTGGTCAGTGCCGTGAACTGTTCAGCACTGATCTTGCCACGTTTCAGCGCGCCCTGCAGGTTGCCCTCAATCCGACCACGGGCTGCATCAGCGGCTGTATCAGTCATTTCCAGCAGGGTGACATTCAGCCCGGACAACAGCGCTGCAGTGGCAATCCCCGCCCCCATGGTGCCGCCGCCAATGACGCCGATTTCGGCCAGTGCGCGCGGCGCAACACCTTTCAGTTCGGGCAACTTCGACACCGCACGTTCCGAGAAAAACGCATGAACCAGCCCCAGCCGCTGATCCGAGTTCATCAGCTCCATGAAAAGCTCGCGTTCGCGGCGGAGCCCGGCGTCGAAACTGTCTGCTTCGCAGGCCGCCTGGACTGCACGCAGTGCCGTGGCAGGCGACAACTGACCCCGGCTTTTCTTTAGCAGCGCATCATAGCGAGAGTCGAAATCCACACCTTGGGGTGCAGGCAGGTCACAAACCGGACGGCATGGAGCCCCCGCATCCAGCAATTCTTGGGTGTAGGCAAGACCAATGTCGCGCGGCTCCCCTTCGGCAACGCGGTCGATGATCCCGGCCTCCAATGCCTTAGCCGCGCTAATCGGTCGGCCCGTGGTGATCATATCGAGCGCAATTTCAACCCCGGCAACCCGAGGCAACCGCTGGGTGCCCCCTGCGCCGGGCAAGATACCCAGATGGACCTCGGGCAGTCCCATCTTGGCGCTTGGCACAGCGATGCGATAATGCGAGCTGAGCGCCACCTCCAGCCCGCCGCCCAGCGCTGTGCCATGCAACGATGAGACCACCATCAGCGGCGAAGCTTCGACGCGCGAACATAGATCCGGAAAGCTGGGCGCTTGCATCGGTTTGCCGAATTCGCGAATGTCGGCGCCAGCAAAATAAGTGCGCCCGTCACCATAGATCAGCACCGCCTTGGCACCTTCGGCCTCGGCCCGTTCAAATCCAGACAGCAGGCCCCGACGCACATCAAGACCCAGTGCATTGACCGGCGGGTTCTGCGCCGTCAGCACCGCAATATCGCCAACCCGCTCATATCTAATGACGTCGCTCATCTGTCGTTCCTTTGTCTCAATAAGGCAGCGCTTGCGCGACCTGTCCCTGTTAAACCTGATCTAGCCACGGTTCCGCCAGTCACGCCAAGCCTATTGCCTTGGCATCACGGGCGAACCTCACGTCACTTGGCAGACCCCGACCTAAGGCCGGTCGGTATCAGATAACGGCCTGCTCCAGCAGTGGCCGACCCGCCGGAATGCGATCAAAAGCAAAGGGCGACAGATCCAGTGTCTCATACCGGCCCGAGGCAATCCATTCGGCCAGGCCCCGCCCCATTGCCGGCGCCTGCTGTAAGCCGTGCCCGGAGAATCCGTTGATCAACAGCAGGTTCCTGATCTCTGGGTGCGGCCCGATAATCGCATTTTGGTCCAGCGTGTTATAGGCATAATGCCCAACCCAGCTTTGCATCAGTTTTAGCGCATCGAACTGCGGAATACGCTCAGCAATGGCTGGCCAGACCTTTTCTTCCCATAGGGAGTGATCGGCAATGAAATCATCAGGCGCAACTGCCGGGTCCTCATGTGGTGGGCAACCGGCCATGTAGTATTTTCCGTCGCTGCGTACATGCACACCCGAGGGATCCACCGTCAGCGGCAGATCCACCGGCAAAGGCCGGGCCGCCTCAAACACAAAGGTATAACGCTTGCGGGGTTCTACCGGCAATGAAACCCCGGCCATTTGCGCAACAAAACCGGCACGCGGACCCGCAGCATTCACCACATGCCCAGCGCTTGCCCGCGTGCCATCGGCCAGCGTCACACCGGTGATAACACCCGCCGTGCGTGATATCTCTGTCACCTCGTTGCGGATGAATTCGACGCCAGCGGCCCTGGCTTTGCGCCGCCACCAGTCAAACATACTGCCGCCGTCAAAATAGCCCTCATCCACCGGATTGTGGCTACCGACCCGGATACCATCCAGATTGTAAAACGGGAACCTTTCGGCCAGTAATTCTGGCGTCAGAATCTGCGTTCCTGCGCCCTCGGCAGCCTGCATCATCTGCGCCGCCCGCAGCACCTGCTCGCCCTCAGCCGTAGAGGCCAGATACATATACCCGAAACTTTGCATATGCAGCATAGGCACATCCGGGTCGCCGCCCATATAATTCCGGAAATTCCGCACGTAATCTGCGCCGAACTGGCTGACCTGCACATTAATCGACTGGGTGAACTGTTGGCGAAGACAACTGTTGCTATGGGCTGTCGAGCTTTGCTCGTATCCCGGATCGCGTTCAACCACCAGAACCGAGCCGTCAAATCCAGGATGATCGGCCAGAAACCAGGCCACCGAGGCGCCCATCACGGCGCCTCCGATAATCACAACATCATACGAGGACTGCTTCGGAGTAGTGTCAATTTGCATGGGGGAATCCGGTGTTAGAGATCTTGCCCGCAAGCTGTATCGAAACGGCACGGTTTGGCAAGCTCTGTGACGACGGGTTCCCCTATGCGGTCGGTTACATCCCTTTTTCTACCCTGCCGCTACGGTGCCGTTTTCTAGCCATGCGTCAAATACTTGTAGCGCAGCGGCAGAGAAAGCTGGATCATTGATGTGACACTCCAGAACATGCAGATCCACAGTGCCCGGACAGCCGGATATTACTTCGTCACAAAAGGCGGCCAGACCCTCGGCGTCGTGCAGATCACCGCCCGGCCGGTCCCATTCATTGCAGCCTTGCTGGGGCAACAACATCGCCACTGGCGCAGTGGCCTGGGACAGTTTTTCACAAATTGCACCCGCCACTTGGCGCCGTTCATCTGCGGTCAGCGAGGCGGAGGTCAACAACCGGTTATGGGCATGGCTGGGACGATCTGACAGCGCCTCTGGCACCGGTTGCCAGCCCACGAAATCAACCAGGTCATAACACCCTGGCGCCACCAGTTGCGGGATACCTGCGCGGCCTGCATTGGTCATCCTGTCTGCCCCCGCCGACAACCCACCAAACATATGGTTTGAGACCTCTTGCGGGGCAAAGTCGAACACTGCTGCAAACGCCCCCTCGGAGGCCAGACTTTCAAACGCCCGCCCCCCCATACCGGTTGCATGGAATACCACCACCTCAAACCCGCGCTCTTCCAAGGCCGGCTTCAGGGTCACCATATAGCGCAGGACGGTTTTGCCGAACGAGGTCATGCCGATCAGTGGCTTGTCGCGCTTTGGCGGCTCAACCGCGCGCGCGGCCCCCAGCACAGCGCCCGCCGCCTGCGACAGCGCGGCCTTGCAAATGGAATTCAACCCATAGAGGCCTCCGGCCCAAAGGATCATCTGTACATCGCTTGGGATCCGCTCAGGCGGCAACAGCGGCGAAAAAGCCACCGTGGAGACAACATATTTGGGCACGCCCACCGGCAGTGCCGAACACAGGTCCAGCGCCAGATCTGTGCCCATGGTCCCGCCCAGAACAATCACCCCGTCGATACGACCATCGCGGTACAGTGCCAGTGCCGCAGCCGCAGCCCCCCGCCCCATGATCTGCATCGCCCCGTTTTCATCGCCGGTGTCGATGGCAGCCTTGATCGAGCTGCCCGCCGCCTCTGCCACTTGATGCTTACTTATATCCATTGGCTTGCTGGGGTCGCCCAACACGCTGACATCCATCGTCAGCACTCTACCGCCCTGATGCTCAATGACCTGCGACAGGTAACTCAGTTCAGCATCCTTGGTATCATAGGTGCCCGCGATCAGAATGGTTTTGCTCACAGTTGAATCCACGCAGTTTTCTGGTTGATGTAATTACCCCGTGCATTCAGGGATTTATATTGGCCTTCGTCGAATGCCCGCCGCGCCGCGCAGACAGCGTTTTCAACATCTGTTGCAGATGCCGCCACCAGCGTGGTCAAAAGAGATCCAATCAATGGGTGAAAAGACATCAAGCGACCCACCGGTCCCCGACCGTCTCGCCCATCAACAAAAAGCTGTTGCGGCGCGACGTCTGCCAGCCGCGACCTGTCGATTTGATCCTGATCCACCATAGGCATCCGATTGGTTTATCGGTTCATTATTTGAACCATTGGTTTGATTTCAATTTGACCTGTAAACCCTAATCTGTCAACACAATTACATAACTGGCGTCTGATGCCTCAAGAAGACCGCCTTTGCCATTCGGAACGGAGTTCAAGTCGCACCATGGGAACTGTGTCCAAAGCCCTGTCGCTACTCACCCATTTTAGCCATAACAGGATTGAGATCGGGCTCAGTGATCTGACGCGCCTATCAGGTATGAACAAAGCTACGGTTTTTCGGTTGATGAGCGAGCTGCAGCAATCCGGGTTCGTCGAACAGACAGGCAACGACCGCTCCTACCGACTTGGGCCACAAGTGCTGCGGCTGGCGTCTCTACGTGAAGCAGCGGTCCCAATCCTGTCAGCAGCACGCCAGGTGCTTCGGGATCTCAGCGATGAAACTGGCGAGACCTGCCATCTGTCGCTGGTACAGGGATTGCAGCTGAACTCTCTGTCACATAGCTACTCACCCCGTCACGCCACCAAGGTGATGCTTGAAGACGCCAAAGTTCTGACCTTTCACGCCACCGCCTCAGGCTTGTCCATTCTTGCCCATGCAGAGACCACATTCACCGACACTATCCTGTCGATGCCACTGAACAGCCACACCTCCAGCACAGAAACCAAACCCGCTGCTATCCGGGCACTTCTGGAAAAGATACGTACCTGCGGTGTGGCGGAATCAATTGGTGGGTTTGAGGCGGAAGTACATTCCCATGCGGTACCCATATTCGGGCCCGACTGCCAACCCATTGGCGCCCTGGCCGTAGCCGCTCCTGTGTCCCGGATGAATGCCTTGCAGCGAGCGTTAATCCCAACGGCCCTGCACCAGGCAGGACAGATCCTTACTCATCACACCGGCGGTGTGTCGCCCAGCAGCTATCCCTCGGAATTCAAGGCTTGAACCTCCTATCAGATCCCAAGGCCAAAGCGGGTACTAACGCGATGATAATGAGCAGTATTATCACTGCCCTGCTCGAAGCGCCGTTCTAATATGCAATTTTTGCTCCTGTAGTGAAAATAAACATTGCAGCCGTGACCTGCCTTCTAAGTACGCCACAGCCGCGCCCGGCCGCAGGTCGGGCGCCACCAGTTACCATGGCGGGCCCGAAGCAAGGCTTCGGGCCCGCGCCTTCGGTGGCGCCGCTGCGCGGCGCGGTGGCGTTTCTCTGCACGGTTACAGCGGAACACTGTTGACCTGCTTCGTTCCAGCAATTCACTTGAATTTACCCGACAATCCAAGCCAACGTTCCGTAAAATTCTGATCAACCGAATTTTGCTTTTGTCCTACGCGACTTTCCGCTGCCTTCACTGTTTGGCCATTATATATGATTGACTGGATTTACGATGCCCACGCCCACCATATCACTGCGTCCCGCTTTAGAAACGGATTGCTCCAGCCTCGCTGCCCTCTCGATCGAAGTTTGGCTCAACAGCTACATTCGCGAGGGGATTAGCAGCTTCTTTGCCGATTACGCCCTTGCTGAATTCACTGCAGATAAATTTCGCCGGATACTGAGCCAGCCCTCGGAACTGCTCTTGGTCTCGCAAAACTGCATCGGCATAGACGGTTTTATCCGGGTGCGGGTCGGCCAAAAATCGCCAGCAGGAAGTCACTCGGAAACCGAAATCGCCACACTTTACGTACAGCCCCGCCATCAGGGTAAAGGTATCGGCCTTTGCCTTTTGCGCGCAGCGTTGGATCACTGCCAATCCAGCCATTGGGCGCCACCCTGGCTGGCTGTGAATTCTGAAAATACAAAAGCCATCACGTTCTACCAGCGCCATGGGTTCACCCCAGTCGGCCAGACGCATTTCAAAATTCAGGACACAAACTATCTAAATGAAGTCCTACAATATGCCCCCTAGACTAAGAGGTCACAGGCAGAACGTGTTACCGAATTATGAAAGGTGACAACTTACTGTTACATTTATCTTGCCGCGAATCGCGCCAATCACTACAACCGACCTACCGGTCGGATTATTTATGACCAATCGAGGAGACGCAAAGACCATGGACGCATTCATCTGTGACGCCACCCGGACACCCATTGGTCGCTACGGCGGCGCGTTGTCATCGGTACGCACCGATGACCTTGCCGCCTCGCCAATCGCCGCGCTGATCGCCCGCAACCCTCAGGTGGATTGGGCCAGGATTGACGATGTAATCTTTGGCGACGCCAATCAGGCCGGAGAAAGCAACCGCAATGTGGCCCGCATGGCGGCGTTGCTGGCCGGATTGCCTACGCAGGTACCCGGCACCACGGTAAACCGCCTTTGTGCCTCGGGGATGGACGCGGTGGGCATGGCCTCACGCGGGATCAAGGCGGGCGATTATGACATGGCCATCGCAGGTGGTGTGGAAAGCATGAGCCGCGCGCCTTTTGTGATGCCCAAGCAAACATCAGCTTTCGGACGCGCCAACGCGGTTTACGACACCACCATCGGCTGGCGGTTCGTGAACCCCAAGATGGACAAAATGTACGGCACCGACTCGATGCCACAGACGGCTGACAATGTGGCAGCCGATTACAACATCTCCCGCGAAGATCAGGATGCCTTTGCGGCGCGATCACAGGCCCGTTGGGCCGCAGCGCATGAGGCTGGTGTTTTCGGCGACGAGATCACCCCTGTTCCCGTGCCACAACGCAAGGGCGAGCAGGTTATTGTCGACACCGACGAACACCCCCGCCCCGGGACCGGCGCTGACAAACTGGCGAAACTGCGCGGCGTGAATGGTCCCAATCTAAGCGTGACTGCAGGCAATGCATCGGGTGTCAACGACGGCGCCGCCGCCATCCTGATGGCGAATGAGGCTGCCGCCACCAAGAACGGGTTGAAACCGATGGCGCGGATAGTCGGCATGGCCGCCGCCGGGGTTGAGCCCCGCATCATGGGGATTGGCCCAGTTCCAGCCACCCGCAAAGTGTTGGCCCGCACAGGCCTGAGCATCGAGCAGATGGATGTGATAGAGTTAAACGAGGCCTTTGCCGCACAGGGACTGGCCACACTGCGGGAGCTTGGTGTTGCCGATGACGCACCCCATGTTAACCCCAATGGCGGCGCAATCGCACTTGGCCACCCGCTGGGCATGTCCGGCGCTCGTCTGGTGCTGACCGCCGCCTATCAATTGCAACGCACCGGTGGGCGCTATGCGCTGTGCACCATGTGTGTTGGCGTTGGACAGGGCACCGCCCTGATCCTGGAACGCGTTTAAAGCGCAATCCGAAAGTGGGGACCGGTTTTCGGCCCCCATCGCGCGACAGGAAATTTGGAGAGCTGACGATGTATGCACAGATGGTGAAAACCGAAGCGGCCCAGGACGACCCCGAAAAGCTAGCCGCTTTTCAGGCGCGTATTGATGCGGGCGAAAAGATCGAGCCCAAGGACTGGATGCCTGCGGCCTATCGCAAGACCTTGATCCGCCAAATTGGCCAGCACGCGCATAGTGAAATCGTTGGCCAACTGCCCGAAGGCAACTGGATCACCCGCGCCCCGACGCTGGAGCGCAAGGCGATCTTGCTGGCCAAGGTCCAGGACGAGGCCGGTCACGGGTTGTATCTGTATTGTGCCGCTGAAACGCTGGGCGTCACCCGCGATGAGATGACCGAGATGCTGCTGGACGGTCGCATGAAATACTCGTCGATCTTCAATTACCCGACCCTGAACTGGTCGGACATCGGCGCCGTCGGCTGGCTGGTGGATGGCGCTGCGATCATCAACCAGGTGCCGCTGCAGCGGACCTCGTTCGGCCCCTATGCCCGTGCCATGGTCCGGGTTTGCAAAGAAGAAAGCTTTCATGCGCGGCAGGGGTTTGACGCCATCCGCAAGATGGCTGAAGGCACACCGGCGCAAAAGAAGATGGCGCAGGATTCAGTCAACCGCCTGTGGTTCCCGGCGCTGATGATGTTTGGCCCTTCGGACAAGGATTCGGTGCATTCAGAGCAATCGATGGCCTGGAAGATCAAGATGAACACCAACGACGAGTTGCGTCAGAAGTTCGTGGATCAGACCGTGCCGCAAATCGAATTCCTCGGCTTGGACCTGCCCGACCCCGGCACCAAGTGGAACGAAGAGCGTGGCCACTATGACTACACCGATCCCGACTGGTCCGAGTTCTTTGATGTGATCAAAGGCAATGGCCCCTGCAACGTGGACCGCCTCGCCGCCCGCAACAAGGCCTGGGACGATGGCAAGTGGGTTCGCGACGGCTTGCTGGCCCACGCCAGAAAGAAAGCCGCCGCCAAGGTTGCAGCTGAATAATCTCTCAAGGAGGAACAGAACATGACGAACGAATGGCCCCTTTGGGAAGTCTTTATCCGCGGTCAGCACGGCATGAGCCACCGCCATGTGGGCAGCCTGCACGCCCCGGATGCGGAAATGGCGATTAAAAACGCCCGCGACGTCTACACCCGTCGCAACGAAGGTCAGTCGATCTGGGTGGTCGAGGCCAATCACATCGCCGCCTCCTCGCCCAGCGACAAAGGTCCGCTGTATGAGCCCTCGGAATCCAAGGTCTACCGCCACCCGACCTTTTTCGACATCCCTGACGAAGTGGGGGCCCTGTAATGAGCACCCCGATCACAAGGGACGAGGCATTTTTGCAGTTCCTCCTCAGGATGGGGGACAACACCCTGATCCTGGGGCACCGGGTATCTGAGTGGTGCGGCCATTCTCCGGTTCTGGAAGAAGACATTGCACTGGCCAATACTGCGCTGGATCTGATCGGCCAGACGCAGTTCTGGCTGGGGCTGGCAGGCGAAGTACAGGGCAACGGCCAAAGCGCCGATGATCTGGCTTTTTTGCGCGACGTCTGGGATTTCCGCAATATCCTGCTGGTCGAGGTGCCAAACGGCGACTTTGGCCGCACTCTGATGCGCCAGTTCCTGTTTGACGCCTGGCACGCAATCCAGCTGGGCCGGTTGATGACCTCCTCGGACACGCGCGTTGCAGCGATTGCCGAGAAAACCAGCAAGGAAGTCGCCTACCATCTGGAACGCTCGGCTGACACCGTGGTTGGCCTCGGTGATGGCACCGAAGAAAGCCATCGCCGCATGCAAGAGGCGCTGGATTATCTGTGGCCCTATGTGGGTGAGATGTTCCAGTCAGACGCTGTAGACGCCGAGATGGTTGCAGCAGGTATCGCTCCTGACCCAGCATCATTGCGCGGCGAATATGATGCCCTGATCGAACGCATTCTGGCAGACGCGACGCTGACCATCCCAGACAGCCGTTTTGGCCACAAGGGCGGGCGCACCGGTAAAATGCACACCGAACATCTGGGGCATTTGCTGACACAGATGCAATGGCTGCAACGCGCCTATCCGGGGTCTAACTGGTAAGGCGTCAGGACATTAGAGCAAAGGGCAACCCCGGCCTCGGGTGGGGGTAAAGCCCCCTCCCGTGGGGGAGGTCGGGGGCTGCCCGGCCTATCGTCCGGACTATTTCGATTGGAAAGCACAGCACATGAGCCAACTGCATAACAAGCCAAGTGTTGACCAGATCTGGGAGTGGCTGGACGCCGTGCCTGATCCGGAAATCCCGGTGATCTCGCTGGTGGATCTGGGCATCATTCGCGGCGTTGAATGGATCGATGACACCCTGACCGTCTCGGTCACGCCAACCTATTCGGGCTGCCCGGCAACCTCGATCATAAATCTCGATATCGACACGGCACTGCGTGATCACGGCATCGCACATCTCGAGTTGAAAACCCAAATTTCGCCGGCCTGGACCACCGACTGGATGTCCTACAAGGGCCGCGCCAAGCTGGAGGACTACGGCATCGCCCCGCCGCAGCCCGCAGGCGGACCCGAACGCTGCCCCAACTGCCGCAGCACCAACGTGACCAAAGTCAGCCAATTTGGCTCGACCCCGTGTAAGGCCCACTGGCGCTGCCAGGACTGCCTTGAACCTTTTGATTATTTCAAGTGCATCTGAGGAGACACCCATGGCGCGCTTTCATGACCTGACTGTTAC
>ENA-OSET01004111-OSET01004111.1-sediment-metagenome-genome-assembly--contig:-NODE-4111-length-13029-cov-79.523626_pt1 | contig 13029 bp, 12 predicted proteins | sample MGYA00237882_ERZ534229 | MGnify/ENA primary metagenome ERZ534229 (study PRJEB26408, sample SAMN06266212) | sediment metagenome | isolation source: Hudson Canyon methane seep mesocosm | place...
AATATTACTGGCAAAGTAGTGATGGTGACAGGTGCGGGGGGCTCGATTGGTTCAGAATTATGCCGTCAAATTATCAGATTACAACCTACAACATTGATTTTATATGAGCTGAATGAATTTTCCTTGTATGCAATCGAGAAAGAACTGAAGCCATTGTCGGTTAATATGCCGGTTATTGCCGTGTTAGGCTCAGTGCTTAATCAACAGCGATTGGAAGCAATTTGCCAGCGATTTAACACACAAACGATCTATCATGCCGCGGCGTATAAACATGTCCCCATGGTGGAAAGAAATAGCAGCGAAGGGGTTAGGAATAATATTTTTGGTACACTTAGTTGCGCCAAAGCAGCAATTGCATCACAGGTTGAAACTTTTGTATTAATCTCAACCGATAAGGCAGTCAGACCGACAAATACGATGGGAGCGACAAAGCGCTTTGCTGAATTAGTATTACAAGCCTTATCACAAGATAAAAAACAAAACCCACATACCCGTTTCACGATGGTGAGATTTGGCAATGTGTTAGGGTCGTCAGGGTCGGTCGTGCCATTATTTCGCGAACAAATTGCTAACGGTGGTCCTGTGACGGTGACAGACTCACGAATAATTCGTTATTTCATGACAATTCCCGAAGCGGCAGAGCTGGTTATTCAGGCTGGAGCAATGGGGCAAGGTGGCGATGTCTTTGTACTGGATATGGGCGAGCCCGTTCGGATTGTTGATTTGGCCAAACGAATGATTCATCTAAGTGGTTTTATCGAAAAAGATGAAATTAACCCAGAAGGCGATATTGAAATTACCTACACAGGGCTAAGATCAGGTGAAAAGCTATACGAAGAACTGCTGATCGGTGATAATGTTTCAGATACGCAACACAGCAGAATTATGCGAGCAGAGGAAAATGTCATTGAGTGGGCACAATTAGAAAATATTTTGCAAGAAATTGAAAGGCATAATGATAGTGATAACTGCCAAGAAGTGAGAGATATATTGGTGGAACATGTGGATGGCTTTAAACCACAGTGTGTTGTTGAAGATTGGTTGGTTTGAATTTAATATAAGCGTAGAAGGGGGGGAGATAAGAGAGTCTCTATTTTTTTAAATTTAAAAAATCACATCCAAATTTTCGGGGGGGATTACCCTTACAGGGCAAAGGTACAGTGAGTAATGCCAAAATAGTCAAAGTTGAGCAATTAAAGTAGAATGGTCACTTGTTCAAAATATGAACGCATTAACTCAAGCACGCACTTATGCACCCCGAAACCCTGCTCGAAACATTAAGGGTCGTCGCAAGCGAAGCCAGCCAGCGCACTTTAGCGCAAAGCTTAGGTTTCATGTAGGTAAACAAAGTACATCCTTAAGGCACTGGTTGAAAAAGGTTTTGTCAAAATTGAGCGATTTTCTCAGAATACAAACAAACTAAATTATTGTTATGTACTCACGCCAAAAGGTATTAGAGAACGAATTAACCTAACAGAAAAGTTTATAGAGATAAAGCAGAATGAATACCAACAACTCAGCCAAGAGCTTGTAGCGATCAGGGCGACTGACACGGACGAATGAATTTAGTCGGACGTATTCAATAAGGTCAAAGTGAAATACTGAGATTTAAATGCTCCTTTGATAAGGATGCGATTGAAACCAGCGAGTTCAGGGGTAAAACAATATTAAGTCGGTTAGCTTCAAAGGCCGGTTTATCAACGAAAAGCCAATAGCAATCATCAGGTGAACTTAACTGAGATTGCCAATGTGCACTTACAATCATTGTTATCATCATCATAGGGATCATACCTTGCGACGAAAGGATCTCGCAAATGAAAGACACTTAATACGCCGAGTAAAGCGCTTGAAAGGTGGATTAAATAGCTCAGAGAACAATATAAAGTTGAATGTCGAAGAGGCAAAAAGGTAGAGGGGTATCATGTTAAATAAGCAAGCCTGCTTGAAAATGTCTACCTCGTCATTCCGGCAGGTTTTTAGCCGGAATCTTAGAGGAAACAAGGTTTTCGCCAAAATCAAGGTGGCTGACCCTTTGACTATAGAAGAAGGGTTTAACGTAATCAAAGCAACAACAAGTATAGGGCGAAGAACAGTACCGATGCTTAGTTATTACATTGCTTTAATTAAAGGTACAGGTGTAGATCAGCCAAGAAATTTAGCCAAATCAATGACGGTAGAATAAAAAACATGAAAATAGCAATCGCAGGAACAGGCTACGTGGGATTATCAAATGCCATGCTACTCGCCCAAAATAACGAAGTTGTCGCACTGGATATTATTCTAGAAAAAATAGAACAGTTAAATAACAAGCAATCGCCAATTGCAGATGCAGAAATTGAAGACTTTCTAGGAAATAAAACGTTAAATTTTAGAGCAACATTAGACAAAAATGAAGCCTATAAAGGTGCGGGTTTTGTAATTATTTCGACCCCTACAGATTACGATTCAGAAACTAATTATTTCAATACTAAATCAGTAGAAGCTGTTATTGATGATGTAATGAAAATTAACCCCAATACAGTGATGATAATAAAATCTACTGTGCCTGTTGGGTTTACTGAAAAAATAAAAAAGCAGTTGAATATTAATAATATTATATTCTCACCAGAGTTCCTTCGAGAAGGAAAGGCTTTGCATGATAACCTTTACCCGTCGCGTATTATTCTTGGAGAAAAATCTGAGCGTGCCGAAGTGTTTGCTACTTTGTTAGCGGAAGGTGCATGTAAAGAGAACGTTGATATTTTATATACAGGTTCAACTGAAGCCGAAGCAATAAAGCTTTTTTCTAATGCCTATTTGGCGATGAGAGTTTCCTATTTTAATGAACTTGATACCTATGCTGAGGTGCAAGGATTGAATGCTAGGCAAATAATTGAAGGAGTAGGCTTAGAGCCTAGAATTGGATCTCATTATAACAACCCATCATTTGGTTACGGTGGGTATTGCTTCCCCAAAGATACCAAGCAGCTTAAAGCTAATTTTAAGGATATACCTAATAATATAATTGATGCAATTGTTGATTCAAATATAACAAGAAAAGACTATGTAACTCGATCGATTATGAAGCAAGGCCCTAAAGTAGTAGGGGTGTATCGTTTAATAATGAAGAGTGGGTCAGATAATTTTAGATCTTCCGCTATACAAGGAGTGATGAGCCGCCTTAAACAAAATGGTATTGAGCTTGTTGTCTATGAACCAGAATATACAGAAAGTGAATTTTTTCATCATTCCCGATTAATCAGAAACTTAGATGAATTTAAATCTTTGTCAGATGTGATCATTGCAAATAGATTGGCAGATGAAATTAAAGATGTTGAAAAGAAAGTATATACAAGAGACTTATTTGGGAGTGATTAGCACTTTAGAAGTGCTGGTGACTCTAGGGTTAAGTAATAATTAAAGGATAAAAAAGTGTTTAACAACCAAACTATTTTAATAACGGGCGGAACTGGCTCATTTGGCAAAAAATATATTCAAATAATTCTTGAAAAATACAAGCCTAAAAAAATAATAATATTTTCTCGTGATGAATTAAAGCAGTTTGAAATGCAACAAACTTTTAATGATCCGTGTATGAGATACTTTATTGGTGATGTTCGTGACCCTATTCGTGTATTAGAAGCAATGGAAGGCGTGGATTATGTGATTCATGCTGCTGCAATGAAGCAAGTACCCGCAGCTGAATATAATCCAATGGAATGCATTAAAACAAATATTCATGGTGCAGAAAATGTAATCAAAGCTGCTATAAAAAATAATGTAAAAAAAGTGATAGCACTATCGACTGATAAAGCTGCGAACCCGATCAATCTTTATGGCGCAACGAAACTTGCTTCTGATAAGTTATTTGTAGCGGCCAATAATATGGTTGGTAGTCGAGATACACGATTCTCGGTAGTACGTTACGGAAATGTTGTTGGTTCACGAGGGTCCGTTGTACCATTTTTTAGAAAATTAATGGCAGATGGAGCTACTGAGTTGCCAATTACCCATGCAGAGATGACACGATTTATGATTACGCTTCGTGATGGTGTGAACTTTGTGCTTAAAAACTTTGAACGCATGCAAGGTGGGGAGATTTTTATTCCTAAAATTGCATCTATGTATATGACCGAACTTGCAAAAGCATTGGCGCCTGATTTAAAACAAAAGATTATTGGGATTCGCCCTGGTGAAAAATTACACGAGATTATGTGTCCAGCTGATGATAGTCATCTAACTTTAGATTTCGACGATCATTATGTTATATGCCCTACAATTCAATTCGCACACAAATCAGACTTTACTAAAAATAAACTAGGTGAAGTAGGTAAGCCTGTTGAGCAAGGATTTGAATATAATTCAGGCAACAATACCGAATGGTTAACACATGAGTCTTTCTTAAACATGGAAGGTGACGTGGACTAAGTGTGAAAAATGAAATATCACGACGGTTGTTAAATGTTGTTCTCCGTGGCGCATCTATGGGGAGTCGATTTATACTCATCATTGCTTTGGCAAAATTATTAGAACCTTCAGAATTGGGTGAGTATGGATTACTCCTAGTTTCAATAACTTTTTGTGTATTGATGCTAGGAGCAGAATTTCATTCGTATACGATGCGTGAAATTAACACAGAGCCACCAGAAAGGTGGTCATTTATTGTGCAGCACCATGCGCTAACACAAGGGGTATTATTTGTTACTCTCTTCCCTGTGGCATTGTTGATTTTTCTTTTTGATGTGCTTTCATTGGAATACATCTACTGGTTTTCAGTTTTATTGTTTTTAGAGTTGTTAAATCAAGAGATTCATTGGTTACTCATAGGCATGCAAAAACAGATACTATCTAGTTTAGTTATGTTTATTCGAGTCGGATTGTGGGTGTATATTGTGTTGCCAATTATGTACTTAAATCCAGAGTTTAATAATATCCAGAGCGTACTGATTGCTTGGTCTATCGGTGGGGTATCAGCTATTCTTCTTGGGGGAGTATTTGTGTGGAAGTCAGTTCCCGCATGGAAGCTTTATAAAGTAGATAAAGCTTGGATAAAAAAAGGGCTGAAAGTGGGAGTCTATTTTCTATTGGCAGCCTTGTCATTGAAGGGACTATTTACATTTGATAGATTTGCAATAGAACTCTTAGGTACGCCCGATGAGTTGGGTGTGTATGTTTTTTATATAGGCCTAGTTATGGGAGCCATAAATTTTCTTGAACCGGCAGTATTTTCATTTTTATATCCTAAAATGATTCAGAGTTACCATCAGAGAAACAAGGAGCATTATGTGAAATTATTTAATGAGTTAGCTATTTCAACTTGTATGCTCAGTCTTACCTTGGTTGGCATGACTGTATTTCTTATGCCGTACGTTATTCAATGGATTGATAAACCAATTTACACAGAGTACTACGACGCACTGTATGTGCTGGTTGCGATGGGGGTGACGTATGCGATAGGGATGATTCCACACTATGGTCTTTATTCAATGAGAAGTGATCACTGGATAATAGGTGCTCAATTATCTTCAATTATTGTCTATTTAAGCATTATAGCTTTTTATAAAGCGGACACATCTATCATGACGGTTGCTATAGCGTTGCTTGGTGCATTCACGTGGATGGCAATAGTTAAGTTAGTCGGTTATAAAATTACAAAACAAAATTCATTTTTGATGGTAACTTAAGAATTATGATAATCCCATATGGTAGACAAGATATTAACCAACATGATATTGACTCAGTAATATCTGTTTTAAAATCTAATTTTTTAACACAAGGCCCACAAGTGCCCTTGTTTGAAAAGACAGTCGCAAACTACTGTGGTGTAAAAAACGCTATTGCTGTCAATAGTGCAACATCAGCATTACATATTGCCTGTTTAGCGTTAGGTTTAGGCAAAGGCGATTGGCTTTGGACTAGCCCTAATACCTTTGTTGCTTCAGCAAACTGTGGATTATATTGTGGTGCACAAATAGATTTCGTTGATATAGACCCACAAACCTACAACCTGTGTGCTGTTGCACTAGAACAAAAATTAATTGAAGCTAAAACAAAAAACAAACTCCCCAAAATTGTAATCCCCGTTCATTTCGCTGGGCAATCATGCGATATGAAGCGTATTCATGAGCTAAGTCAGCAATATGGCTTCAAAATTATAGAAGATGCAGCACATGCTATTGGTGGTAAATATCTAGGCCAGCCTGTTGGCAATTGTCGTTATAGCGACATTACCGTGTTTAGTTTCCACCCCGTTAAAATCATCACCACAGCAGAAGGCGGACTAGGGACTACCAACCAAGCTGAGCTAGCTGAAAAAATGCAATTATTGCGTAGTCATGGCATCACGCGTAACCCTGATTTAATGACTAAAAAGGATGGGGGATGGTATTACGAGCAAATTGATTTAGGCTTTAACTATCGTATGACCGAACTGCAAGCTGCACTGGGTGTAAGCCAAATGCAGCGTTTGGACAACTTTGTCGCAACGCGCCATCAACTTCAACAACGATATGATGAGATGTTAAAAGATCTGCCGCTTATAACGCCACATCAAGATAAAGACAGCTATTCAGCATTACATTTATACCCGATTCAGCTGGAACTAGATAATATTACCAAGACCCATGCTCAGGTATTTGATGAGCTAAGAAAGGGGGATGTTGGTGTTAATTTGCATTATATTCCTGTCCATTTACAGCCTTATTACTCTGCGATGGGCTTTAAATTGGGTGACTTCCCTCAAGCAGAAAGCTACTATACTAAGGCAATCAGTATCCCTCTGTTTTATGGCCTTACAATTGAGCAGCATGATGAAGTTGTGATGGCAATAGCTGTGGCACTTGCATGATTATTCTAAATTCATTTAGAGGTTATGCAGCATTGGCTGTCTTTTTTGCGCATTTCAATCAAGTTTTCATATACCCATTTTTAGGGTTAAATTCTAAGTTAGTTGCTATCAACGGGATCGTAGCATCAATGGCGGTGGTAATATTCTTCATAATTAGTGGTTATGTTATAGCTCACTCATTGAAAAGTAATTATGCAAGAAACACAATGAATGAGTTTGTAATAAATAGAATTGCAAGGATATATCCACCACTATTATTAGCTATAGTTTTGACGCTTGTTATTTATGTGATTATTTCCTCATTTGAGTTGCATGGCTATAAATCATATAGGCTTGTTGATGATTTATATGTGGTTAGAGCGCGGGCAATATTTAACCTGCAAAATTTTAGCTCAGCACTAATGTCGTTACAAGGCGTTTTCCCTAATCCACTAACACTCATTTCTGGGGGGGGGGCTTGGCTTCTAACTTATCAATGAACGGACCTTTATGGACTCTAAGTTACGAGTTTTGGCTGTATTTTATTGCGGCAATTATTTTTCTAGGTTTTCATCAAAATCAGAAGAACTTATTGCTCTTAATTCCATTCATTGCTTCTATAGTATTTTTTAACAATGATAAATTTATATTCTTAGCCGCGGTATGGTTTATAGGGTTTGCACTGTACTTTTATGGTGGCTTATTTAAGAATAAATTGGTAACTCTTACCTTGTTAGCTTTGCCATTAATAATTAAATTTACTCAAAATGGCTTGGGGTTTTTGATACCGAATAATGACTATGTTTATTATTTTTATCAAGCAGATCTTGTGATTTGTTTATATTTATCCTGTGGATACATCTATCGATTGGCGGTTATTCAACGTATAGGAGAATATTTTTCAAAGTTCGCTTACACCTTGTATCTAATGCACTTTCCTTTATTATTGTTAACGTTTTCATTGTTCCATCAAGAAATGTATCAATGGAGCTATCATAATATGGCTGCCTTCAGTATTTTGATAATGATCTTGATAGTTATGATGTCAAAATTTATAGCAGTATTTGCTGAAAACAAGTTGTTCTGGAAAGGTGTTATCACTTACTTTTTGACATTGACTATCAAGCGTATTCGATGAGATGAGGTGTTAATTTGAAACTCTGTATTATTCCAGCCAGAGGTGGCAGTAAACGAATACCTCGAAAAAACATTAAAGACTTTTTGGGAAAGCCTATGATTGGATATTCAATCGAGGCCGCTTTAAAATCGGCGTGTTTTGATAGAGTGATTGTTTCGACAGACGATCAAGAAATTGCCCAAGTAGCTAAAACCTTTGGCGCAGAAGTGCCCTTTATGCGCCCCGATGAACTGGCAAATGACCATGCAGGAACGTTACCAGTAATCAAGCATGCTATAGAATGGTTTGAGGGGCATGAAGGTAAACTAAGCGAAGTATGCTGTTTATATGCAACGGCACCTTTTGTACAGGCAGACTTAATCAAGCAGGCTTATAAGCAGTTACAAGCCACACGAGCAGATTATTGTTTTAGCGTCACTAGCTTTGCATTTTCAATTCAAAGAGCAATTAAAATAACGCAGCATCAACGGGTTGAAATGTTTTACCCAGAACATCTCAATACTCGCTCACAAGATTTAGACGAAGCTTGTCACGATGCAGGTCAATTCTATTGGGGTAAGGCAGAAGCCTTTAAGCAACTCAAACCTTTATTTTCAGAGAATGCGAGTCCTTTTCTTTTACCTAGGCATCTAGTGCAAGATATTGACACACAAGAAGATTGGATAAGAGCAGAAATGATGTATCAAGTCCTTAAGCAGTCAGGTTTGTTTGAGTGAAGATCGTTATCAGAGTTGACGCATCGTTACAGATAGGCACAGGCCATGTCATGCGATGCCTAACATTGGCTGAAGCTTTAAAAGAAAAAGGCATACACGTTGAGTTTATTTGCAGAGAACATGAAGGAAATTTAATAGACTTTATTAAAGATAAAGGCTTTAAGGTTCATAGGGTGTCGATGATAGAAAATGACTCAGAAGTGCTAAAGGCTACTAGTCGGACACCTGAAAACAGTCTCAATCATGCACATTGGCTAGGCGCAACACAGCAACAAGATGCTGAAGAATGTAGAGCCATTCTAAAAAAGATAAGTCCTGACTGGCTGATTGTAGATCATTATGCGATTGATGTAGCGTGGCAAATAGAGTTGCAAGACGCTTATAAAAAACTCATGGTGATAGATGATCTTGCTGATCGCAGGCATCAATGTGACTTACTATTAGATCAAACTTATGGCCGACAGCCACAGGATTACCAAAAGTTAGTGCCAGATAGCTGTCAAATATTGCTTGGTTCACATTATGCGTTGTTAAGGCCCGAATTTGCGCAGTGGCGTGAATACAGCCTAAAACGTAGAGAAAACCCAGAATTTAAAAAACTGCTTATTACTATGGGCGGTGTAGATCAAAATAATGTGACAGGGCAAGTGTTAGGTGAGCTAGGGAATTGTGACTTACCATTAGACATGAAAATTACTGTCATCATGGGCGGTACAGCACCTCACTTAGAAGCAGTGCAGCAGCAAGCGAAAACGTTGCCGTATAAAATAGAAGTGAAATCGGGTGTGAGTAATATGGCTGAAATAATGGCGAATGCTGATTTTGCTATTGGTGCATCTGGAGCGACAACTTGGGAGCGGTGCTGCTTAGGCTTGCCTAGTATTCAAATACTATTGGCTTATAACCAAAAGGTTATAGCTGAGGAAATTAAGATGGCTGGAGCTGCCTTATCTCTAAATGTGGAACATTTAGATCAAATGTGTGAGCAGCTAAACAACCTACAGAACAGGATTAGAGAACTTAGTATAAACTCGGCTAAAGTAGCTAATGGAAAGGGTGTAATTGAAGTATTAAGGTATCTAAAATGAAAATAACTATACTTAACACCTCAGAAGAGCACCCGATTAATTCTTGGTTAAAAGTTTGGGTGAAGAAGTATCAGGCGACACATGAAATTCAATTATTGCGATCCAAAAAAGAGCTTGTTGAAGGTGATATTTTATTTCTTATATCATGTTCAGAAATAATTTCTAAACATGATAGAGCCAAGTTTAAAAAAACATTAGTGATTCATGCGAGTGATTTACCTAAAGGTCGAGGATGGAGTCCTCATATTTGGGAACTTATAAATGGAGCAGAGCAGATAACGATTTCTTTGCTAGAAGCAGTAGATAAAGTTGATTCAGGTGATATTTGGAAAAAAATTAAAATCAATATACCTAAAACAGCATTATATAAGGAAATAAACCAATTTATTTTTAAGGCGGAATTGGAATTAATGGATTTTGCAGTAGAAAACTTTACTCAAATAATTCCAACTAAACAGCCGGAAATTGAGTCAAGCTATTGGCCTAAAAGAATGCCAAAAGACAGTGAAATTGATATATATAAATCTATTGATGAACAGTTTGATTTAATAAGGGTATCTGATCAAGAGCGTTTCCCAGCATTTTTTTACAAAAATGGTAAAAAATTTAAGTTAAAGGTAGAGAAGGTAGATGAGTAAAATTATTACTATAGATGGAAGAAGAATTGGAGATGATTATTCACCCTATATAATTGCAGAAATGTCTGCGAATCATAACGGTGATATTGATAATGCATATAAAATTATCGAGATGGCTAAATCAGCAGGCGCTGATGCAATAAAGATGCAAACGTATACGCCAGATACTCTCACCATTGACTGTGACTTACCTGATTTCCAGTTAGAAGAAGGATTGTGGGCAGGTAGAAGTCTGTATGATTTATATCAAGAAGCCTACACCCCTTGGGACTGGCACAAACCTCTGTTTGATTATGCTAGAAAACTGGATATTACTATTTTTAGTTCGCCTTTTGATAATACGGCGGTTGATCTATTAGAAGACTTAAATACACCCGCCTATAAAATAGCCTCCTTTGAAGCGGTTGATTTACCTTTGATTAAATATGTGGCACAAACAGGTAAGCCCATGATTATCTCAACAGGTATGGCTGATGCAGAAGAAATTGAAGAAGCGATTGATGCAGCAAGAGAGGGTGGATGCAAAGAACTCGCTATCTTACATTGTGTGAGTGGCTATCCCGCCCCAGCAGAAGATTATAATTTAAGAACAATGATTGATATGCAACAGCGGTTCGGTTTGGTAACAGGACTTTCTGACCATACAATTGATAATACAACGGCAATCACAAGCGTGGCACTAGGTGCATCAATTATAGAAAAGCACGTCACATTAGATCGGAGAGGTGGTGGACCTGATGATAGTTTCTCCTTGGAGCCAGCAGAGTTAAAAGCATTGTGTGAAGGTGCAAAAACAGCATGGCAATGTTTAGGGAAAGTTGATTATGGACGTAAATCAAGTGAGCAAGCGAATGTTAAATTTCGCAGATCACTATATTTTGTAAAAGACATTAAAGCAGGTGAAATAATTACCGCAGAACATATCAAAAGTATCCGCCCAGGTTATGGGCTTGCACCGAAGTATTTAGGTCAAATTGTTGGAAAAAGAATTAATAAGAACATGTCTGCAGGCACTAAAAGTTCTTGGGATTTAATTGATGCTTAACTTTAATTGGCAACTATAGAGGTTTTGAGGGTATATGGTCTTTTACTACGTACAATTCACAACAGACTTTCATTTGTTGACCGCAATGGCAGTTATCGATGATCTTTCAAGCTCAAAAATTACTTTAATTGGCCCGAAGACAGAAATGGTCAGTTTATTGTGTAGTAAATTCTCTGTGGAGCATTATGCTGTTGACACAAGAGCGCCTAGAATAAATTATCAGGCAGTGTTAGGTAGTTATATTAAAGCTAAATCAAGTAGTGACCATATAATTATTTCACCATTTGTTTTCCCTGTATTTACTTTTGTTTATCTCCTTAAAAAAGGGATTATCGCAAAAAAAATAATCAGGACTGACGAAGGGGTAGGAACTTACGCATCTATTAGTCATTATTATAATGCGTATAAATTAGAAGCACCTGATGCATCTCTTCTCCATTGTTTTTTAAATGCCGCGTTGAAAAAATTAGCAATGCAGTTGACAGTATTGAGCGGGCTATGTGAAACGCAATACATATTTAATAAGCATTTAATTATAAATCAAGAGCATAAAAATAAAATTATTCGCAACATTGAAGCTATTGGAAAGCTGGATGATCTGGAAGGTGAGGTGATTTATGTTAGCCAACCAAATGTTGAAAAAAACTTTTCAACATTTGGTGAATATGCACTTTTCATACAAAAAATTGGGAGGAGCTTCTGTTCTGATCGAGTAGTTGTAAAAAAGCACCCCTCTGATAATTTTGATTATATTTCATATGGATTTAGAGTCGAGGAAGGTTTACCTCTAGAAGTTTATAATGTAGAAAGTTCGATTATATTTGGATTTTCATCTACAGCGCTATTAACGGCAAAGGTTATAGGCGGGTGCCCACAAGTATACTATTTGAAAATTTCAGATGGCATATTAACTTACGACAGTTTGTCAGATTTCAACCAGCGGCTTTTTGAACATTACCTTACACCTCATGAACAGTAATTGTTTACTTATAATAGCTCAGGGGCAGCTGGAGTTATGACAGTTATTTTTAATTTGTTGCAACCGTTAGCAAATAAACAAGGTAAATATTTTATTATTGCAGGGTGTGTTTTGTACCCGGTATTGGTGGTTTTTCACGCTTTTTTCGGTACTATATTGTTGCAGCTGGCTTCATTGACTATAGGTGTTCCCATTTTTTTTATCATGGTGAATAGAAAAACAAAAGTAAGTCATCAACAAAAACAAATAATATTTCTTTTAATTCTGATGATGATGATTTTTGGAGTATATGCAGCTGAATGGCTTAGTATGAGAAACTATGGTGTTATTTTAGTTTTTTTGTCAGGTATTGGTATTGCATGGGCATCATTAGAATTTAAGCTAACAAAGTATGTATATGAGTATCCTTTTTATGTGGTTTTAATAATTACATTGGTACTAATTGCTAATGGTTTGGATCAATATTCGTTTGGTAAAGTATTGGCTACTGGAAGTCGTAATGTATACTCATCAATTTTAATTGCTTTTGCTTTTGGGTATCTATTTTCAAAGATATTAAGGAAATCTAGTCCTTCAGTGAGCATAAGTCTGTTACTGATTTTCTCATCATTTATTTTGTA
>ENA-OSET01004112-OSET01004112.1-sediment-metagenome-genome-assembly--contig:-NODE-4112-length-13029-cov-5.228691_pt1 | contig 13029 bp, 18 predicted proteins | sample MGYA00237882_ERZ534229 | MGnify/ENA primary metagenome ERZ534229 (study PRJEB26408, sample SAMN06266212) | sediment metagenome | isolation source: Hudson Canyon methane seep mesocosm | place...
TTTGTAAAGTTAAAATTTGCATGTCAGCTACAAGCCCAGCACAAGTTGCACCAACTTTATCAGTTATTGAAAAAGTTTTCTTGGTAGATTTACTTACAAGAAAATTTCCAAATGCAATTCTTTTTTCACTAGCAAAAACTACACCGCCATCAAAAGTAATTCCAACAGCAGTTGCTCCAGGCATATACATGGACATATTTCAAATATTTTTACAGCATAATAAAGGGCTTTCTACATCACAAGTGAAATTTATGACTAAAATCGAAAAACAACAGATCAACAAGGTTGGAAGATAAAATCAAGTTAGCACCACATCCAACAACCAATTTCTTTTTAATTTACAACGAACAAGAAATAACAGCACATTGGCAACCAGCGAAATTAAAGAAAAGATCTTAAATGATATTGTTTTTTTGGGTCTAAGATCAACATTAGGTGCAATTTTTATTGTTCACGGGATTGCAAAATTCAATCCAGGATTTAGCAACTTTCTAACAAACATCGGAATTCCAGTAGAAATGCAAATCCCAATTGCATTGGCAGAATTGGTTCCAGGAATTTTCTTGATTTTAGGCATATTCAGCAGGTTGTCATCAGCCACAATTACAATAATCATGCTAGGGGCAATTTTCTTAGTCAAAGGGGCCCAAAGTCTCACAGGGGACAAAGGAGTAGAATTTGATTTGATTCTATTGGCAGTGTCATTGCTAGTTATGATAACAGGTCCAGGAAGAATTTCATTGGCACACGTGATTAAAAAAATTCCCAGATGTCTTCACTAATTTTTTCCAAAATTTTCCATAATCAAACAAATACACTTGGTAGTTTTCTTTAACAAATCAACTCTAGCAAATTCATTTGGAGAATGAATTCTTGAAAACATGTATGTGCTGCCTATTGAAATACAGGGAGATTTCAAAATATCTACAAAAGGATACATCGGACCAGTTCCGGCATTTGAAACATTCAAGATGGACTTGCCAAACGATTTATCAGCTGCATCCTTTACTTGAGACACAAACGGGTGAGAGGAATCAGTTCTAGCTGCAGCCTCGCCATGAAAAATTTTAATTTTTACATCACTAAACCCATATGATTTTAGATGTTTTTTTAAACGACTGATTTGTTTTTTTGGATCCATGTTGGGGATTAATCTGAAATCAATCTTCACCAATGCGTCTCCAGGAAGAACCGTTTTTGCACCATCTCCAGTATAACCTGAAACAAATCCAGCGATATTACACGTGGCATCACCGACTAGAGCTTTTTTTGCATCAAGGTTTTTTTTGTTACCTACAAAAGATTTAATGCCAAATTCTTTTTTGAATACATTCTGATCAAAAGGTTCTTTCATAATTAGTTCTAAATCAGTTTTAGAGAATGGAATTACTTCATTATACCAATCTTTTATGAGAATATTTCCATCTGAATCTCTCAAAGTTTTTACAGCTTCAATAAGTCGCCATGCAGGATTTTTAATCAATACAGCTAAACTAGAATGAGCATCTCGAACAGATTCTTTTACAGATAATTCAACAAACAAAAGTCCTTTCATTCCCAGACCAATAATAGGCCTATTTTTTGCATCAACATACCCAAATTCCCAGATGACACCATCATTGGAGAATTTTTTTTTATATTTTTTTAAATATTCTTCAATATGGGCACTCCCGGTTTCTTCTTCACCCTCTATGACAAATTTGACATTACAAGGAACATCGCCGGTAGTTTTCAAGCAAGCCTCAACAGCTTTGATTCTTGTAATTAATTCACCTTTGTCGTCAGTCGCACCCCTGCCAAAAATTTTGTTCCCTTTTCTTATTCCACTGAACGGAGGATCGTCCCACAAATCAAATGGTTCGACAGGTTGGACGTCGTAGTGATTGTAAAACATCAAAGTTTTCTCAGGGTTTTGCTTAGATTTTACCTCGCCAAACACTATAGGTGCAACACCTTTTTTCAGTCTTAGAATTTCAGACTTTATACCAGACGTGTTTAATATTTTTTGAACTAATTTTGCACATTCTTCAATACCTTCATTTTTTGCAGATACACTAGGTTGTTGAATTAATTTTTGAAGATCAGAAATAAGTTCACTCATGTGAGAATCTACATGTTTTAATGCATTCATTCTAATCATACAATTTTATCAAAAGGTTTCATCACATTAGGAATTGCATCAATTAAATCCATAGGAGTCATATGTAGTCCCAATTTGTCTTGAACCTCTTTTCCAGCTAAACCACAGATGTAGCTAGCTGCTGCTGCAGATTCCAAACAATTTCTATTCTTAGATAATAAACCAGCAACTAATCCAGATAACACATCACCAGTACCACCAACAGTCATTGCAGGAATATTTTTTTCACAAAGATAAGTAATTTTACCATCAGAGATAATATCAGTAGAGCCTTTTAGTAGAACAGTTATACCATATTTCAAAGCATTTTGTTCAACCAGTTTTATTCGTTCAACATTAGAATCAGATGGGACATCACCAAACAATCGTTTGAATTCTCCAGAATGAGGTGTAACTACAACATTTTTCTGGGCTAAAAGAGGTAAAACTTCAGGAATTAATGCACTGGCATCTAAAGATAGTCGAACATCTCGATCCAAAAGAGACTTTACAAGATGTAATAGAGAATTTTTTTCTTGTATTGCAAGTCCCATTCCAATTGTTGCAGAATGTAAGTTACGAGGTAATGCCCCAACAAGTTTCTTTACAGCACCAAGAGTTAGTTTTTGATCAACTAAAGGAATTACAATAAGATTTGGAGAAATTGCACGAGTTGGAGTTACATTGATTTTTGGAACAGAAGTATAAACTAAATCAGTACCACATCTAAGTGCAGCAAGTGAGGATAATACTGGGGCCCCATGGTAAATGTAACTTCCGCCAATAACAATTACAATTCCATTATCACCTTTTCTAGAGGTAGATTTTCTTGTAGGTATAAAATTTTGAACAATTGAGGATGAAAGGATTTGGGGTTCCATGATACAACAGTCTAGATATTGGATGAATAAATATTGTTTTCAGGAGAAATTTTGAATTAATCTAGTTTTTTGTACTTTTTTTAGTGGTTTTTGCTTTAGTGGTTTTTGCTTTAGTGGTTTTTGCTTTAGTGGTTTTTGCTTTAGTGGTTTTTGCTTTAGTGGTTTTTGCTGTCCTTCCAAAGAATGCTTTTCTTGCAAAACATAGGTAAGTGGTATGTCCAATTCCCTGGAATGAATGTCTAGTTTTTCCTTCTCTAGCTGCAATTGTTCTTATAATGTGCTCAGTTGATTCAATATCAGTAAATTCATTTTCAATTAAGGCAATAGTTAATTTTTCTAATTGATTCATAGTTGGACAGATTGCAAATATACAACCACTTCCTTTTAGCATCTGTCTTACTTTAGGAAGAACAACCCAAGGATCACCTAAATCAATTAATGCAACATCCATTTCAGTAACTGGAATTTCTTTAGAAGTTTTTAGATCTAAATTAGTTTGAGTGACATATTTAGAAAGACCAGCTCTACGAATATTTTTTTCAGCAATCTTCATAAATTTCTCGTCAACGTCAAATGTGTAAACATGTCCTCTAGGTTTTACAATACTTGCAACAAATGAAGTCATAGATCCACTTCCAGTTCCAATTTCAAGAATTTTTTGACCATCTTGAATTCCTGCACGTGCAGCAATATAGCCAAGATCCTTTGGATAAACAATTTGAGTTCCATGTTGTATTTTCATTATGTAATCATACATTGTGGGTTCAAGTAAGTAGACGTACTTGTCTTTGTTTGTCATTAATCTAGAACCATATTCTTTTCCAATTGCATCTGCATGTTTAAGCACACCAATGTGAGTATGAAGTGATTCTTTTTTTGAAATATTCATTAACCATTTTTTAGAATTATTATAAAAGAATAAGACTGGAGAATTTTGTTTAATTATTGCCATATTATTTTTCTAAAAATTTTAGATAAGAATCTTTGTCCATAAGTAAACCAATGGGTTATGCAGTTATCCAATTAATTAGATTCTCGCTTATAGATTGAATTGTAGGCATTATAGTATCATTGATAGTTTGGGCTACTTCTGGAAATGCAACTGAAAATACAATTCCAATAATTATTCCTATAATTAGAGATATTTTACCCATAATTTGAGTATACGTTGCCAGTGAAATAATAGTATAGTTGACTAGACATCGTCAATAATAGAGTCTAAAAAATTATTTATTTCGTTTAATTGAGATTATGCCACTAAGAAGCATTAGTGAACCAAAAATTGTTAAAGATAATGTAAGGGTTCCAATAAAGGATAAAGCCCCAATAATTGGGAGAAGTACCCAGGGTTCATGAAGAGTGGGATCATTTAATGACTGAGATGGGAAAAATCCCGAAAATATTAAAACATCTAAAATAAGAATTACAGATCCAAAAAATATCAAATTACCTCCTGCACTCATTATAGTATCCATAGATTCATGGATTGATTAACTTTTTTATTAAATGCCAAAACAAAAATTATCAGTCACAAATATTGAGAATAAAAATAAAAGGCATGAAAAAAGAATTACAATATGAATACATTAGATTATCTCATAAAACAAGATGATCAAATATCACAGTCAATGCCAGAATGTGAAAACATTAACAGGGACGGAGAGGATGAAAATATCTAAACTAAATTATAATTATCAACTTTAGGTTTAAAAATTATAAATTCTTTAATCATATCAAGTAAAAATATTTCAGATTCATTCCGAGTTCCAAACATCAATGGATATTTTTCCATATAATTCAGTAAAACATCTTGTGGAACAGATGTTTCATCGTCACCTCTGATTTCTTTAAAAATATCAATTAATTTCTCTTTTTTATTATTAAGTGGATAAGGCCGTCCATAGGCATCTTTTGTTAAAAGACTATAATCAACTTTAGGGACATCTAAACCAAGAAACTTGAAAGATTCTTTGTCAAGTCCTTGTTTAATGAGTTCTTTACTAATTTTATTAGAAAATAAAATAAAATCTTTTTTCTCGCTTACAGGTAAATTTGATAATTCAATTAAATCTAATAATTTTTTTCTATCAATTAATACAACATCCTTAATTTTTGCCAATTTTTTTGCAGAAGATATGAATTTGTTATTAGTAACAACAATAGCTAATTGTGCATCATATTTTTTCAATGAACCTAATGCCCTTTGAACAGATGTAAAATTTAATTCAGATTCAGAACGTTTAGCCTGAACTGCAATTCTATACTTGCCTTGCTGCAACATCATATCACAACCATAATCTTTTGAACGATTAGTTACAGTTGTATCATAACCCAATTTTTCAAATAATTTAACCAAAAATATTTCAAATTCACGTCCAATGGTATTATCAAGTAAAGCTAAATCATGTGAAATTTCAACCATATTTTGAATTTGAATACTACCTATTAATTTCATTTTGACTTATTAATACCAAAGAAAGTAGCAATACAAATTGACAGAAATTCAATTAGCAGGTTCAGGTGGATGGGTAAATGCAGATCTAACAGATGAACAAGTTACAAAATCAAAACTAGTTCCAAATATGGATAAACATTTTTTGGCCTCACTTGAAAAACTAGATACAGCAAAAATGATAAAACATTTTTGTAAACAATGTAATTCTGAATTTGACGGTCCAACTCAAATACAAATTGAAGAAAAACCAAACGAAGCAGTTGCAGATGGATTAACATTGATAGAGAGAGGTCAATATACTTGTCATCAATGTAATTCAATAATTGGAGAATACCGTGTTTTTCAAAAAAGTGAATAATTACAAATAGCCACATTTTTCTTAAATCAAAGCGTATTCAATAAATAGCGCAATTTTTTAGCAATATTATGGCAAATATGAAATGCGTATCATGTGGAATTAGTTTCTTTTCTCCAATGGGATCAGAGAAATGTTCCAAATGTGCAGGTAGTGAATCTCAAGGTAGTGAGGGACATGATTCCTGTGGTTGTGGACACAGCCATTAACTCTTTTTTCTTTAATCAAAAATATAACTAACAAAAAAAAGAAAAACTATGACAAAAACATCACTAGAAATGAAAAAATTAGTTGAAGAATTTATCAAAATAACTAATGTCAAATATGAAGATCAAACTGAAAAAATAAAAGAAAAAAGTGATTTAGTAGATTGGCAATTCCATGTAGGAACAAATGTAATTGTTAGTAAAAATTCAAACCGAGAGGACAGAGTACATGTTAATGTAAATATGAGATTCTCTCCAGAAGATTCAAAATTACTAATTAAGACAAATCCATCATTTTCAAAAGCAGTGATGGAAATTAGTGAAATTTGCACAATATGCAATATAGGCCATCAATGGATTAAAGATGTAGAAAGTATTGTAGGTTTAGCAATATTCTCACATATAGATGAGCAGAATTTAGATAGAATTTCATTTCACAATGTTTGGGACAATGTAGCAAGAGTATCAGGACATACTCAAAAAATCCTACGTTCAAATTTTAGTAATTTCTCTTCAAAAAATAATTTAGGAGAAGAAACTCTGGATAAATCCATGTATGGATAAAAAATTGAATTTAGAAAATATGCCAAAATATACATACGCTAGTTAAAGCATGAATAAAAGAAATGATTTCTTTTGAACATAGAGTACTAAGTGAATTTAAATTAAAAATATCAAAAGTAGACACATTAGCCAAATCCATTATGAGTCACAGGGAACCTAAAGGTACTGAAGCCAAGGAAGCATCAGAATTTCTTGACGTGTTAGTAAAGGAGATAGATGAGTTTTACAAAAATCATAGTGAAATGTTATCAAATAATGGAAAAAGACCACATGCACGTTCACGTTTACCTGAAACAAAACAATGGATTGATAATATTGAAAGATTTTATGAATTAAATCCACGTCGAAGACCTAGAAAAAAGAATTAATTTTAAAACAATCTAAAAATTTTAAACAGAAAGTAATTCCCAATCATTTTTGCCACATTTACATTGTTTCCCATAGGCATTAATGTAATCCAAGTATTCTAAATCAGTACAAGGACCCTGATCAGGAATATTAATTTTGGAAGTACATTTCCTACATTTAGCAATAAAATCATTCAACAGTATCAATACCAGTATAGAATTAAAAAATGAACCGATTTGAATTTAATATAATCAAAAATTTTGAGATTCAACAAATTCAACAATTGAAAGAATTTCTCCCATTTGAACAAGATGACCATAACTAGTATTTTTAGCATTTTTCATGGGTTTATTATTAACACTAATGAAAAGCATTTTACCATCAGGAAGAGGAATTGTGATTCGTTTAATTTTTGCATAAGATGTAATCGAGTACATTCCATTGCCAATGTGTTCAGCAGATGAAGCGTAATCATCCCATTCACTCCTAGATCTAGACATAGTTGTTTTTGTTTTTTCCATAGGAACAATATTGCTAACACCATTTCTTTGACTATTCCAAAGTAATTGACCACCTGCATCAGATACAGCTGCAAAACGAACAGATTCATTGAAATCCATAAGCATATTCAAAAGTTGTTGATATTTTTCCATTAATTGTCTAGAAGCATTTTACTTAATATAATATTCGAAATTTAAAATTCTAGTGCCAAATAATTTTTCAAACTAAGATTATTCTTCAAAAGTGTTGACGAAATCAACAATAGACATTATTTTACCCATTTCAACATAACGACCATAACTTTTTGTTTTTGTTTTTTTCAGGGGTGTATTATCAACATACACCATTAACAAATGAAATGCATCCAAAGGAATTGTTACTTGTTTAATTTTTTCAAATGATGCAATATGATACAAAGCTCTACCGAGATCATCAGAATCTTCAATTTTACAACGACTAATCCAGTCTTTAGATTCACGTACAAGAGTTTTTTTAATTTCAGGTAAAGGAATTTGGACTTTAGAATCATCTCTAATAGTATTCCACAAGATATTTCCAGAAGTGTCACCAATAGCAGTGAACATAATTGTTGCATCATAATCCATTAACATATGAAGAAGTTTTTCATATCTTGACATTACGGTAATTAAATATTTGTAGAATAAAAACAATTGTTTAAATTAAAAAATAATTGGCACTAGAATTTATCAATAAAATTAATTTATAACTGATTTTATTATTACAAGTGTTATGGAAAATCCGTATAAAGATTTTGTACATGAAGTATGGGAAGAATTTCCACAGCTAGCTGAATGGCATAATTTAGATAACGATATTTTACCAATATGGAAACTTGAACAATTCATCGAAGCAGGTTATCATAATTTTGATGCAGATAGAAAGCCATTATACCATCTCAGTAAAATGATTGAAAATTATGCCCAGGAACATAAAGAACCATTACTAGCAACATTTGAAAAAATTGCAAAATTCTCCTATGTCAAAGAAAGGTATCAAAAGATGGTAAAAGATATGCCCAAAGTATGGATAATTGCTGATTTTGATGATGAAGTGATACCAACGGATGCTCTAATACCAAATTCAGAATTTCTAAGTTGCAGTAATACCAACATAGCAAATGTATGGACAGTGATAACGAGAGGACCATATGGACCATTTGGCTTAATTGCAGAAGAATATGAAGATGGGAAATTCAGAGGGTTCTTCACACTTAATTCCAATGTATGTAGACATGTCCTAAATGTGATGGGCAAAACATTAGGCTCTAAATTTGATATTCAATAAATATTAGAAATTAAAAGATCTAATGTATAAAAAATCATTATTCATTTTCCGTAGAGATTTAAGATTAGAAGATAACATAGGATTGTTTGAATCACTTGAAAATTCTACAGAAGTAATTCCATGTTTTATCTATGATGAGAATTTAATTAGAAATTTGAAAGATTCAAAATTTAGATGGAATTTTCTTAATGAATCATTAGTAGATTTAGATACAGAGTTAGGAAAAAAAGGAACCAGATTACAAATACTAGAAGGAAAGCCCGAAAAAATATTAGACAGGATAATTAAAAAGTACAATATAGATGCAGTGTTTCTAAATACAGATTTTACCAATTATTCACAAAGTCGAGATGAAAAAATATACCAAAGTTGTAAAAAAAATAAAATATCATTTCACAGTACACTAGATTTTTTACTTCACAATCCAAATGAAATAAAAACTAATGAAGGCTCAGCATATACAATTTATTCATTTTTTTATAAAAAAGCAAAACAGATACCAATTAGAGGGATCATTAAAAATATTAAAAAAAATTATTCAAAAGAAATTATTTCAGATGATAAGATTAAAAATTCTAAAATAAAAAATAATGAAATTATAGGAGGACGTAGAGAAGCATTAAAGATTTTGAAAAACTTGGATAAATTTAGAAATTATGACAAAATAAGGGATTTCCCAGGATTAAACCAAACAACAATGCTTTCGGCGCATAACAAATTTGGAACAATTTCAATTAGAGAAATTCACAACCAGATTAAAGAGATTTTAGGCTCAGATCATACAATAATGGGTGAAATATACTGGCGAGAATTTTTCAGTTACATATTATTTCATTTCCCACACGCTCAAAAAACATCATTTAGACAAAAATTCCAAAAAATACCATGGTCAAAATCCAAAGAATCCTTTAAAAAATGGAGTGAAGGAAAAACAGGATTTCCAATTGTGGATGCAGGAATGAGACAATTGAATGAAACAGGATTTATGCACAATAGGGTTAGAATGATTGTAGCATCATTTCTGACTAAAGATCTACATATCGATTGGAGATGGGGAGAAAAATATTTTGCAGAAAAATTAATTGATTATGATCCAGCTGTAAATTCAGGTAACTGGCAATGGGCAGCATCAACAGGATGTGATTCAGTTCCATATTTTCGAATTTTTAATCCATGGAGACAACAAGAAAGATTTGATGTTAATTGTGATTATATTAAAAAATGGATTCCAGAATTAGAAAAAATAGAACCAAAAATTATTAATAATTTGTGGAAAGAATTTCCAAGAAATTTAAAATATCCAAAACCAATGTTAATTCATAAAATTGAAGCAGAAAAAACAAAGCAAATTTTTAAATCACAAAAATAAAAAAAATTGGCACTATTTTAAAAAATTATTAGTGTATTATATACGGAAAAAAAAGTAATGAATTATGAATGAACATTTTGTAAGTTTTATTGATGACATATGGAATAAATTTCCAACATTTAAAGAAATAAAAAATACAGATCTTACAGACCATAACGTATTATGGGCATTAGATGAATACAGAAAAGCAAATTATGTTAATTTCAAAACAGGCAAAAAAGAGCTATATAGATTAAGTATCCTTATAGAAAATTATGCTGTAAAGCATAACACTCCATTATTAGCTACTTTTGAAACTGAAGCCAGATACAAGTATGTCGAAGAAAGATATAGAGAAATTCTAGAAAAAATTTCACATGCATGGATAATAGGTAATTTCAATAATCCAGAATTAGCACCACATCCACCATCGTCAGCAGAAGTAATTAGCTGTGATGGAACTAATATTTCTCCAATGTGGATTGTAGTGACAAAAGACGATAATGGACCATTTGGACTAGTAGCAGAAGACATAGGAGACCACGAGTATAGAGGATTCTTTACATCAAATTCAGATATTCTTTCAAAGGTAATTGAGGACATCAATGAGCAATTAAAAATAAAAATTACAATATAAAATAGAAAAAAAAATTAAAAACAATTTTAAAAAAACTACAAAAAAGACAAATAAAAAATGGCTATACGATTTGGATGATTTCAGATTTCTTGGATTGAACAAGTTTTAAAATTTTTGTAATTGAAAGATTTTGCCCAATAGAAGCATTCCAATTTTCTGAATCATTTTTTACAGCTTGACCTCCAACAATAATTGGAATTGCATATTTATCATTAATTTTTTGAACCATTCTTTTAGCAGACAAAATATTTTCATCAAGGGTAATAGAAACAAAAATACAATCAGGATTATTGTATTCAATAGATTCCATTATTGATGAAATAGGTGTAAAAGGAGAAAGATTGTAGACCGTATTTCCTGCAGATGAGAGTTGTGATTCAAGTACTTTTGTACCAAATGTGTGTTGTTCACCATAAGGTACACAAATTAGAATTTTTTTCTTTTTTAATTTAGTAGGATTAGTTTCTAAAATTAAATTCAATAAATCCTGAATTGCATTATAACAAGTTGTTTGCGTACCTAAATCAATTTTTTTGGAATAACCCAATGATTCTATTTCTTCAATCAAAGGAATCAAAACATCAGTAAGAAATGACTCAAAACCATATATTTTTTTATATGATTCAAGTAAAGAATTTGCTTCAACATAATCACCATTTTTGAAAGATGAAAGTAAATCTTTTTGAAGTTTTTCAGTTATTTCATTTTGAACGGTAGGTTGAAAATATTTTTGATTCATAAAATAATCAATTATTTTTTCAGAATCTCTAAAATTTTCAGGAATATCAGAAAGAGATACATCAGATTCTATTCCGAGATATTTGATAATACTCTGTTTTGATGTCTTTTTTTTAGAATCCCAGTCACTTTTTACTAGATAGAGGTATTTTTGGTCACGGATGGATTTTACTCTCAAATATGCCATTGAATAGAATATGGATTTAGTATTTAATCCGATTACGCACCATGATGAGTATCTAGATGTTTTTAGATCCATGAATTTTTTAAAAAATAAGAAAATCTAGATGTTAAAACAGACACATGTATCAACCACCTACTTCTGTGGCACCAGTTAACAGAATATTAAAAACTCTTAATACTAGAAATTATTCAAAAAATGATATCAAAATGAGTTATACACAGATTAGTAATGATCACTTAGAGACATTAGAAGATACACATATCCTACTATTTCATGAAGAACAACAAAAAGCTGAAGAAATAGAATTTAACTTCATTAAGACAGGTTTAGATAAAAAACAAACTTGTTTCTATACTACAAATGATCCTGAAAAATTAAAAGATAGAATGGAAAAATTTGGAATTGAAATTAACAATAATATTAAAAATGGATTACTAAACATTGTTCAAATTCCAAAAGAATTCGAAGAGTATGAAAAAATGATTATGGGTAAAGTAGAATCACTACCACAAGATGGAAAAATTAGAGTGGTATCAACACATTATTTTGACTTCAATAAGGAAAGAAAAACAGAATCAATGGAAGAAATTGAACAATGTGTAGATGACAGATTTCATAAAATTCCAGGAAATTTTATTTGTTCATTTCATGTACCAAGTGTTGATAAAGAATTGGCACCACAATTTATGAAGAATTTACTTGATTCACATCACGAAATCTTATTTCTTACAAAAGACAATAAAATAGAAAAATTCAATTTTGTCTAAGTTAATCTTTGAGTAATTTCATTGATTAAATCATTAACACTAGAATAATCTTGATAAAATTTAGTTCCTAATTCAGTAGTATCTATTTCATTTTCCATTTTAATTAGTCCTTTCTCAGTCATCTCATTAAGATATTTCAATAGTTTATCATACGAGGTATTGCTTTTGTGTTGAAGTCTAGTTTTAGATATAACTTCATTATTTTGTTTTTCTAATAAAATTGCAGAAAATACATCAAAATAAATTTGTAATTTACTTCTTTTATCACGCATTATTACTTCATTTAAAATGAATTTTGCTTATTAAAAAATTATACTCACATAACAAAAAAGGGCTATAGTTGGAAACTAATTCGTCAAGAAAGTGTCAATCGTTTTTTGATTCCAATTATAACTATAGCTGGAACCCCTAGATACATTCCCAAATTCAATGCAATTACTGACAATCCAATACTCAAAACTTCAGACTCAGATTCGGCATTCTCCATTAATGATAAACTGGAAATCATTGGAGTGATTGCAAGCTTTACTGCTTCTTTAAACAATGGATGTTCTCTTTCCATGTCTGCAATGGTTGGACTAAATGAATAGTAAATGTCGTTAAATGTACTCATGAATGCAG
>ENA-OSET01004114-OSET01004114.1-sediment-metagenome-genome-assembly--contig:-NODE-4114-length-13026-cov-50.265040_pt1 | contig 13026 bp, 10 predicted proteins | sample MGYA00237882_ERZ534229 | MGnify/ENA primary metagenome ERZ534229 (study PRJEB26408, sample SAMN06266212) | sediment metagenome | isolation source: Hudson Canyon methane seep mesocosm | place...
ACCGAATTCACTTTAATTTCCGGCGTGGTTTTAGGCATAACAATGAGTGCTTTAATACCCAGCTTCTGAGCTGATAAAGCGACACCTTGCGCATGATTCCCCGCAGAAGCCGCAATCACACCGTTTTGCTTTTCCTTATCACTCAAAAAAGCAATTTTGTTATACGCACCTCGAATTTTAAAGGAGAAAACGGGTTGTAAGTCCTCTCTTTTTAAAAAAATTTGATTGGCAACTCGTTTAGATAAACTAGGTGCAAAGTCTAGCGGTGTTTCTTCTGCGACATCATAAACTTTGGCGCGCAGAATTTTTTTTATGTAATCTTGAGGCATGCTTATACTAGTTGCTTTTGAAGTGAGTGTAAGATGTTATAATCTCATAGTCTATTAACGTCTCATTATCACACAAGCTGATTAATAAGGTAATATTTCACTCTAACCGACATATTTTAATAACCTAGGATATCAACATTGACCGCTACTAAAGATTTTTCCGAGGTCGTTCAAGAACATCAACTTATAACACAGCACTTAGCAAATAAAACACCGCTGATTGCACATGCCTCCAAGTTGATTATTAGCACCTTAAGTTCTGGACACAAAATATTATTATGCGGTAATGGGGGTAGCGCTTCAGACTGTCAACACTTTGCCGCTGAATTAGTCATTCGTTATCACAAAAATCGGCGCGCATACCCCGCAATAGCTTTAACAACAGATAGTTCAATTTTAACTGCGCACCCCAATGACTTTTCATTTGATAGCCTATTTTCGCGCCAAATAGAAGCATTAGGTAATGCAGGTGATTGTTTGATTGCCTTTTCCACATCAGGAAATAGCGAAAATGTAGTGCAGGCAGCTTTAACAGCAAAAGAAAAAAAATTATCTGTCATTGGCTTACTTGGTCATGATGGTGGCCGTTTAAAGTCAATCGCAGATATGCCAATTGTTATTCCATCTACCACCACTGCACGTATACAAGAAATGCATATGCTGATTTATCATTGGTGGTGTGAAAAAGTAGATGAGATGTCAGAATGATTAGCTCTATTCCAAGCTTCAAAGGATTAAACATACTGGTCGTTGGCGATGTAATGCTAGATTATTATTGGTCTGGCCAAACACAACGCATATCACCAGAAGCTCCAGTACCTGTAGTGAATGTTGCAAAAAAAGAAGGCCGCGCTGGTGGCGCAGGTAATGTTGCGCTGAATATTGCCTCTTTAGCTGCAAAAGTCACTCTCTTAGGCTTAGTTGGTAATGATAGCGAAGCGACAGAACTGGAACACCTTTTGGTATCAAAAGGTGTTCGATGTGATTTTATCACTACACCTAACAACCCTACGGCTTGTAAATTACGTGTAGTGGCACAGCATCAGCAATTAATACGACTCGATTTTGAAGAACCTTTAATCAATTTTGATTACACAAAACTAATTGAGCGCTACACGCTTGCTCTTAAAAATGCCGATGCCGTTATTTTTTCTGATTACGCTAAAGGCGTTTTAGTCCATATTCCACAATTACTTGCATTAGCTAATCAACACAATGTAAAAAGCTTTGTTGATCCTAAAGGCGCAGATTTTCTCCGATATAAAGGCGCAAGCCTAATTACGCCTAACCGCTCTGAATTTCAAGAAGTCGTTGGCGAATGCCATAATGATGAAGAGCTCATTACCAAAGGTCAATCGTTACTAGCACAATACCAAATTGATGCTCTACTAGTGACACTAAGTGAGCAGGGTATGGCCTTAATTGAACCAAATAAGTCCACTTTTTTACCAACACAGGCGCGAGAAGTTTTTGATGTTACTGGCGCTGGAGATACGGTCATTGCAAATATGGCTCTAGGTGTTGCCGCTGGATTAGCCTTACATCATGCTATGCATTTAGCTAATATAGCGGCAGGAATTGTAGTGGGGAAATTTGGTACATCCACCGTTTCCGCACATGAATTAAATCGTGCTTTGCATGGCGATAGTGAGCACTTATATGGCGTTGTTTCTGAGTCAGAACTGCATGACACTTTAGTATTCTCACGTCAAAGCGGTGAAAAAATTGTAATGACTAATGGCTGCTTTGATATTTTACATGTTGGGCATATTGCTTATCTTGAGCAAGCGAGACTATTAGGTGATCGTTTAGTGGTAGCAATTAACTCAGATGAGTCGGTACGCCAACTTAAAGGTGAATCTCGCCCGATTAATAACTTGGAAGATCGTATGACGCTAATTGCTGCGCTTGGCTGTGTTGACTGGGTTATTCCTTTTACAGAAGAAACGCCTGAGCGCATTTACAATAAGTTTTTACCCGACGTCTTAGTTAAAGGAGGAGATTACAATCCCCAGCAAGTTGCTGGCGGTAAAGCGGTAACCGACGCGGGAGGATCCGTGGCTATTCTTGATTTTATCGATGGTCGCTCAACAACAAATATGATTGAGCGCATTAAGCATCAGTAAATTACTTTTTAACCTTATATAAAGATATAAATATGATTATTGTCACCGGTGGCGCAGGCTTTATTGGAAGTAATATAGTTAAAACATTAAACCAACAAGGACGTAACGATATTATTATCGTTGATGATTTAACTGATGGCACAAAGTTTCGTAATATTGTTGATTGCGATATTAGTGACTACTGGGATAAAGATGATTTCCTACAAAGAATACAAAACCAACAAGGCCTACCAAGCAATATAGAAGTTATTTTTCATGAAGGCGCCTGCTCATCCACGACCGAATGGGATGGCAAATTTATGATGCAAAATAATTATGCCTATTCTAAAGCTTTGCTACATTACTGCTTAGATCACAACATAGCACTTATTTACGCCTCCTCAGCTGCTACTTATGGCGGTAATCAAGAGTTTTCTGAAAGCCGTGAATTTGAAGGGCCATTAAATGTATACGGCTATTCAAAATGGCAGTTTGACCAATATGTAAGAAGCCTAGATTTAAGTCATTATCAATCACAGGTAATTGGTTTACGTTATTTCAATGTCTATGGCCCAAGAGAGCAACATAAAGGAAGCATGGCGAGTGTTGCTTTTCATTTACACAATCAAATTTTAAAGGGTGAAAATCCTAAATTATTTGCAGGCTGTGATGGCTATGAGAATGGCGGGCAATTACGTGACTTTATCTATGTAAGCGATATAGTCTCAGTTAATTTATGGTTATTTAATCACCCAGAAGTAAATGGTATTTTTAATGTCGGCACTGGTAAAGCACAGTCCTTTAAAGATGTGGCAAATGCGGTAATAGATTTTCACCAAACAGGTAGCATTGAATATATTCCATTTCCTGAACATTTAAAAGGCAACTATCAAAGTTACACTCAAGCAGATATGCGTAAGCTGCGTTCAGCAGGCTATACTCAAGCTTTTAAAACAGTCCAAGAAGGTATTGCTTTATATTTAGCAGAATTAAATAAAACCTCCGGATCATAATGCCTTTCATTTATATAGCTAACTCTTTTTCACCCTCAAATAAAATAATATAGCACTATGCCCCGTATTGTTTATATGCCTTCTACTCCACTTAATGTCTTTGTAAGCACAGTTCTTGCTATCGCTCGCAAAGACTTAGATAGCGCAGAACTTTGGTTAATTGACCAAAAAAACATTGACTCTAACCACTACTTCGATTCAATTAAAAAATGGACTGATAACCCTTTCCTAAAAATAAGAATTTTTTCAGGACAAGAAAAGGGGTGGAAAAAAAAGCAAGAACGCCATCGAAACTTTAAATTAATCGCCCAAGGCTTACATGATTTCCAACCTGAGATTATTGCGGTCGGCAGTGATCGGCGTCTAGAGTTTCAATATGCCATGCATATAATGAAGTCCTCAAAAAAACCAGCTCAAGGCTGGTATATTGATGACGGATTATATTCTTACGCAGGCCGACCGTACCATAAGATAAACGATAACGTTAATAAACTATTAAAAAAATTGTGTTATGGTTTTTGGTGGGATGAACCAAAAACCATTGGTGCTTCAAACTGGATTGATCAAGCTTGGTTATTTAAGCCTGAATTTTCAATAGCGCCAATCCAAAAAAAAACATGCTCACAACTTAAACCTTCATGGCTAACAGCGCCTGAAATAAAAAACCTAAGTAAATCTATTTTATCCACCTACGGTATACAAAACTCTAAGCTTGCTGAACTAGAGTACTTAGATATCTTATTGTTGGTACCCCACCCAGCAAATTTAAAAAAAATAAACAATTATGCTGATAACATTCACAACTTTATAAAAATGCTACACATAAATGGAATTAACATCGGTATCAAATATCATCCGCGAACCGTAGAAAAAGACCCGTTACATTTTAGTAACTATACTAATACCTTATTAGTTCCAAGCGAGATTGCTTTCGAATTTATTCTTCCTTTTCTAAAAGCATCAACTCATATAATTGGGGATATCAGCTCAGCATTACTAACTGCACAATGGCTAAGACCCGACGTTCAAGTAACCGCATTACTAGATAGTGCAAATACCTTCCAAAATGAATTCCATAATTTATATGAAGCATTAGGAATAAAATATGTAGAGCATTTACAAGACTTGACCCTTTCTAACCATAAAGCTGAACTATAACCAACTCAATTCACTAGATATAGCTAGCTATTCTCACTACACTGAAAAAGAGCATTTATCTTTAGATTGTTTTATCTCTGATGCTGAAACAAATATTGAACAAATGATAGATACTATTCTCAGCGATATTAAATAAAACCAACTCCTCCTAAATTACTTCTTATGAAAATAGCTATCGTTAAACTATCCGCTTTAGGCGATATTGTGCATGCAATGGTGGCATTGCAATTTATTAAAGCCTTTGATGAAAATATTCAGATTGACTGGATAGTGGAGCAAGGGTTTGCTGAAATATTACGCCACAATCCTGATATTCATCAAATTTTAACGGTTAACTTAAAAACCTTAAAAAAAAATAAAATGGGATTATGGGCAGAAATTAAAAAAGTACGTGCCTTTGCAGAAAATGATTATGATTTAGTGATTGATGCGCAAGGTTTATTAAAATCAGCCATTACAGCTAAATTAATAGGGCATAATGTTGTAGGTTTTGATAAATATTCTATTCGAGAAAAGGTAGCGTGCTACTTATACACTAAAAAAGTTCATTACCCATACAACTTAAATACAATAGATCGTCACGCTGCTTTGTTATCTGAACCCCTTGAATTCAAAATTAACACTCAACAAATTCATAACAAAAAACCATTCCTTTATTACTCTGATACTCAAAAAATAAACAACTACCTGAGTCACACATCCAAAAACATACTACTCGTTATTGGTTCCAGTAAGGAAAGAAAAAACTATCCAAAAGAAAAATTTTTACAAGTCGCTAATGAACTAAAACAAAATGCGTTACTAGTGTGGGGAAACCCAGCAGAAAAAGAAAAAGCGCAATGGATTGCGAATCACTCAAATTATACACAAGTATTGCCCCAGCTTAATTTGAATGAGCTAAAAGCACTCATAGCACGCTCAGACTTAACCATCGGTAACGATACTGGCCCAAGCCATATGGCTTGGGGACTAAACAAACCATCCATTACTTTATTTGGCTACACCCCTTCTAGTCTCGCCTATCAAACCGACATAAATAAAGTCATTAAATCTGGCTCAGTTATAAATCCTTATAAACTAAATAAACAAGACTTTTCTATACAAGATATTGAGGTTCAAGAAGTCGTCAATATAGCTCGTGGGCTTTTGAAGTAATGCGCTTAATTTATACGTTTTGTTTCACCCTTCTCACCCCGTTTATTTTATTGCGATTATTCTGGCGAGGTTTTAAAGCACCTGCATATCGTATGCGCTGGCGTGAGCGCTTAGGTTTATATAATTTTCAAGGTACACAAAACTGCTTATGGTTTCATGCCGTATCAGTAGGAGAAGCTGAGGCACTTTTTCCATTAATTAAGCTATGGCAGAAACATCACCCTGAACAAGCGATTCTTATTACAACAACCACACCAACAGGCTCCAAACGCGTAAAAAACGTTTTAGCCGACAGCGTAGAGCATGTCTATTTACCCTATGATTTACCCTTTATTACTAAGCGCTTTCTAAATCATTTTCAGCCCAAACTAGCGGCTATTATGGAAAAGGAAATTTGGCCGAATTTATTTTCCCAGTGTGCTAATAAAGGAATTCCTCTATTTATTATCAATGCGCGCCTTGCAACAAAATCTGCTAAAAATTATCAAAAAATTCCACTACTAGTATTACCCGCACTTAATGCTGTTAATGCTGTTTTTACACAAACAACAGAAGACAGCCAAAATTTTATTGATCTTGGCATCCCCAGTGAAAAAGTCATTGTGTTGGGAAATATGAAATTTGATGTAGATATTACACCGGAACTGATTGAACAAGGACACCGCTTAAAACAAAATATGTTTAAGAATCGCTTTGTACTTATTGCTGCCAGTACACATGATGGGGAGGAAAATATTTTACTAAATATTTATCAAAAACTTAAACCAAGTATCCCAGAGTTGTTATTACTTATAGCGCCACGCCATCCAGAGCGTTTTTTTACCGTAAAATCTCTAGCGGAAACAAAGCACCTAACAACAGTGATGCGTAGCCACGGTACAGATGTAACAATAGATACTGACATTTATATTGCAGATACTATGGGGGAACTAAAAATGCTTTATACTGCTGCGGATATTAGTTTTGTCGGAGGGAGCCTCATACCTATCGGTGGACATAATATTTTAGAACCATTAGCCGTTGGCACGCCAGTAATATTTGGTAAGTATATGGTAAATTTTAAAGAAATTACTCACAATGTCTTAGCCTGTAAGGCAGGAATACAAGCAAATACTGAACAAGAAATTATTATAGCAATTCAGCAGCTCCATACAAGTCATACATTTAGGCAGTCTTTAATTGATAACGGAAAGCAATTTATGAAGCAAAACCTAGGCGTGACACAACGCATTCTTACAAAACTAGAAAACTATGCACATAACTAACAACCAGGCTATCAGTGGCCTATGTTTTATCATCCCTGCTTTTATCTTAGTAATCCCAGTACTAGCGGTAGAAGTTGTATTTCCTATACTAGTTCTATATAGCCTTATTTACTGCTACCAACAGAAAATTAATCCATTAAAGTATGCTCCAACCTGCTTTTTGTCTTATTTATGTTTATTCTTTTTTAGTGCTAGTTTATTGTCTATCCTTTTCTCAGACATCTCACTATATGCACTCAAACGCTTAGTTAAAAATTATCACTTTTTAGTTGCTCCTTTTTTAACTGTTTTTCTATACCAACACGTCAATAGGGAGCAACTTAAGTTATCCATAAAAATAGGTGCCTTGTTAGCAGGTATAATAGCTCTCTGGCAATCTTTTCATCTTGGAATTCGAGCGCACGGTTCAGTAAATGCTATTCTCTTTAGTGATATGGCACTCTTACTCGCCTTTTTCTCTCTATTAGACATCTGGCAAGAATCCAAACAACACAAATGGCTTAGCGTTACGAGTTTTATTTTTGGCATAATAGCTGTCGTTTTATCATTATCACGAGGCGCTTGGATTACTGTGCCAGTGCTTTTAATCGCACTCATTTTTATTTGGCATAAGCAACAACAAATATCAACTAAAACCATCAGTATTTTATTGCTTGTAGGCTTTCTTTCTATCGGCACACTTAGCTTAACCCCTCAGGTACAAACTAGATTTCAGGGAATGCAGCACGACTTAGCTATATATAAAACTAATAGTTTAACCTCTGTCGGCATGCGTCTAACATTATGGGATGCCGCGCGCACTCTTATTCCTGAGCGCCCTATCGTAGGGTTTGGTATGCATAATATAAAAAATGTACTCACGCTTTATTTCCAAGATAAACCCGACTTGATGAGATTAAATCACTTTGGGCATTTCCATAATGAATATTTAACAACTTGGGTTTTAAAAGGCGCAATAGGAGAGCTAACTTTAATAGCCTTATTATTTTCCCCTATCTATATTTTTTATAAACGTATATCCCCTAAACTCGACAACTATTTTTCAGGTTTAGGCATACTATTATGCTCGGGCTATGCCTTCTTCGCGATAACTAATTTAGTGTTTGGTCATGGAATTATAGATACCTTCTTCGTCTTTTTTTTAGCGGTAACATCTCACTCATTCGACAGTAATAGATTTAGCACTCCACACAATGATTAAAAAAAATACACAGCCTATTTCGGGATTTTATACTTACAAGCGCCTTTTAAAATACCTAACTCCTTCGATTAAATTTTTTATAGTGAGTTTTATTGGCTTTGCAATGATTGCTTTAGCACAACCCTTGCTTGCTGAAATGATTAAAATTATCATCGAAACCTTAGAAACAGGTAATAAATCTGATACTCAATATTTACCTCTCTATATTATTGCCTTAGTTGTATTTAGAAGCTCGGGAAGCTTTTTAGGAAACTATTTTTTAATCAAAGTGTCTGTCAATGTTGTACATAAGCTACGTAGGGAGTTATTTGATCATTACACAAAGCTTTCAACTGAATATTTTGATGCTCAAAACAGTGGTCACATGATTTCTTTAATTACCTATAATGTTGCTGAAGTTGCACGTGCTATTACAAACTCAGTACGAATTTTTATACGCGAAGGGCTGACTACCATAGGGCTTCTTGCTTATTTAACATGGATCAATTGGCAGCTAACCTTAGTTTTTCTCGCCATTACCCCCTTTATTGCATTTACCGTAATCTTTGTTAGTAAGCGACTTAGAGCCTTAAGTAAGAACATCCAAAACTCAATGGGCGATATGACTCATATTACATCTGAACTTGTTTTAGGTAATCGTGTTGTCAAATGTTTTGGAGGTTCTGAATATGAAATACAGCGTTTTAAAGAAAGTAGCTTATTCAATAAACAACAGTCATTAAAAGTTGGGTTGTTTACATCTATTCAAAATCCTGTTATGCAATTATTGGTTGCTTTTGCTCTTGCAACACTTCTTTTTCTCGCTTTACAGCTAATGGAAGGTGCAAGCACAGGCGCTTTCGTTTCCTATTTGCTGGCTGCCTTCATGATGCCAAAATCTATCCAGCAACTCGTTAACGCCAACAATGACATCCAAAAAGGCATCGCGGCGGCAAGTGATATTTTTGAAATATTAGATATAGAAAAAGAAAGTGATTTAGGCTCACTGACAAAAGCTAAAGGCAAAGGGGATTTAATTTTTAAGAATCTTTCTTTCTACTATCCTAACTCTGAGAAACCCGCGCTTAAAAACATTAACCTTTCTATACACTCAGGACAAACTGTTGCGATCGTCGGAGCATCTGGCAGTGGTAAAACCACTTTAACTAACCTTATTCCACGATTTTATGACTACAGCCAAGGGAAAATTGTACTGGATGGTGTAGAAATCACCGAATATACTTTAGAAACATTAAGAGAACAAATTGCCTTAGTCACTCAGAATATTACTTTATTTAATGATACCGTTTTTAATAATATTGCTTACGGTTCATTAGAAGGTGTGTCTGAAAAGGATGTTTTAAAGGCAGCAGATGATGCCTATGCCACGGAATTTATCAATGATTTAGCTTATGGCATGCAGACTGAAATAGGTGAACATGGTATTCAATTATCGGGAGGGCAGCGTCAACGCCTTGCAATTGCACGCGCTTTATTGAAAAATGCACCGCTATTAATTCTTGATGAAGCAACGTCTGCATTAGATACGCATTCCGAACGCTATATTCAAAAAGCACTGGAGCATGTTATGGCGCATAGAACGACCATTGTTATTGCACATCGTTTATCAACTATCGAAAATGCAGATGTAATTTTGGTAATGGATCAAGGTGAAATTATTGAACGTGGCTCACATGCAGAGTTATTAGCTAAGCAAGGATCCTATGCTAAATTACATGCTTTACAGTTTAGTGAAAGTTAAAGCGAGGGGTATCAATTACACACTCATTTACATAAACATTAAATAGTAGTCATAAATAATCGTCTTAATACGAACATCGCTAAAGATATCCGTTGATTTTAACTTTTCAACTGCTCCAGCCCTTCTTAAATGAATACTTCGCCAAGTATGAAAGACTATTTCTTCCTGCAACATGGGCTCTAGGTATTTTTTAACAAAAGGATACAGCCTCGAGTCAAATGAAATAGCAGGCATACCTTGAGTATAAACATAAGTATTTATTCGTTTTGCCTCTAAGAGCAAAGCTTGTGAATTATTTACGTCCATTAAATTTATAATCTTCCTTGTTGGCATAAAATAAGCGCAATGAAAACCACTGTCATTAAACGCCTTAAATAACCCTTTTTCATTTGAAGACTCAATAATAGAATACTTTTTGAATGCATACAGCTTGTCCAGCTCATTCAGCCTGAGTAGCATTTTCCTTGCATTATTTTCATTAAGATTTTTAATGTCTAACCAAATTTTCTTTATTGGATATTTAGATAAAAGACTTAAATAATCTTCAAAAGTTTCACCATTAAGATCTTTTTCTTTATGCCCAACTTCAAAATAACTTTTTTTCCCTTCCTTGAAAAAAAGGTCTACTTCAAAAGAAAGCAGTTTATGATCCAGTACCTTTTGTAAACTTTCAGTATCGTTAATTCTATGTGAAATTAAACGGCCATCTAAACCCTCTTCCAATAACTGTTTCAAATTATTTTTATGATTATATTTAATATACCCGACTATACTTAATACTAAAAATATAATGACAACTGATACAGACCTAACCCATATTTTATTAATCATCGGATACCCTTACCTACTAATCCGCACATAAGTTTAATTTTTCATTAATTCCATTTTTATCAGCACTAACACCCAGGCAGCCTAAAACAGTATGGAAAATATTATCATGTGAAATCTCTTGGTCTTTACCTATCATCGATAATTTTTTATATACTTTATTCCCAGTTTTTGTAGCAATAAATTCAGGCGAAAGCCAAGCTAACATTGGAACATGAAACTGCTCTTTAGGAGCAGTTTTAGGAGATGCTCCATGAAAGTAGTGTCCATTTTCTCCCAAGGACTCACCATGATCTGACGTATAAAAGACAACCGCTTTTTTCCCCTTTAGTTGCTCAATAACCTGAGCAATAAACTGATCCGTTATATAAATTGTATTATCATACGCATTGCTTATTTCTTTTTCTGTACAGTTCATTAAATCAGCTGAATTACAATACGGTTCAAATTTGGCATCTTCTTTTGCAAACCTATCATGATAAGCATAATGAGAACCTAAGGTATGTAATAAAATAATTTGATTTTCTTTTACACTCTCAACAGCTTCACCTAAATAAGGTATCAATTGTTTATCAAATACCTCTTTATTTTTAGAACTTTTAAGTATGGAGGAAAGTGTAACTAATTGATCATAATTAAAATAATGATATAATTTTTGAGCATTTTGTAATGTAAATATTTTTACTGAAAAACCTAAACTCTTAAAAATTTCTATGAATGATGTTTCGCGAGGAACAACCTCATGCTCCTTTTTAGTCATCCTAGAAAAAATGCAGGCTAATGACCTTACTGTAATAGTATCGCAAGACTTAACATTAGAAAAATTAAATACATTTGGCGTTTCTGCAAGTCTAGGAGTTGTATTTAACTTATAGTTATTTATCCCCCAACGGTCTGCTCTAGCCGTTTCGCCTAATATAAATACAACAGTTGTTGCCTCAACATCTACAGCTAAGGAAAACTGTTCTTTCTCTAAAATATTTTCAACATCACTCCATGAAGATGTATATTTCTTATAACTTGTAAATGCTAATTTTGTAAAATAAATTAAATCAACGGGTGAAAAAGAATGAATAGATAATGTTAGCTTCGGATCACGTATAGTGCCAGGGTCCTTAAAAGAGAATTTCTGATTTGAAAATATGATTGCTACCCATGTTATTGCTATGATAGCCGTTACAATCAAAGTCTTTACGCGATGGATAATTGAAGTTTTTTCTACTTTTAGTCTAATTAATATGACTATCGGAATTATAGCGGTACAAAAGACCCATGCAACTAGGTTAATAGACATTAATTCCGATGTCAGCATCACATCATTTACAATCCCACTGAATATAATTTCTTCAGTAAGACCTATTTTATAAAAAAACTTAAAATATAATGCACTGGATGCTGATATTAAAATTAATATAGAAAAAATGGCATGGAACACACGGCCAAATAAAGTTATAACTGATATTAGAATCAAAAATAACAGTGCCACCCAGGTCCCATAAAAATATGTATCAATTACATTATAATTAACTATAAAATTAAAAATGTATAAAAACACGACAATTATTATATTGACCCCATGTAAGGTCATTAGTTTCTCTTTAACCATTTCTAAATATATTTTTTAATTCCATTGAACCTAACGTCTTGTACGTTCTTGTTTTCAGCCAAAAATAATTTCTGTTTTCAATATTTTCACACGACACCGTTAGTTGTTATGTAATCCACTTCGCGAAAATTACGAATCTATAAATCAGAGAGGGTGTACCGATAAAACACAAACTACAATATTATAGTTTGTGTAACAACTAAGCGCCTCCCTAGGTAAATAAGGAGCCAGTTTATCTCAGAACCGCACTAAGTGTATAAGAACTGAAAGCGCAAGCTGCTCGTTCAGTTCCATCATTTCAGTTTATTTACTGCACAGAAGTCCCTGTCCCCAGTGCATCTTTAGCACCTTGTTGGAACTTAGCTTTTAATTTATTAAATGCTGACCATAAAGTTTTATCCATAACCACTTGGTTACCAATAGAAACAATCACACGGGTTAATTCGGGTATCTTGGTCTTAGTCGATATCATATAAATAGGCTGGACATAAAGTACTGAGTTTTTACCCATCGGTAAAATAACCATCCGTCCTTTAACAACATTTGAGCCATGCTGGTCCCATAAAGTGAACTGCTCTGATATTTCAGGGCTTTGATCAATTAAAGCCTCTACTTGCGCAGGCCC
>ENA-OSET01004115-OSET01004115.1-sediment-metagenome-genome-assembly--contig:-NODE-4115-length-13026-cov-3.169125_pt1 | contig 13026 bp, 14 predicted proteins | sample MGYA00237882_ERZ534229 | MGnify/ENA primary metagenome ERZ534229 (study PRJEB26408, sample SAMN06266212) | sediment metagenome | isolation source: Hudson Canyon methane seep mesocosm | place...
TAATCTCGCCTAACATGGTCACCAACGCAGGGCTTCGACCAATAATCTCCGGGGGGTAGTCGGTCTCCATCAAACGCTGGGCAACTTGTTGTTTGTGTTCAACGCGGGCTTCAAGCTCTTCGATATGACGACTGGCTTTAATCGCCGCCGCGACCGCTGCCACCATTGCCCTTATCTCAATGGGGTCGAGTGCATCAAAACTCCCGGCCTTCATCGCATCCAGCGTTAAGACTCCCCAAGGGTGTCCATCAATTAAGATCGTACTGCCCATACAGTCATGTACATGCAACTGCTCGCACTCGTTATCGACCAAACCGTCATAGGGGTCGGGCAATTCTGAGTGGGCGTCGAAGCGAACGAGCTGAGTGTTAGCCAGTATGTTTTGTAAGCGCGGATGGCCGGCAAGCGGAAACCTTCGCGCCATTGCCTCTTCCTTTAACCCCAACATGGCAACCGGGAGCAAATACTTACCTTCGAGTTTCAATAAACCAACCGCCTCGCAAGGGATGGCGCGCTGAATGGCCGCGACCAGGCGCAGGAATCGCTGCTGAGGGGACAGGTCCCGGTTAAGGTCTTCAATGATGTCGATAAAGGGAAGTATATTCATTAGGTCAAAATAACCCATTGAGGGTCCAAATGACATAGAAATATTTAAGGTTATTATGACCTACATTTTAAAAAATCTATATAAAACAAACAATTACGACTTGGCACGAAACATGTAATAGAGAAGACAAACACTATTACTTTAGAGGTAGATGAAATGCTAGACCCAAGCACTATTGAAACAATCAAAGCCACGGTACCCGCGTTAAAGCTCTATGCCGATGACATCACCCGGCATTTTTACCCCCTCTTGTTTGAGAGACACCCCGACGTTGTTCCGTTTTTTAACCAAACCAACCAGGGTAAGGGCACCCAACCCAAAGCCCTGGCCAATGCCGTGATTGCGTACGGAGCCAATATCGATGAGCTAGGCAATCTCAGTGAAGCCGTCGGCAAAATCGTGCAGAAACATTGCTCTCTAGGCATTCAACCCGCTCAATACGACGCAGTAGGCGGGTGCTTGCTGGAGGCCATCGCCGCAGTATTGGGCGAGGCCGCCACGAAGGAGATTATCGAAGCGTGGGGCAAAGCCTACGGACAACTGGCTTCACTGCTCATCGAGGCCGAAGAAAGTGTCTATGCCGCCAATGAGCAGCAAGCCGGTGGCTGGCGCGGCGAACGCAGCTTCACACTCGTTAAAAAAGTGGATGAAAGTGAGGTGATCACTTCCTTCTACTTTGAACCCTCCGATGGCGGTGAAATTCCCCGCTTCATTGCAGGTCAGTTTATAACCTTAGTCCTGGACATACTCGGACAATCTGTAAGGCGCAACTACAGCCTGTCTGACGCCCCCGGTCAAGGTTATTTCCGCATCAGTGTTAAACGTGAACCCCAGGGCACCGTGTCCAATTATCTGCACGATGAGCTTTCAGTCGGTGACACAGTCAAACTGCTTCCCCCCTGCGGTGACTTTGTCCTGCGGAAAAACGAAAAACCCCTGGTTCTGCTGACCGGCGGCGTCGGTATCACGCCAGCCATAAGCATGCTCAATGTCGAAGCGGAGTCAGGCCGGGAGATTCGTTTTATTCACGCGGCGATCAACAGCTCAAGCCACGCATTTAAACATCATGTTGACCAAGTCGCCGCAGCCAATACACAGGTGACTCCGTATTATATCTACAGTGAACCCGAGGCCCAATGCCAACCACACGCAGAGGGATTTATCACTCGTGAAGAAATTGCTCAACATTTGCCAGCGGACAGAAATGTAGAATTTTATTTCCTGGGCCCAAAACCTTTCATGAGTGCGGCGTTGAAAATTGCAAAAGAACTTGGCGTGCCCGACACCCAAATTCACTATGAGTTTTTTGGCCCCAGCGAAGACCTCGCCGCCTAAGCTCAGCCGCAGCCCACAAAAACAGTTAGTGAACTACACTTAAGCAACACCCTTTTCATAGTAGTGTCAGGAGCAAAAACAATGTCAACACACCACACCTATAAAAAAATAGAACTGGTGGGCTCATCCCCCAACAACATAGAAGAGGCCATCAACAATGCATTACAGGAAGCCTCAAAAAGTGTTAACAATATGGATTGGTTCGAAGTCACGGAAACCCGTGGCCACATTACCAACGGCACTGTAGCGCACTATCAGGTCACCTTAAAAGTCGGTTTCAGAATCGAAAACAGTTAGCGAGCCGCCGCACGGCGAACTTCTCCGGGCGGCACGCCGACAACTTTCTTGAAGGCTTTTCGGAATGCGGTCTCCGACTCATACCCGCACTGCTCCGCTATCTGCCCGAGAGACAGCGCGCTGGTTTCCAGAAGCCCTTTTGCCTCCTGCATACGCCAGGCCGTTAAATATTGCATCGGCGGCACCCCGGTTAATTCATTAAACTGCCGGGCAAAAGAAGACCGCCCCATGACCGCTTCGCCTGCGAGAGACTCCAGAGTCCAGCGCCGTGCCGGGTGATTGTGAATCGCACACAAGGCTCTACTGATCTTGGGATCAAACAAAGCAGTTAATAACCCAGAATCAACCTGACCGAGCTCGATTTGCTGTCTGAGCACCTCAACAAATAATAGGTACGCCAGCTGGTTGATCACAGAATGATAGCCCGGCGCTCTACGATTTAACTCAGAAATCATCAAATCGACCAGAGCCCGGATCGTTGAGGACATACTCATATCACTCAGATCCATCACAATGACATCTGACAGGGAGTCCAGCAAAGGCCACGCCGCCCGGCTTTGAAACTCAAAAAAACCACACACCATATTGGTATAGGGCCCCTCAATTTCATCGACCGCCGCATTGATCATGTGCTCCTCTGGCACCTCACTCGATCCAGCAATAATGTGCTGGTTGTCCCGCGGAAATAACACCAGATCTCCGGCGGATAACATTTGTGCCGGCCTGCCCTCAGTGTGCAACCAGGCCTCTCCACGACCTATCAAGTGAAACGGAATGCGGCGACTGCCGGATGTATCTACTGCCCACGCACCACAGAAGTCGCCATTGCTGTACACCTCGGCTGTGAGCTGCAGCCGCGAGAGCACAGAACTCAAGGCATCTGGGTTATCGAGATAGAAGCTTGGATTTTTGGACATATTATATGGACTCTTGAGCGCAGATAGTCTTATCACATCGGACTATAGTACACCCATCAATCACAAACAGCGAGATTGATTAACTTAACAAACCCTACTACTGGAGCAAGATCATGCAATACCTTAGAAATGTTTTTAGCCAACTGTCACTCATTGTTCTACTGACGGCGGGTTTGGCGGCCTCCGTTCACGCTGAGCTACCTCAGACCCGGGCAGACGGTGTCACTGTGATTCACTTAGACGAATACAACGGTTATTTCGCCGCGGAAGAAACCCTGGCCAGCCTTAAAGCGGGTGAATATGAGTTTGTGATCACAAACAAGTCTACTAAGCTGGTGGGCTTCCAAATTCAGGCTCTGGGCACTTATGCACCGCTGGATATGTTTCCGCTGGAGCCCGGTGAGACTCGTATCTCTAAGGTCACCATTGGTGAGAAGGGAGTACGGTATCGCTGCCCGATCAACCCAACACCCTGGTATGACCTGGATGTCATTCGTTAATGACTCACTTTTAGAATGACTTTTTGGCCGCGCCTTTTTCGGGCGCGGTTTTCTGCACTAACTCAGGAGTGGAAGCGATGAAAAATGTGACGGTTTACAGCAAGGATTACTGCCCTTACTGCAAGGCGGCGAAGGCGATGCTGCAACAGAAGGGGATTTCGTTTACAGAAATTGATGTGCTGCGGCAAGCAGATAAACTGCCGGAGATGTTGTCCCGAAGTGGGCGGCGTACGGTTCCTCAGATTTTTTTTGATGATGAGCATGTTGGGGGGTATACGGATTTGGTGGCGTATTTTACTGAGGTTGACCGGGAAGGTAATGCGGCTTAGTAGATGCTGGCAGGAGATAGAATTTAGTTGGATGGCGGCCGGAGCGGGATAAGCCCTCCCGGGACCCGCTCAAGCCTTCCATGGGCGCTCGAATGCCGCTCCATGCGGCATACGGTCCCGGGAGGGCTTATCCCGCTCCGACCTTCTCTTCTCGTGCTGTTTTCTTTTGATTTCCTTTTTTGTGATGTATCTGCGGACAAGGGTTCGTTTTATCCTGTTGCTTGTGAGTGTGTGATGGATAGATCACAATGGCTGCCAGCCTGCGCTCCGCTTCTCTGTGACGGCTGATGCTGACAGCTGACTAGATGGGCAGCTGACTCTAATAATAATGATCTTACTATTTAAGGATGGAAACTATGATGCAAGCTCTGCAAAACGATGACCTGGGGAAACTCGTTTTACGCCTGATGGTTGGAGGTTTTATGATTTTGCACGGTATTTCGAAGGTGCTTAATCCGGGGTCGCTGGACTTTATTGGTGGGACGCTGACGTCGGCGGGACTGCCAGCGTTTATTGCCTATGGTGTTTATGTGGGTGAGGTTCTGGCGCCGCTGCTGATTATTGCGGGTGTGTATTGTCGTGCAGGTGGACTTTTGATCGCGGTTAATATGATGTTTGCGATTGGTTTGGTGCATGCCGGTGAGGCGCTGTCGTTGACGGACAGGGGCACGTGGGCAATTGAGCTGCAGGGCTTTTTCCTGTTTGGCGGGCTGGTGATTGCGCTGATGGGAAGTGGTAAGTTTGCGGTTAAAGCCGACTAGGTTTGCAAACTGACCAGCCCCGGCATCAGCATTTTATTTTGAGTTTTATGCCGGGGCGTCTACGTCGGTCCAGACGGCCATTTCATTACCGGTTGCGTTTAATCTTCTTGTACTTTTATCTGTTTTACCAGTAGATTTGTAGGGAGATTCGAATATAGAACACGGCAGGTCATTTTCTTACTGAGGGCGGCACTCTATGGACAGTCATTCGCGTTACGATATTTTGTTTGAACCCGTCAAGATAGGCCCGGTCACCGCTCCCAATCGATTTTATCAAGTTCCCCATGCCAGCGGTATGACGGAGGCCAACCCTCGGGTTAGAGCGGCCTTTCGCGGGATCAAAGCCGAAGGCGGATGGGGAGTGGTCTCTACGGGCGCGGTGTCGACACACCCCTCTTCCGATGACAGCCCTCTGCCCTACGCTCGCCTGTGGGATGACAACGATACCCGTGCTCACGCAATGAGTTGTGATGCGATACATGAACACGGCGCACTGGCGGCGGTAGAGCTGTGGCACGGTGGTGCAGCGGTTATGAATCGAACATCCCGTATTGCTCCCTACTCTCCCTCTGGTATTCCTTGGGCTGCCACCCATGTGGGTTTTATGGGTCAGCTGCGACCCCGCATCATGGACCGCCAGGATATTCGCGACGTCATTGACTGGCAGGTAGCTGCGGCTAAACGCGCTCAGCAGGCGGGGTTTGATATTGTCTACATTTATGCAGGCATGGGTTATCTCGGCTATGAGTTTTTGCTTGATGAATACAACCACCGAAACGATGAGTATGGCGGATCGGTTACCAACCGCGTGCGATTTGTTCGGGAGCTGATTGAGGCGACCAAAGATGCCGTGGGTGAACACTGTGGCGTGGCACTGCGCATTAGCCTGGAAGAGTTGCGCGCAAAACCCAGCGACAACCACGCCTCTGAGGCTCACGAGGTGGTCAGCCTGCTGTCTGATCTGCCGGACCTTTGGGATGTAAAAATGGACTCGAGCCCCACCGACTGTGGGGCCTCCAGGTTTAGACCCGAAGGTGCCCATGAACCCATTATTGATTTTGTAAAACAGGTCACCGATAAACCCGTTGTGGGTGTCGGCCGATTTACATCGCCCGATACGATGGTGTCACAAATAAAACGGGGTGTGCTCGATTTGATTGGCGCCGCTCGCCCGTCAATTGCTGATCCATTTCTGCCAAAAAAAATCAGAGAGGGAAGGGAGAGCGAAATTCGCGAGTGCATCGGCTGCAACATTTGTATTTCCAGCTGGCACGATGGCGTACCGGTCCGCTGCACCCAAAATGCCACGGTCGGCGAGGAGTGGCGCAAAGATTGGCACCCTGAGAAATTTAGCCCCGCCGACAGCAACGACCGAATCCTCATTGTGGGCGGTGGTCCAGCAGGTCTTGAAGCCGGGTTGATTGCCGCGCGCAGGGGTTATTCAGTGACCATTGCAGAAAAAAATACGGCACTGGGCGGGCGCTTGCTCTTTGAAACACAACTACCGGGCCTGAGCACTTGGGGCAGAGTACATGACTATCGACTACATGCCCTACAGCAAATGGCCAATGTTGACCTCTACCTTGAGAGCGAACTGGGTGTCGACGACATTCTTGCACTCGACCATCAGCGCATCGCAGTCGCAACTGGGGCTCGCTGGACCAAGGCACTCTACTCGTCACTGGAAATCCCCTTGGGCGAACTGAACCAGCCCGGCGTCTACACCCCCGATGACCTTGCGGCGGGCAAAGTGCCTGAAGGTCCGGTATTGGTTTACGATTTTGACAATTATTATATGGGTGGCGCAATCGCAGAATCTCTGGCGCGCCAAGGGCTCTCGGTATCCTATGCGACACCTGCCGGACACGCCTCAGCCTGGACCATTATGACAAACGAGCAACCTTTTGTTCATCAGGCGCTGGATAAATACAAAGTCGACATTCATACACAAATGTTACTCGGCAACTTCAATGGCACGCGAGCCACACTGAATAATATTTTTACTCAGCAAGCAAAAGAGCTGGCCGTGAAGTCGATTGTGATTGCAGGTTTGCGTTTACCCAATGACACCCTTTACCAGAACTTACTTTCACGTTCAGAGGAGTTTGAATCTGCGGGGATTAAATCTGTGCAGCGCATTGGCGACGCACTGGCGGCGGGTGCTTTGGTGCACGCGGTTTATAGCGGCCATGCCTTCGCCAGGCAGCTCGACCGGCCTGACAGCGAGCTCTATCTTCGCGATATTCCAGTGGCCGAACATGCACCCGGCGCCGTCATCTGAGGCCCGCCGGCCTCAGACAAACTCTGCAATGCGATCGCTGACGTAACGACGAATATCCAGATTCCAATCTTCCATGGGTGAGAACACTCCGCGCTCGTGCACTCTCGCCCCCATGCCCTGCTGTACACGTTCACAAATCGCCCAGTCCTGACGATTGACAAGGTGCCAAAATTCAACGGCATCAGAAGGGTCAAAATCAGGTTTTTCAATTTCATGGGGTTCAAACAAAAAGTGACATTCAATTTCTGTGAGTGCGGGCCCTTTGGCGTGTAAAAGAAATACCACAACGTGCTCCGCTGCCAGACTGAGAAAAACATTGGGATAAATGAGATCGCCCTTGTGCCGGTTCTGCTCGTCGGCATTCAGACCGGGAAAGGCCCTGCGGGGGCTGGTGCCCGAAACCGTAAAGGTATTGGCTCCCTCTCGGTGTGGCACACCTCGTTCCCAATCCAGACCAGCACCGCCGTTTTCTCGAAAAGCAGGCACCAACTTACACAGTTCTGGATGAATAGGGCCACAGTGGTAACATTCATTATAATTTTCACACAGCACTTTCCAGTTGGCATTTACCTTATAGGTGATTGTTTTTCCTATTCGTAAATCTGACAAAGGGTAACGCTGCAGACTCTCGGCACTCGCACCAATGAGTTGAGAAAATGAAGGTGCCTGCTCGGGGGAAAGATTAAGAAAAACAAATCCGCCCCACGTCTCACGGGCCACAGGGTGCAATCTTACATCTTCAATGCGAAAACCCATGGCCTCGGTCATGTGAGGCGCCTTTTGCAGCTGACCGTTTAAATCGTAACTCCAGGCGTGGTAGGGACAAGTAATGCGTCGACCGCCAATCACTCCGCCCTTCAAAGGCAAGCGGTCATTGCTGTCCTCCTGTTTACCCATTGGGCAAAGCCGAGCACCGCGATGCCGACACACATTGTAAAACGCTCGCAGCTCCCCCTCCTGGTTTCGAACCAGTAATATGCTTTCCCCATAAACATCTAACACCTTATGGTCACCCGGCGATGGCAACTCCTCTTCTCGACCGACACAAACCCACTCTTTCAAAAAGATATGTTTACGTTCCAGATCAAAAATACGTTGATCCAAATACCAGTCGCTGGGCAGCGTCTCCTCCAAACCCACGCCTTGAATGGGTGGCGGTATATCAGACATTGGCCTCTCCCTCTGCACGATCGACTGGCTTTGTAGCGGACTCTGCGCTGGACTTTGTGCGAGCGGCCATTCGCATCATTAAAAATGCTGCGAGGGTGCCCACTAAACACATCACCGCGATCACTAGATAGAAGTATCGGTATCCTTCAGCACCAGGGTAGCGATCCAACAACACCCCACCCAACAAGGGCATAAAAACATCTGGGGTAAATCCGATTGCCGAAATGACACCGACCGCAGTGCCTGTCACGGCCGGAGCCACGCCGCCTTCGTCCAGCAGCGCAAAATAAATACCACGCAATGCAAATATTGCCAGCGAGACTATCGTTGCGTTCACCAGCATGATCACTAAATAGGCCTCTCCCCCGGGGAGCAAAGCAAAAACAACAAAACAGGCAGTCATCACTAAGTAGAAAAAGAAGACGGTCCGTGCCACGCCGGCCCTATCGGCAATAAAACCCGCCGAGACAGCAGCAATGGGTTTTAACCACATTTTACCCACGGCTACTGTCGCGCCCAAGACAACACTCAGTGAATACACGTCGGTGGCATAAGGCGCGAAATAATATGATCCCCAATAAGCACTGTAGGAGGTTAGAACGATGATGGAAATTAACCATACCGCCGGCATCTTCAGCACAGAGATTACTTCTTGCATTCCAACCTTCTCGCCAGATTCATCTGCTGAATCAATCGTGTCGTCCAGAATGAACCAGGCCACCACAGCCAACACGATGTTGCACACAGAAAACAATTGGATAACCTGGGAAAGCGCTTCTGCCTGACTGCCAAGCCAGGCAAAAATTAACAGGAATAACGAGGAGCTGAGCAATTCAGACACGCCGCGGCCACTCTCTAGAATGCCAAAAGCTCTTCCCTGCTCATTGGCCGGCGCCCAGTTCCTGGTTGCCTTTATCATGGCACTCCAAAATACCAGAGAGATGCAAACACCCCAGAAAATATGAATCAGGATACTGATGCGATAGGAGGGAAAAGAAGAGAAATACCACCCGCCAATTCCCACCCCTATCAGCGCCAGGGTAATTAATTTTCGGGGAGAATAACGGTCTGCGAGCCAACCGCCGGGGAAATAGGTCAATAGAGAAGCTGCGCCAAACAAACTAATCAATACGCCCATTTGCGTATTGTCATAACCAAAAGCCTGCTGCATGGGAATATAATAAACTTCCCTCAAAAAAGGCAGCATAAAAATAATGCCACCCGAGAAACACAGCAGTGTCATCACCAGCCAGCGTCGCATTCGATCCATGGTCACCTCATCGATAATTAGAATAATCAACAATCGGTTTTATCACGAGCACACTACCTAGTGTGCACGGATCGGTGCAGGGACGCCAGCCTTGTAGAAACAAACCGCAAGAAGGGAGATAGAGAGGAAGGAAGGCAGAGAGCGCGCTGCGGCACTTATTACTGCTGTGTCAGTTTTCGCAGCCGGATAACATCACTCAGCGTAGACGAGACAATCTGTCCGTTTACCATCCCCGGAGACACCTCTCCCCCCAGGTCGGTATGCATGACCCAGGTAAACTCAAACTGTCCGGAATTCAGAGGCACCACCTGATAATGGCCCAGCGACTCCGCTCGAACATATTTTTGTAAGGGATACTCATTGGACACGGAACGAAGTGTTACCGTCAAAGCCTTTGATGAGGGGTCCTCTTGGCTTAAGGAGTGCATTACAATGTCTCGGTCCGACAGAGGCCAGGGCAAATCCAGCACCATGTAAATTAGGCGTTCATCCGGAGTTTGCTGTTTGATGACCTCCGAAGACTTGCACATTTTTCGCCATTTGGAACAGCCGTCGCCATCACCCAGTGCAAATAATATGGCTTGCATCGATGACTCAAGGCGTGTGACTGCTTTTACCTCCAAAAAAGGAGAATCAGGTACCGAGCGGGCAAAAAGCTGAACGCCGCGTTCTTCTTTTTTCAATACCCAGTCCTGCGTTTCTGAGGCCAGTGAGGTATTCGACAAAGCCACCCCTGCCACCAGATAAGCTGCCGCTTTTAAACAAGTTTCGGCCAATTTTCGCACTCTCAACATCCCAACTCCTTTCCGTTCAATGTGACAGGGAGCAGCGCCCCCTGTCTGGATCAAGCAGGATAAAACAAAGAGTGAGCGCAAGGCCAGCCTTTAGTTGCGGCCAGCCATCACACCGCCATCAATATCCCAGGTTGCACCGGTCACCCAAGCGGCCTCCCCAGACAATAAGAAACACACGGTGTTCGCAATGTCATCAGGCTGACCGATTCGACCAATCGGGTGAAAGTCGTTAAAACCTTCCAATGCCACATCCAACTCAGAGGGCTCGATGAATGATTCATAAATCGGTGTTTTAACAACAGCCGGCGCAACCGCGTTTACACGGATGCCATGCTCAGCTAATTCCATTGCCATATGCTGGGTTAGAGAGTGCAAACCCGCCTTCGCCATCGAATACGCCGATGAGGGTGTGGCTTTTACCGCCTGGTGCGCCCACATAGAACCGATGTTAACAATGTTTCCACCACCGGTGCGTACCATATTTTGGGCTGCGGCCTGAGAAATCACAAAGGTCGCTCGGTTTAGTCCCATATAGGTTTCATAGTCTTCTTCGGTATGTTCCAGAAACGCCTTTGGGCTAAAGTAACCTGCGGCGTTAACCAGATACGCTAACTGAGTCTGCTCCCGATTAATGAAATCGATCACTTTTTGCAAACTGTCACGGTTGTACAGATTGGCCTGAATGGCTGAGGCCTTGCCCAATTCCTGTAGCTCGCCCAGTGCACGCTCCAGCTTTGCTTCGTTGTTGGCGACAATCACCACCTCAACGTTTTCACGTAACAATTGCTTCGCTGTCTCAAAACCCATGCCGCTGGATCCACCAATAATTAACGCGATACCTTGTTGATTAAATGTCATTTTTCTAGCTCCTGAAGTTACCGTAAACGGTGTGATTAATTTGGGGTGTCAGTCAATCTGTAGTAATCTTAAATTCCCGCGAGGGCGCGGAAAAGCAGGCACAATTTGGTGGGGTAGGTACTTTCAGGTACATCTTTATGAATTCAAACGAAAAATTAATTTCTCGTGTAAACGGCCCAGGCAAGAGCGCGAAGATGGTGGAGACCATTGTAGGTTGCAAGTGGTCTCTGACGGTCTATCAGCTACTTGACGCGGGTATCAATCGACCGGGAGAAATGGTGCGCTCTGTTGAAGGGTTGAGCACCAAAGTGCTTAATCAGTGCCTTCGCAGAAATCTTGAATTTGGCATACTGGAAAAAATCAACTACCCGGAAGTGCCTCCACGCGTGGAGTACGAGGTGACAGATTTTGGCGGCAAATTTATGAAAATTCTGGATTCGCTGAACACACTACAAAAAGAGATTGAACAATCTGAATCTCCTGATTGATATAAAAACGGGCCGACAATTTGAATGCTGTCGACCCGCTCTATCTGATAAGGCGCCGGTGTTATACCGCCAAACCTACCGCAGTTGCTTGCATCGACACAAAACCTTCCAGCGCTTCAATACGTGACAACCACGAGGCGACATTCGCATAGCTTTCCAAAGACACGTCGCCCTCTGGCGCATGGGCTACGTAGGCATAGTTGGCCACATCGGCAATGGTAGGGGCATCGCCAGCAAGCCAGTTACGTTCAGCCAAATGGGCATCCAACTCTGCCAATACGGCGTGTGACGTGGCTTTAGCATTGTCATGATCCAGACCTGCACCAAATACATTCACTAAACGAGCGGCCGCTGGACCAAACGCAATTTTACCCGCTGCCAGAGACAGAAAACGCTGCACTTCGGCTGACACGGCAGCGTCTTCGGGCAACCAGGTACGCGCAGCATCATATTGTGTAGCGAGATACACAAGAATGGCATTGGAATCTGACAAGGTAAGCTCGCCATCTTCAATAACCGGCACTTGGCCGAAGCTGTTTTTCTTCAGAAAGTCAGCTTGTTTATGGGCGCCAGCGGCAAGATCAACATCAATTATCTCGGCATTTAAACCCAACAAAGACAATAAAGCTTCAACACGATGTGAGTGGCCTGAAAGTGCGTGACGGTAAAGTGTGATTGTAGACATAGTAATTCTCCGGTTTGGGTGTGTGACAAAATGTCGCTGTTGTTTTCCGCTTAAATAGCAGAGCTTGATTTGGGTAATCGGTTTTGTTGCTCAAGGGACAAGAGTTCTTCAAAGCCCCCGATCGACAGATCATTAATAATGACCTGAGGGTAGGTACGCCCCCCTGTCCGGCTGCGCATGGCATTCACATGTTCAGGGTTTGTATAAACATCATGTTCGGTGAAGCCCAATCCTTTGCTGGTAAGCAAGCGCTTGGCGTGAGTGCAATAACCGCACCCGGGGCGTGTGTAAATCTCAATCTTGGCCATCGGTTAATCTCCTGTAGGGGAATCTCTTTGCTGCCCCTGTTTGTCGATGGGTGCAGTATCCGGAATATCACCCTGTTGACAAAGCCCTCTGGCATTGAATTATTGTCAATGATATATTGACAAGCATGGATACTTTAGATGGTATGAGAACGGTGATTGCCGTTGTTGAGACGGGTTCATTCACTGCCGCCAGTGAACGCCTGGGCATGTCAAAAGCACTGGCAAGCAAATATGTCGGCGAAGTGGAGAATGCGCTGGGAGTTCGACTATTCAACCGCTCGACACGGCGCCTGGCCCTAACCGAGGCGGGGCGAAGATATTACGAGCGTGCCCTGCCCCTGCTGGAAGAGTTTTCTGAACTGGAAGATGATGTGACCGGCGAGCAGTCCAACCCCCAGGGCCTATTGCGGGTCAGCATGCCGGTTA
>ENA-OSET01004116-OSET01004116.1-sediment-metagenome-genome-assembly--contig:-NODE-4116-length-13024-cov-76.385958_pt1 | contig 13024 bp, 9 predicted proteins | sample MGYA00237882_ERZ534229 | MGnify/ENA primary metagenome ERZ534229 (study PRJEB26408, sample SAMN06266212) | sediment metagenome | isolation source: Hudson Canyon methane seep mesocosm | place...
ACTTTATCTTCATTGATGTTTCTAATTGAGTCTAAACCAATTTGTATTTTAGAAACCAAACCAGCTGCTCTCTCTGACTCTCCTTCAGAGGCGTAACGTGGATCAAAGTAACTCTTAAATAAGGCAACTAAATTACGCGTGAGGTCCAAGTGTCTGGAAAGAGTATCTGCGATAAATTCTTGACTATAGGGAACACTTAACTGCTTGAGGTAACGAGCATACAAACGGAGCATTGCGACAGCGCGCCAGTCGAGTCTTGCCCCTACTACCAATCGATTGAAGCTATCATCCTCGGCATCACCTCGCCAAACTCGCAATAAGGCATCTTTGAAGCTGTTTTGCACTGCTGAAACATCTACGCTCACATCCAAAGAAAACTCTAAATCAAAGTCTTGCATCCAGATGACACCTTCAGACTCAGGGGCGATTGAATAGGGATGCTCCATGACTACTCTGAAACCCAAATTTTCGAGCATTGGTACCATATCTGAGAGTTCTAGAGGTTCGTTTCTGTGAAATAGGGTAACCCGCAGATGTTGCTCTAATTCTTGCTTATCTTGATAGAAATCAATAGCAAGATCATCGCTGCCATCAAGACGATCAAAAAGTGATATATGCTGATGAGCATGATCAGGTCCATAAATCTCTTGATACGCACTGGGGAAAGCATTCTGAAAGCGTCTTGATAGAACAGCACCATCAGCTGCACCAAAGGCGCTAATGGACTGTTCGCTGAATACATCACTCCAACTTCTAGTAATCTTTTCAACCACGGCTTGTAGCGTTTCAGCATCAACCTCTAGGTATTTTTTATTTTCAATCTTGTAAACTAAACGAATTCTCACCAGTACTGAATCAGGAATGAAATGTGTGGTCAGCTCACTCTCAACCGCGCCCAGCTCCAGGCCAATTTTCTCCTCAATCTTGTCTCTGGTATTAGTATTAAAAGACTCGCGGGGTAAATACACTAAACAGCTAACAAACTTATTAAACGGGTCAGTATGAACAAAGACTTTAACTACCCTACGCTCATAGATCTGCCAGACTCCAATAGCAGTGGCTGCCAATACTTCTCTAGTCACATGTAAAAGTTCATCGCGAGGGTGTGAGTCCAATATAGTCAACAAGGCTTTGCCATCATGGCTTGCTGGATTAAATCCAGAATTTTCCATAACCCAACCAACTTTCTCGCGGAGTATAGGAATGCGCCTGGGACTATAGGAATAGAATTGGGCCGTGTAGAGCCCCAAAAACCTTATCTCTCCAACGGGGTCGCCGTCACTATTAAAGCGTTTAACCACGATATAATCAGAATACACATTACGGTGTACCTTCGAGCGTTTTGCAGATTTAGTAACCGTTAGTATTTGATCATCTTCGTAGAGACCTTTGACACCATCACTAAGTTCCTCTACCGACTCTTTGCGTAAATCACCGCGATATTTTTTAAGTAACCCGTAAGCACTACCTGCCTTCTCGCGTAGATAAACACTCTCGTTTTTTACCTCTAAATCAAACTCTGCACACCCAGTAAATACAAAGTACCCATCATAAATCCATTGCAAGAATGCCAAAGACTCATCTAGCTGCTCTACCTTAGGAGCATTAGTTTTCAGCTCTGCTATTAATAGCTCCAGCCGCATACGCATGGGATCGAAACTGTCTACCACCGTAGAGACGTCATCCAGCACTAATGTTAGCTCACGCTGTAACTCTTCAATTTCTCTATCAGATAGTAAATCAACCTCTATAATCATTAATGCTTCGCGGTCAGCGTTCTCTACATAATCTGAATGAATACCTTCAATCGTTCCAAGATCATTACGCAACGCCCAAACCGGATTGCTCTGCAAGGTGTATATGTTTAAACCCCAGCGATTCAGAGCCATGCGCAGTGAATCAACTAAAAATGGCATATCACGCTGATCAACGTAAATAGTAGTGTAGTGATTAGACCAGCCATCGAGCTCTACGGTTGGATTAAATACTCGAATTTTGGCGGCTGAACCCTGAGAGTTGGGTCCTGAGGCTTCTAATGGTGGCTCCGCAAAACCATATAAGCCCCATATATTCCAAAAAATGTCCTCTGCAGGGCGCTTTAAGTAATCATCATCTGGATAGAAATGAATTGCATTAGCGGCGAAGTCGTTAAATTGCTTTTGCTTTTTTTTCGATAACTTTTTTGCCGCAATCTTGTTTAAAGACTGAATTAATGTCTGACGCCGATCATCTTGTTTCACTTCCATGGGAACAATTTGCAACCTTTTTACGTTTTTGAAGTCTGTAATGTAATAGCGATCAAATATCTGCTTCTAAGGTAACAAATTGCTTGGACTCTGTGCAAAAATATTAAGCATTTTTAACAAATAAATTACAGGTAAAATCTTTTCTTAGCAGTATTTGAACAATGTTTGTGTGTTTACTGCATAGCTATTAAACTCGACCCCCTCATCAGGTAACTCAGAACTAAAGTAGAGGTAACTTTTGCAACAAGATATCGCGCAACTCAGAGAATGGCTAGCCAATAAAATCGTCGGTCAAGAGCACTTAATCGAGCGACTAATGATCGCACTCCTTGCGGACGGTCATCTTCTTGTAGAGGGAGCACCTGGTCTGGCGAAAACAAAAGCCATAAAGACTCTTTCCGAAGGGTTAGAGGCCGACTTTCATCGGGTTCAGTTCACCCCCGATCTGCTTCCAGCGGACATCACTGGAAGCGACATTTATAGGCCGCAACAGGGGACCTTCGAATTCCAAGCGGGCCCTCTGTTTCACAATTTGGTACTTGCTGATGAAATTAATCGAGCACCGGCCAAAGTACAGTCTGCTCTTTTAGAAGCTATGGCAGAGCGGCAAATCTCAGTGGGCAAAAACACTTACCCACTGCCCGATTTGTTTCTAGTCATGGCGACTCAGAATCCAATAGAGCAAGAAGGTACATATCCTCTGCCAGAGGCTCAAATGGATCGCTTTCTCATGCATATATTGGTGGGCTACCCTGCCCCAGAGACTGAGCGGGCTATACTTGCCCTATCAAGGCAAGAGGCGCTCAATGACGCTGGCACTGGCATTGAGCCTCTTTCCCAAAAAACACTATTTGCAGCGCGGCAGGCTGTTAACCAAATTCATATGACAGAGGCCGTCGAAGAGTATTTGGTACAACTTATTTTGGCAACACGAAACTCAGAATCCTACGGTGGGGACTTGGCTCAATGGCTCGATTACGGCGCTAGTCCACGGGCAACAATTGCTCTTGATCGTTGCAGCCGATCTCTAGCCTGGATGGAAGGTCGCGACTTTGTGACTCCCGATGACATTAGAGCTGTCGCCCATGACGTATTAAGACATCGCCTAATATTAAGTTTTGAAGCTGAAGCCAACGGGATTACAGCAAACCAAGTAATCGACAAACTACTTGATACAGTGCCATCAGCCTAATGAACTAACGCTAATGAGCCTAATCAATCAAGATCAACCACATCCTGCCACCGCTAATCTAAAAGATATGGTTAGACTGCGCTATGGAGCGCGGGATCTAACTGGCTTCCCGAAGGTTCAAGCACGTCAGATGCTGGCTGGAGGCCATAAATCTCGCTTTCGCGGACGAGGAATGGACTTTGATCAAGTGCGTATATATCAACCTGGAGATGATGTCAGAAGCATTGATTGGCGTGTCACTGCACGTACTCAAACGCCACATACCAAAATTTTTAGTGAAGAACGAGAAAGGCCTATCTTGGTTATTACTGATTTACGTAGCCCCATGTTTTTTGGAAGCAAAAGGCTAAAGTCGGTTGTTGCATGTGAGATTTCAGCTGCCCTTGCTTGGGCGGGACTATCAGCTAATGATCGTTCTGGAGGGATAATATTTGGAGAACAACACCAAATGGATGTTAAACCCCGTCGCAGCCATCATGCGGTACTACAATTTATCCATGGGCTCAAAGACTACAGCACCAAATTACTAGACCTGCAGGATCAACCGCCCACTGACCGCTATAGCATGGCCGAAATACTCGACGAGGCTCGGCATTTTGTTTCCCCCGGTAGCACTATCTTTATCGTAAGCGACTTTCACGACCTTAATGACGCCTGCGAACAGCATTTGTTTGCATTGGCCCGCCAGGGCAATCTAAATTTATGCCATGTTTTTGATAATATCGAACATCACCTTCCTCCTCCGTCCCTCTATGCAGTCAGTGATGGCGCTCAACATACACTGCTAGACACGAGTAACGCTAAATTGCGTGAACGTTTCAAACAAGCTTTTGAAGATCGAAGTCTGCGTTTAAGGAAACTTAGCGAAAAACTCTCTGCAGGCCTATTACCTTTTAATACTGACGATACAGTCATGAGCACACTGCGTCGTGCTTACGGCAAAAAGCGCAACAGTCGCCGTGGTAGCTGATCATGCAAGGTGATCCTCTAGCCGAGCTTCGCGGCATTCATTTGCCAGATCCTATATCCTGGTGGCCACTTGCTCCGGGCTGGTGGGTTTTAATCATTATATTCATTGCATGCGTAAGTTGGGCGCTTTGGCGGCTATTAAAATCCTATAATAATAACCTCTATCGGCGACAAGCGATGGCGCAGTTATTACAGATAAAACATGACCTAAACCTGACCTCAACTCAAAGATTAGTCATGATTCTGGAAACACTTAAACAAGCGGTCAATAGTGCTTATCCAGACCAACACTTTAGTAGTCGTGATCTGGCAGCGTTTTTAAATTTTTTGCAAGCCAGTTGCAAAGATACAGTATTCCAGAATCTACCTATTGATCTTAATGCCCTGCTTTATGGTAGGCCTGATGACAGGCAAGAACATAATGAACTGACTGAGTCCATCATCAATAGTAGTGAGATCTGGATCAAACAACACTACGCTCAGGACAAGTTGAAGGAAATATCAACATGTTAAGCCTTATTTGGCCCTGGGCATTGGCGTTAGCACCCCTACCCTTTATCTACCGTTGGCGTCGCAAACCGGCTGAAACCACCATAAGAGCCCTCAGAGCTCCAATGCTTACAGCGGCAGCCAGCGTGGAGCAGGTATCCTTAAAAGCGACTACCTGGCGCAACAGACTTTTGTTAATTTTACTCAGTCTATGCTGGCTAAGCGCTCTACTAGCCATTGCTCGTCCAGTTTATATCGGTGAGCCCGTAGCACTGCCTACAGAGGGACGCGATATTCTTATTGCTGTTGATATCTCAGGAAGTATGGAGCGAGAAGATATGGTCATTCGTGGCCAAACCGTTAATCGTCTGATGGCGGTTAAGTCAGTGGTTGGAGATTTTGTTATCAAACGTGCGGGTGACCGCTTAGGGCTCGTTTTGTTTGGCGAAAAAGCCTATTTACAAACACCATTGACATTTGATCGAGAAACAATGGAATCCTTATTACTAGAAGCTCAAATTGGCTTTGCTGGCAACGGCACAGCAATAGGAGATGCAATTGGGTTATCTGTAAAGCGACTGCAAGATCGACCACAGGATCATCGTGTATTGATTTTAATGACCGATGGCTCAAATAATACAGGCGCTCTTAATCCCGAAGAAGCTGCTGATCTAGCACGTCGAGCTAAGGTAAAAATATACACTATCGGTATTGGCGCAGAACGTCAGGAGCAGCGTGGGCTATTTGGTCGAACTATGGTAAATCCCAGTGCAGACCTAGACGAAAAAACATTAATCACAATTGCACAGGCCACTGGCGGTCAATACTTTCGTGCAAGAGATCCTCAGGAGCTAGCATCAATTTACGAGAAACTGAACCAACTGGAGCCTATTGAACAGGATGCCGAGACCATTCGACCTATCGTTAGTTTATTTCATTGGCCCCTGGGACTAGCATTTTGCCTCAGCTTAATTGTTTTTACGGCCAGTCAACGCAAAGGCGAGGTTGGTTACGGTAATGATTGAGAGTTTGACCGAAATTTTTGATACCTTTCATTTTTTACGGCCATGGTGGTTCTTGGGCTTGCTTCCCGTTGTTGCTGTCATTGGTTTTTATACTTGGCGAAAACGCAATGCTGGCAATTGGGAAACTATTATCAACCCAGAGCTTTTACCTTTTCTACTTCAAGGCCCAGGAGGAAAGCACGCCTTAAGCGGTCCCTGGCTTGTGGCATTTATGATCTCAGCTTGGATATTTTGCTGTCTGGGCCTTGCAGGTCCCGCCTGGCAACAGTTACCTCAACCTGTGCATAAGCAAGACTCCGCGTTGGTGGTAGTTCTAGATCTTTCTCCTTCAATGTTAGCAGAAGATATTTCGCCAAATCGTTTAGTCAGAGCCCGCTACAAACTGATCGATATCCTCACTCGAAGAACCGAGGGTGTGGTTGGATTGATTGTTTATGGTGGAGATTCACACACCGTGTCTCCTCTGACCGAGGATAGCAATACCATCGTGAGCATGGTCCCCGTACTTGAACCAAATCTATTGCCAGAAACTGGCAGTAATGTGGAGGAAGGCTTGGCAAGCGCCATAGACTTAGCTATGAACGGCGGCTACCAGCAAGCCGATATTCTGCTAGTCACTGATGGTATTGATAAATCTGCACTGAGTAATATTGCGCCAATTATTTCAGGTGAAGGTAACTACAGGCTTTCTATACTCGGTGTAGGCACAACTGATGGTGCTCCGATTCCTAGTTTTGCAGGTGGTTTTATCAAGAAGGCAGGCAATGTTATCGTCGCAAAACTGAACGTAGGAACCCTAAGAAAAATTGCTGCCAACAATGGTGGTTCCTATCAAACGCTAAGCGCCGATGATCGAGATATAGATAATCTTCTGGCTGGCATGGACTCACTGCTCACAAATAGCACACGAGAAACAGATCGTTCTTTCGATCTATGGGATGATCAAGGTTACTGGTTGGTACTCTTGTTGCTGCCTGTGTTGCTACTCAGCTTTAGGAAAGGGTCAGTCGTGGTAATTTTAATTGCCCCACTGCTGTTCACTACTCAGCCAGTTGAGGCTTTAGAATGGCAAGACTTATGGCAAACTCCCGATCAGCAAGCCTCAGAAGCGATGAAGGCGGAGAACTATGAGGCCGCTAAAGATCTATTTGAAGATTCTCGCTGGCGTGGCAGCGCTGCCTTCAAAGCCGGAGACTTTGATCAAGCAATAGCAGATTTCTCCCAAGATGATAGCGCGATCGGAGACTACAATCACGGTAATGCACTGGCAAAAGCAGGGGATCTCGAAGGAGCTATTGAGGCATACAATAATGCTCTGAGCAAAGAGCCTAAAATGGAAGATGCCAGGTTTAATCTAGATCTGGTTGAGCAGCTGAAGGATCAACAAGATCAGGACCAACAGAATCAAGAACAACAAAATCAGGACCAGCAGAGCCAAGAACAACAAGATCAGGACCAGCAGAGCCAGGAACAACAAGATCAGGACCAACAGAGCCAAGAACAGCAAGATCAGGACCAGCAGAGTCAAGAACAAAAAGATCAGGACCAAGAACAACAAAATCAGGATCAACAAAACGAATCTAATGAAGATCCTGCCCAGCCTGAGCAAGATAAGCCTGAGGACAAAAATGAAGCCGCAACAGAGGAAGAACAAAAAGAAGAGGTTTCTGTTGAAGAGTTGAGTGATGAAGAAAAACAGGAACAAGAAGCGATTGAACGCATACTTCGACGCATCCCCGATGATCCTGGTGGTCTCCTTCGTGCTAAGTTTCGCCACCAAGCGCGGCAACGTAGTCAGAACCGAAGACCGCCCACTAACGAAGAGCGCTGGTAAATGAGTAACTATTTTAAAATAACTATCCGAGTTGTGAGTTTAGGTATTTTAGCCCTATTAACGTCACTAAGCTGGGCTGACTTAACAGCAAAAGTTGACCGTTCCGTGTTGGATAGTAACGAGACCCTTAGGTTAGAAATACGTTATGACGGCCAAGTATTTACCGGCGAACCAGACTTTAAGCCTTTATCCAACGACTTTGATGTCTTATCTAATAACCGCCAACAAAGTTACAGCAATGTTAATGGCAAAACTGAATCATTTACCGCATGGACAATACAGCTGCGTCCCAAGAGAGCAGGAATATTATTAATTCCATCGATTAGTTTCAAAGGTGATATCAGTAATGCTTTGGAGCTACGGGTGCGAGCAGCACCTGCAAACCCAACTGCAGCAAACCCAGGTACGCAGCCTATATACACCGAAACTCTGGTGGATAACGATACTGTTTATGTTAACCAGCAAATTATCTTAACTCACCGCCTGTATACCTCAATTAACTTGAGAGATTACAGTCTCTCTGAGCTAAAAATAGCCAACGCCCTGCTTCATCGTCTAGGTGATACGACCTATCAGAAGGTGCTGAACGGCAGAACTTATTTGGTGTTGGAGGTAAAGTATGCAGTGTTTCCGCAATCTGCTGGGCAGTTAGAGATTCCAAGTCTGCGTTTTGGCGCCTATGAGGTAAATACTCGGAGTCAATTTGGTGTCTTCAATAATCGTGGCAATCAAGTTATTCGTGACACCGAGTCCGTGCAAGTGAATATTGAGGCTCCGCCAAGTCAAACTGCCGGGCTAGGTTGGATGCCGAGTAGCAAAGTTAGCTTAGAGCAACGCTGGAGTGGCGATCTAGAGAATGCTACGGTTGGCGAGCCCATTACACGCACTGTTACCATCACCGCTAAAGGACTTAGTAGTGCTCAAATTACGCCCTTGGAGGTACTCCAGAGCTCAGATTATCGTGTCTATCCAGACCAGCCTCAGCTCGATCAATCTCTCTCTAGTGAAGGTTTAACTTCAACGAGGATAGAGTCTTTTGCCTTGGTTCCAAACCAGTCCGGCGAAATAACCCTACCTCCTATCGAAGTGCGTTGGTGGGACATTAATGAACAGAGAGAGCAAATCTCGCGCTTGCCATCAACTACTCTTCAGGTGTTACCCAGTGTCAGCAATGCAGATGATGACCTAGCTAATGATGGCGCAATAATTGGCGCTACGGCGCTCTCAGGTAATAATCTTTCTGCTGAAAGCCCGATGATATCAAAGCCACCTAATTCAAACCTGATCTCTATTTCTTTAGCATTAAATGCAATTCTTGCTTCGCTAATTGTGGCAATGTTAATCGTACGAAAAACTCAAGCTCGCAGGGAGAACCAGGATTCCTCAATCGAATCTCAAGGCACTGCACTCCAGACACTACGGCAGCAGCTAAAAACAATAGAAGATGCGGCAAAAAGTGATGACCTTATGGCGATGCGTGATGCCATTTTAATGTGGGGTAAAACACTATTTGCTGAACGTCCACCAAAGACACTAAAAGCTCTCGCTGTTAGTTTAGAAGATAAAGATATTGAGCAACAATTTGAGCAACTCGATCGCCAGCTCTTTCAGGACAAAAACACTGATTTACCCGAACTCGATATAAAGTTATTACTGAGCCAAATTAAGCATCAATCAACTTTTAGCAGAGGAAGTAGTTCTCGAAATAAAGCGGGTCAAGCACTAAAAGATTTATATCCGACGTAAATAATATAGTCCGTTAGAATTAGATCTTGATACTCTTATATTTAAAGAAAAATAAAAGCTTTTGCGCAACCAAAGCTAATAAAAAATAAGGAATTACCATGGATACTGAAGAAAAGAGCAACCAGCTTGAGCATGAGACCGCACTTAATAATCAAACTCTGTATTGGCAAGCCAATTTGAAACTCCTCGCCAAACTCTTGGTGGTTTGGTTCGCCGTGTCTTTCGGTTGTGGGATCATTCTTGTCGATTGGCTCGATCAATTTACCATCGCCGGTTTTAAATTGGGGTTCTGGTTTGCTCAACAAGGTGCTATTTATGTGTTTGTTGCTCTCATTTTTGTCTATGCGCGACAAATGAAAATATTAGATAGACAGTTTGATGTCGGGGATGATGACAGCAATCAGGAGCCGCAATCATGAGCACGCAAGTACTAACTTATTTGTTTGTGGGCGCATCTTTTGCTCTCTACATAGGGATCGCAATCTGGTCACGGGCCGGATCCACCAAAGACTTTTACGTCGCCGGTGGTGGAGTGCACCCCTTAGTAAACGGCATGGCCACTGCTGCCGACTGGATGAGTGCTGCCTCGTTTATCTCTATGGCGGGCATCATTTCATTTATTGGTCGCGATGGTTCGGTTTACTTATTAGGTTGGACAGGTGGCTACGTCCTGCTGGCACTTCTTCTAGCGCCCTACTTACGTAAATTTGGACGCTTTACTGTTCCCGATTTTATTGGCGAGCGCTACTACTCCCAGGCTGCACGCATTGTTGCGGTGGTTTGCTTGATCTTCGTTTCCTTTACCTATGTTGCTGGCCAGATGCGTGGCGTGGGCATTGTTTTTTCTCGGTTTCTTGAAGTAGACGTAAATACGGGTGTGATAATTGGTATGGCTGTTGTTTTTATGTATGCCGTACTTGGTGGTATGAAGGGTATTACCTACACTCAGGTAGCTCAGTATTGTGTTCTGATTTTTGCTTACATGGTGCCAGCAATCTTTATATCTATCATGATCACGGGCAACCCCATTCCTCAGCTGGGCTTTGGTGCTGAGGTTACTGATGGTTCAGGTCTATCAGTGTTGCAAAAGCTCGACGGCGTATTGTTAGACCTTGGTTTTAGTGCCTATACCGCAGGTAGCAAATCAACCATTGATGTTTTTGCAATTACCGCAGCCCTAATGTTTGGCACGGCTGGACTCCCTCACGTCTTGGTGCGCTTTTTCACGGTACCCAAGGTGTCTGATGCACGTTTGTCCGCAGGTTATGCTCTTGTATTTATTGCCATTTTATATACTACTGCTCCGGCGGTGGCCTCATTTGCACGTCTTAATTTAGTCGATACAGTCCACAATACCGCCTATGATGAAGCTCCAGAATGGTTTGGTAATTGGGAAAATACAGGGTTAATCGCCTGGCATGATAAAAATGATGACGGCGTTATGCAATATGGCGCTGGTGCCGCATTATCACCTGCGAAACCGATATTTGATGTTGATGGCACTCGTGGTAGTCATGGCGAGCGACTGTTAAATAATAAATCCACTGAGTCTGCCAACGAAGTCTATATCGACCGAGACATTATGGTGCTGGCCAACCCTGAGATTGCAGGCTTGCCCGGCTGGGTGATTGCTCTTGTTGCCGCTGGTGGCGTGGCCGCCGCTCTATCAACGGCTGCTGGGCTGCTACTGGTTATTTCAAGCGCAATCTCTCATGACTTACTTAAACAGACCCTCCTCCCAAGAATAACTGAGAAACAGGAATTGCTCTATGCCCGCTTAGCGGCAGCCGTTGCGGTCTGTATCGCCGGACTATTTGGCATCTATCCTCCCGCCTTTGTCGCCCAAGTCGTTGCTTTTGCGTTTGGCCTTGCCGCTGCATCCCTTTTTCCAGCATTACTTTTGGGTATCTTTTCCAAACGCGCCAACAAAGAGGGTGCTATTTCGGGAATGCTAGCAGGCTTAGTATCTACCTTTGCTTACATAGCGTACTTCAAATTTGTTGCGCCAGAACTCAACAGTGCAGAGTATTGGTTATGGGGTATCTCTCCAGAAGGTATTGGCGCCATAGGCATGTTACTGAATTTTGTGATTGCCATGACAATCAGTCACCTGACTGCTAAGCCGCCAGCAACTGTCCAAGCACTAGTGGATAATATTCGCATTCCTGGGGGCGCCAAAGCGGCAGAAAATCACTAATCTTTAAGTCCGTCATAGGCACAAAAAGGAGGCTATATAGCCTCCTTTTTTTACCCTAATAAAAGTGATTGGTTAAAATGTTAACCCATCATCAATATTTTGGCCTGCCTGCTCAGAGGTTTGCAATCCCTGCGTCAGGTGCATGCCATTAGTTTCTTGCTGTATAGCCTGGACATCATCAGGACATACATAAAACTGCGAGTACCATTTACGGCCCGTTCTAAAGGGTCCATCCGTTTTTAACTGCATGATTTTGAGTGCAGGTCGTTTGTTCTGCCAAATATTAAAGTCCGCACTGAAGGCTTCTAACGCCCCAGCTTGGGCCTCTCTAGCCATGACAATATCAGCCTCGGTAGCAATCTCTGCAGAACCCTTAACTAAACAGCCATGCCAACATTTCACAACACCATCCTCTACTGGCGTATTAGCTATTAACTCGAAAATGACCATCCCAGCAAATTCTTGTTTAGACAACAGTATTCCAGGTCCGGTATACCAAGTGCTGGTGTTGAGATAAGTTTGGTATAACTGCATCGGCCCACCTTGGCGTTGGATGCAGACATGGTCTCTAATTTCATTTTCAAAATACTCACTGGGTGCACCATGAGTTGGCCCTAAGTGTTGAACATCGACAATATTATCAATTATTTCTTGTGGGTGTATATTAAGCTTACCTAAATGATCAAGTTCCCACCTTACCCACTGCGGATCATCCCACTCTGGTAGTTTGGGCGCCTCATAATCTGGTTCTCGATCATCTGGATCATACCAAGCCATGACACAGCCCATGTTGTCGATCACTGGGTAAGATTTAATAGACGCAGATTTTGGGCATGGTCCATTAGAATAGGGTATATCGTCAACATGCCCTTGAGCGTTATAACGCCAGCCATGGTAGGGGCAGCGAATGGAGTCGCCCTCAATTTGCTGATTGTTCTTTACGATCATGGAGCTTTTACTGTCTGCTAAATGGGTGCCCATGTGAGCACAGTACGCATCTAATAAGACTGGCTTGCCACTGGCGCCACGAAACAGAGCTAAATCTTCACCAAAAAAACTTATCGCCAAAGGCTCAGTGGTTAACTCGCTGCTTTCGGCAACGACAAACCATCCCCTTGGATAGGTATTGGGACCCAATTTATAGTCTGCTGATTTCGCCATCATCTATCTCCCACAATTTTTATAGTACTAGACGTTATAGTAATAGCACGAATTCTGGAATCGTCCATTTGGATGAAGAAGGGTTAGTAAATAGTGTTCAACCAAATGTCTCTTTATTCCAATAATCTTTATGATAGCTTTACAAACTTAAGATAGCTTTAACTT
>ENA-OSET01004117-OSET01004117.1-sediment-metagenome-genome-assembly--contig:-NODE-4117-length-13021-cov-21.880022_pt1 | contig 13021 bp, 11 predicted proteins | sample MGYA00237882_ERZ534229 | MGnify/ENA primary metagenome ERZ534229 (study PRJEB26408, sample SAMN06266212) | sediment metagenome | isolation source: Hudson Canyon methane seep mesocosm | place...
ACCTAAGTTGGTGTCCGGATTTAATGAACCACTACAAAGGGCGTTAGTAAATCCTCGAAGTAACCAAGTCACGTTTTGGGGTAGTGTGTTCTTGTTTATGAATGTATGATATTTATTAACACCGAAAAGGATTTATTGAGAGGTGTCTAATGGGGTGTTTTAAGTGAAACTAATAATAATACTTTTGATTGTTCTTACCGTCTTCACAGTAAGTCATGCCAACGAAAAAATCTTTAAGTGTACTAATAGTAATGGACATATTGAATTTCAGAAAACTCAATGTAAACCTATGCAAGGTGATGCTGAAATACTGGAAATAAAAACTGATGGTAATACTATTCAATCAGTCAAAATACCCACGCAAACCTCACCAAGTGTTAGCAGGCAGAAAAATAAACTTTCCAGAGGTAATTATTCAGATATTTACAAGGAAGTGGATCAAGCTGTAAACCCTCTGAGGAAAAAACTATCAGGTATTTGTGCAAAAAAAGGGTGGCTTAAACAAGATTATCCAATCCCTGAACCCAACTATTCCAATAAGTGGAAATATATTGAGTGGATCTCTGTCGATCCAGAACACTACATTATCCCCGTTAAGCTTAAGAGTACCATCCCAGTCTTCGTGCAACACTTTACCTTTACACCTACTTGCGAAGGGGGGCGCTCTCCTACTTGGTATAGAACTGGATTGGGGGAAGGTAGGATTTATCCAGCGGAGTAGTAGGAAGGCTGCTCACTTTAATCAAGGTGCACGGTAGCATTTATTACAAGCCTCATTTAGTGTGGGTTCTTGTGACACCCGTACTTTGGTATGGATTTCCATACTAAACCCTGTTTATTTACTCTTTAAAGCTGCTTGAAGCATTGTTTCAGGCAATTCCATTTCTAATACTTCTTCAGGGAATTCACTGTAATTCTTTAATGTGTTTAAAAATGCTTTGTTGTCGTCAAGGTGCTCCCAAATAGCCATGGTTTCATCAAACGGACTTACACCTTGAGAATACTTAGAATAAGCTCTCATAAATTCCATTGGTTCTAAGTTTTCACTTACTTCACCATTGCATATTGCATCTGTTGAGACACCTAATGATTTACTTATTATGGCTACTTGAGATGCTTTAGGCTCAGTTTTTCCATTTTCCCATTTGCTATAGGTCTGAACTGTTACTCCAACCAGCTTTGCGGCTTCATCCTGCTTCAAGTTTCTTTTAAGTCTTGCATCTTTAATAACGTCTTTTAGAGCCATTACCCTATCCTTTTTAAATATTTAATTAATCATACCATTACTTTTCTTTGTGCTTGCTTTTGATTTAAGTTATGATTAAGTCAACTTAAAGAATAATGTATTTGACAGGTATTTATGATTACAATAATTTATGAGGTGAAAAATAATGTCGGGTGTCTAGTAATACCCGACATTTGTCCCATTTTGGGAATATTTTAGGCTAGTTATGATTGACTGGTCTCTTGTTCAATTTCCTCTTTTGCATGCTCCGCTATCATCAGGCGTGGTCATTTCCGTCAATGCTGACGGAACTGAGGATTGGCGTTCACCAAAGCGAGTTCAAGCAACAGGTAGTTTTGAGAAAAGTATTTCCGTTAAGAGTATTGGTGGTGATGGTGCAGGTAATGCCACCCATTTATGGATGAATGGTAATCCATCTAAATTTCTTCAAGGTCATAATGTTTTTGGAAGCGATGATATTGTTTCTCTTCTTTACGATGTTTTTATTAGGATTGTTAAACAGTTTAATCTTAAGCCCACTAAAGATGAGCTAGAGCGAGTTAGAGTAGGGGATTACGACCTAACTATGGTAGACATTAATTACTCATTTTTACTGCCATCACGTGCCGATGTATTAGCATTTATTCGAGCATTAGAATTCAAAGCAAAAACACGTCATGGCAAGCCATCAACGAAAGGTGGCACATTGTATTTCGGTAAAACATCAGAATACTGGGCTATGAAATTTTATTGTAAAGCAGAGGAGATTCAGACAACTAGAGGAAAATTACCACTTGAGATTCAAGATAAAGGTATTGAAAAGTGGGTTGATAATATTTTAAGAGTAGAACTTAGATTACTCAGCAAGCAGTTAAAACGATTAAATATATTAAAAGTAAAAGACTTAAATAAATTAAACATAAAACAATTATTCAATGAATATCTAAGGAAAATAGACATGACAGAGCAAATAAAACTAACAGATGAAGTGATGCTAAATATGCCTAACAAATTAAGGTCCACATATACATTATGGTCTGAAGGACATGATCTTAGATCACTTATTTCAAAATCAGCTTATTACCGACATCGTAAGGATTTGAAGGAATTTGGTATTAATATTGACCTTCGTCCTGAGTCTATCAATAAATCAAATGTTATTCCTTTGGTTCGTGTTCTTGAGGCTCAACCAGTTGAGATTCCATATTGGGCTTTTGACCAAGGTCTTGTTCATCATTCAGCAGCACTGATAAATTCTTAGGAGAAACCTGTGGAACAATTTACAAAAGAAGAAGCTTTTGATCTTTTCGGTAAGACTGTTTATTTTCACAAAACAATTACTTTTGGTGATGAAACAATTCAAATTCCTCTGGTTGAAGAAGGGATAACAGCTGATATTTTTTTAATAACCAATGAACCTGACGGTATTAGTGTTTCAGTATTGATTGATGGAGACTTGGTTGAATTAGATAAAGAATCGTTTATGCGTAATTGCCAAGTTATGAAATCAGAGATTATTCATCATGCACGTTCTGTGTAGTGTCCATAATGTTCGTCATTTTAACGGTGATAAATTAAAAGCTGAAGTATCTTTAATTGTTGAAGAGCCTGATGAAATTATTAGGTTGCGTTTGTATTCTGCACATGAACAACAAGGCATCATTTCAATATTTGAAAAGTATAAAGGTAAGCAGGTCAAAGTACCGTTAGATTTAGATTTGTACCAGGGCAAAATATCTTACAGTTTGTCCTATGGTAGTTCACCAGTTGTACTCTGAAAACACAGCGCGGGGGCGGAGTCCTCGAAGCCCTGCGCGGTGTTTTACTCTTTTATATTAGTTCGCATAATGTATATTATGTTAAATAGTGTTTGTTAGAATGGTTTATAAGGAAAGTGTATGTACTCACTATCAAATATCCTGGTTTAATTAAAACCATGAAATTAGGCCATAATTTGAATTTAACGACGTTGAACTGCAACAACATAGCCTTGTCACGAATTTTGAACTTCACTACTTAATCGTTGTAATGTCACTTAAAATTATAATTTTATCTGTACTTAAATTTAATTGGAAAATTAAAGCGTTTTTAGGTATTCAATTAATGCCCATCGTTGTTGTTCAGTAAGTGCTGGTTGACCATCGTATCCAGTACCAAACTCATGTCCTGAGTTACTGTTACCCATGGCTGCAGTATCAAACATAAAACTATTTGATGTTTTCTTGTTCGCATAACCGACATCGACTGGATCGTATTCTAAGTAACCTAGAGGGAATTGTTTTACACGTTGGTCAGCAGGCAGCAGAAGTTGATATAGGGTAGGAATAGAACCGTTATGTAAAAATGGTGCACTCGACCAGATTCCATTTAGAGGTCTTGCCTTATAGGCTAGCAGTGCATAATCTGAAACCTCCTCCCCTTGTTCAATAAATTTTCCATCAACATACTTAGGAGGATGAACGACATCAGGGTGACCTAGTTTTTTAGCATCACGTTTGGCTAAATATGACTGTAATGGGTTATTTCTCAAAATACCAATCATCAAGTTATTGGCAATATGAATCGCACGTGCTTGTTTCTCTAATTTTTCACCAGAATCATAGTAATGTGCTCGACCTTCAAGTTTCCCAGATTTGCCTACAAAATTAATCGCATTTTCTGCCATTAAAGGATCGGTCTTAATAGCATCTAATGTACTCATACGAACTTGGATTTTACGAAGAGGATCAGTGCGATCCATATCAACATGGCACTGAATACAATGTTGTTCATATAATCCTCGACCCAGCTTAGCAATATCAGTATCGATTTCTGGAAATATTTCAGGCCAAATAGGTGAATGTAGCCTAGACACAATGCGCTCTAACTTACGTAATTCACTTACCTGAATCGATGACTGATAACCGCCATCAATTAAGCCCAACCACGTGGCTGACTCAGTTTCAATATCACCAAATACACCGATGACTTCCCCTATGTTTCTAGCTAATGCACCAACATCAGTGTTTGATTGTGAGCCATTCCATTCAACGTAATCATGTTGTGGTGTATCCCAAATATAGGGGAAATTTGTTAGTCCTGTGATTGGATGAGTATTGTTACCTTCTCCTGTTGCCTCTAATGCTGTATTCAATATCACATCAAAAGCAGCAGTGCGACCATAGCCAAATCCAACATCGGAATAATTTCGACTATCATAACGGCTACGCTTTTCAAACTCTGTTTGAAGAGTTTGCTTTAATAGAGTCTGCTGTTGTTCAGATACGGTCTCTCCATAAAGTCTCTTCTGAAAACGAATAAATTTCTCATTATCATCCAGCGTCGCCTTTAATGACGATCTAATAGCAGTTAAAAAGCGTTGTAAATCGATAAAGCCTTGTCCGCCATCAATACGAATAGTGCGATCTTTATAAGTGATTTGTTGGGTATGACATGCTGCACACGTCGGGCCCATCTGATTTCCATTTCGAGCTAAACCTATCGGTAAACCATCTGGATTATTGTAGCTTTTCTCGGTTGGAATAAAACCAAATTGAAGCATGTTTTCATCACTTCGTAATAATTGTTTGTTTTGTGCTTGTTCAAGGTTAGCAAAATAATCATAAGCAACAAGCCGTGAACCTTGATCGGCAAAATAGAAATATTGTCTATCCTTATTGGTCCAGTTTTGTTCCAGATAAGTGATGTTATGGCTGTCCGCTATCGTAGGGGATACGATGGCCGATAACAGGCTGACGAGCAGAAGTGACAACATTACGTTTCCATATAATTTCATTCTAAATCATAACCTTAACATTAAAATATCATGTAACAGTCTATCATTGTTAACTGGATTTCTCCCAATCCGGTTGATATGGCATCTTCAGTTATTGGTAACTAGTTACATATTTAGAAGGCCCACATCCTGCTTTGGTCGTTCTAACAATATATATAGAATATTATCAGTAAAAACAGGATCTTTTGTTAATCCAAGATGATCTGTGGGTAAGAACAGTACATTTGACCAATGGATTGGCGTAATTAATCGTCCTTTTAATGCATCTTCCACACGCTCATCCATTAAGGCGCTACTCCGTAATACCTGACCATCACCAGGACTAGATTTATAGAGTTCCAATGTCTTGGTTTCAGCATTAACCTTCATTACATCTTCTGTTGCTATCGCATCACCAGAAATAAGATTAATAGAAAGCCCATTGGGTGGAACTGCAGGAACATCTAGTGCCTTAGAAAAAGCCTTCGCTCTCAATAACGATTTTCGTTGATGATCCAATGCAATCTGTCTCCGTCGCTCTTTATTTTTAACGTCAGGCAACAATATTTGTAAAATTGAATCCTGTTTAGGATCTGCAAGCCCCCACTCCATCTTTTCCCATAATTCTGGGTTGTGCGGATCTAACATTGAGTTATCAGAGACATTACTACTAATAAGGTGTCCATGCCGTGCACGTGGCAGTAACTGATAAACACTAGGCATCGTTCCAATAACTGCTGAATCAAGTGAAGGTAACCCTGGTAACAAATGAGCGCCACGCACTAAATGTAAAAAACCATTCATGGAACCACCATTGGGCGGGGCAATTAAAATGACTTGCTCAATATATTGGCTGCCTGCCCATGTTAGAGGTGGTAAGCTACCATCTTCAGGTAAATCTGCATCGCCATATCTTAGGTAATAGCGTAATACCAACCCACCCATAGAGTGAGCGATAATATTAAACTTGATATCTTTATTTTTAATACCATGATGTTGTTCAATTCTTGCTTGTACTTCTTCATGTTTTTCAAGGATATAAACATGTAATTGTTTTGCGCTCTCAACTAGATCCTGACGCCAATCGTATGCAAATTCGAATGAAGCATTGTTATTTCCACCATAATCTATACCTTCTACTTTATCATCCTTGTCTCTTATAAATCCACCCACGCCTACTGTCTTAAGAATATCGGCATAAGTGTCTATCTCAACGTCCAGTCCAAAAAATGATATTGTCAACTTATCCAGTGTTTGGGTGGCTTTTACGTCATCTTTTAATTGACTTAGGGATGCATGTTCACGCATTGGCAATGCTCGTCTTCTTTTATTATCATCTCTCTTCGAGGGTGTTTTTATACCTCGGCCGATAGTTCCCCATGCAACCAGTCCTGTTTTCTCGTCAACAAGTTTTGAACCTAAGATGCCAGGTATAATAATTACTGGGTTTCTGTCCAGATCTTCTTGTGCTGCCATACCAGAATATAGCGCCCCTAACTGTACAGAAGAATCACTTGAAGAATCACAGCCGAAAAGAAACAATATTGGCAAAAAAACGAGTAGTTGGTAGGCTTTTATCTTATTCATTTACTATAAGTCTTTTACGAATAATATTGCCTGACAGATATAACATTGAATACAGAAACGGAATCACAGAAGTCACTAATAACCATTCATCATGTCTAGTCAGCGTTATTGTCACACTCGTTATAAAATGAGGGGCAATAGACCAGAACAGGCCATACATTACTGGAAATGCTATAGGTGCCCATAATATTGATTTTATCACCTCTTTTTCAGTCATTTGACCGTACCTATATAGCCCAGGGAGGAGAACGCCTAAAATATGTGGTGGCGCACCATTAACAATGACCACAATAAAGATTGCAAAGAAACCATCACCTTTTAATAGTAAAAAAGGTGCACCGATTATATACGGCATAAAGAGGCAAATTCTGAAATAAGTTTTATAACTCATGATGCCCTCCTATTCATTCTACAAATGAGCTATTTCGGTGATGATTTCATCATAGAGGGTGAGGAGTTACAGATTAGTTACAAATTGGCCGATTATTAAAATATTGAACTAACGACCAACTGCATTCCAAGGATTCGATATTCGGCATCTTGGGTTGGGGTGCTGCACTGCACAGTTATAAACTGTCCAAGCTTTTATGCCTGCAATTGTGAGTAAAGTTGTTTTGTTTTCATTGAGGGTTCTATACCTAAATGACTATTAAGTACGCGAAAACATTGCCGGTAAGTCTTAACGGCATCATCTGCTCTATCCATTTGAATATAACAATGCATCAATCGTCGATAGAGTAGTTCTGCTGTGGCATCGACTTCTAAGCCTTTGCGATAATATTCACATGCTTGCTGCCAATCATTATTATCCTCAAATGATTGTCCGATTTTTTCAATGGCTGCTATAAATTGATGATGTAGTTTTTCACGTGCTGGAACACTCCACCATGTGTCTTTATCTTCGGTAAGAAATGGTGCTTTATATATTGCTATGGCTTGCTGCAGTGTATCTATGACTGAATTTTTATTGCTTACTAGTTTGTCAAAAGTCCATATATCAACCCAGACTTTTCCTTTATTTAGGCTAAGTAAGCCATCTCTTAATTCAATCACATCATCACCTAAGAGTTTTCGTAAGCGATGAAGTGTAGTAGCCAATGATTGATGGCCCGCATCACCATCAGAGTCTGGCCATAAAGCCTCTACCAGCTTAGTTTCAGGGACTTTTTCTGCTCCATATGCAAGCAATACTTTAATGACCGCTAATGGCTTCTTCTGAGTTTTACGACTTGTTGTTATTGGTTGATTATTGCTTTGAATATCGAAACCATTACTCAAACAAAAGATCTTAATTGGCCAAGGCCAGTTATTCACTTCTAAAGCATCCGTTGATGGTGTGATTCCCATCTTACTGATAATCGTCTTTATATAATCAACTTCAATATTCTCTTTAAGCGCTTCAATACATAATTGGCTGATATCTTGATGTGTTAGTCCCATTATCCCTATATAAGATTGTTCTGTTCCAATTTTCAATGCCATCTCAAGTGCTTTTAGGGCCTTCGTTCGTTGTTCTGTTTCAAATAGCAGTTTGGCCTCAATCATTAGTGATTGATATAGAAGTAGCTTACTACGGATCTCTTCGGAAATTTTTTTACCTTGTTTTAATGATTGTGCACTTTTTGTATGCTGCGAAATGTTTAATTGAATAATGGATAGCAAAAGATAAGACAAAGATGTGAAAAATGGGACCTTACCCGTTTTCTCGGCAAGTTCAACTGATTGTTCAGCATGAGTTAGGGCAATTTCAAATTCACCCTCAAATAAGGCATAGCAAGCTTTTATGTAATGGTAGCGGTTGCCGGTATTACCTTTACTGACCACTTCATGCTTTTCAATGAATTGCTTGGCTAATGACCTGTTTTCTTGAGTTAATGCGACTGACGCACCTATTGCCATCAATTGGCTATCTTCATTATGGAATCCATTTTTTTTACCAACTTCTAAAGCATTCTCAAGGTAACTGTAAGCTTGCTCAAAATCCCCTCGTCTCCAAGCAAGTAATATTTTAGCAATTTTATGGAAGACCAATAGCTCTGGCGGAGTGCTGATATCGTCCTCTAACTCTGTCATTTCATCTAATAGGTAGGTGGCTTTCACCAACTCTCCCGAGAATATTAGGTGAAGCAAAAGTATATTATTTGCCCTAACTTTCTGCCTATTATCGTTTGACAATTTACTAGTCACTATTAGCGCATAATCTTTCCAATAATCAAAATCTTTGTGGCCAGGATTATGCCACCATAATGCGACAAACATACTAACAACTACTTCGATTTCAACTTCAGGGGATGGGAAGTTAGGATGAATCTTTATTAATCGTTCTAATTCTGTAAAGCATAAAGTTAAGGGCTGCACATTGCCACTATGATCCATGCGAATCGATTCGGTCAGTCCGACCAGAGATAGAAATAGCCCATCAGGTGTGTTTTTTTGCTTAAATTCTTTATAAGCCTGTCTAAATAAATGTTGGCTAGTTACTGGAGAAATAACCTTTGTTGCTAAAGCTAACCAATAAAGCAGCCAAGGGTCATTATTTAATTGCTGTTCTGGAATTTTAGCTATCCATTCTTGTAATATGAAAACACGCCCTTGATTAATAAGGTTACTTGCGACATTCTTAATTGTAGACGCTACTTTTAGCCAGTCTTCAAGCTCTGAGTACAGCACAATTGCCGCTTCAATCTGTTGGTTCTTTTCTAACAACTCAGCTGCATTCCATTTTGATACATTAAGTTCAATATCGCCCAATACCTGTGTTGATTTAGCTAATAAAAACTCTCTAAATAACGGGTGGTATTCATAAATGGCGTCCTTGCTGCCATGTCGGTGAGTGAAAAAGTTTTTGTTAACCAGTGAGTCTAAGATTGTTGCAGCTGATTTTATACCGGATAGCTGAGTAGCCATGTCGATGGTCATTCTTGGCAGCCATGCTGTTTTTAATAGTAGGCGTTTTGTTTCATCATCGGCACGATCGAATACCTCACTTACAAAGTAGTCGAATAATAGTTGTGGATTAAACTCAGATAAATGCTTCTCTAGAAAGAATGCTTCGCCCTCCTGTTCTGCCAGCAAAGTTAGGCCTGCGATCCAGCCTTGTGTTGCCTTCATTATTACGGGAATATTCTCTTTAGGTAGCCCTCTCATCTCAAAAATATCGGACATTTCTTGTTGGTTTAACTTCAGTTGTTCCCAGTCGATAATACTTAGTTGTTTATTGGCTCTTAGCCGAGAGTAATCGGCAGGGGGATGTGAGCGACTAATGAATATTATTGAGCCATTGTCTGGAAGTTCATCTAGTGCGATGACTAATAATGGATGAAGTTCTGTTTGTTCACCAATATCTTGAACATTATCGAAGACAAAAACAAAATCAGTAGAAAATCGAGAAAATACCGTACGAAAAAAGTGTCGACTAAATGCTGTTATTTTTTGTTCGAATTCAGGAGTTACAACAGGTATATGTCCCCGTTTTCTAGGTGTCGATTTCTTTATTGATTGCCCTAAATATGAGAAGAAAGTAGCAATATCAGCATCGCCTTCATCCATTTGATACCAGACCATTTTTGTATCTTGAGTATCAAAATAGCTACTGACGAGTGACGTTTTACCAGAGCCCGGTGGGCCGGATAGCCAGACGGCTAGTTGTTGTTGATGAGCATTGAGTTGATTAAATAAATGGGTACGTGGAAATATCCCCGATATTTTAGGCTGAGATATCTTTGCAGCATACGTGGTAACCTGTACAACCATTGTCAACTACCTGTTACGTAAAACATTATTCCTTAATAGTAGTTTCAGTATAGTAGCTTAATGATGATCCGACCACCCCAATAAATATAATCACTGTAAGGGAATAGAAAAAAATTGATGATGACTCAAAAGCAAAATATAGCAGAAAACAACTAATAGCCAAACGTAATTGAATACTTGGCAATAACAGTTCTTTAAGGTGATGTTCATAAACGCCATATGACATTCGAGCAATCACTAAAAATAATATGCCAGCCACTCTTATCCACGGTTCATTTGTTGGTTCATAGCCTATTATCGGCAATACAGTATTTGGGAAAAACAAAAATGGAACACCGAACAATACGTTATGAGCTGTAATATAAAGTTGCCATCTAAAGGAATTTTTCATCATTACCTTCCTGTTAGATAATATGTGGTGCCAGAATAGACACCACATTATCTATTAACGCTTTATCCGCCTTTCATTGCAGTAAAGACCACTCCGGGCACTTTTGCCCAACTCGCATTTTGCTCCAACTCTGTTAGTTTTCTCATTAGTTTGTGAGATGTTTTATGACTTGGATGCCAAGCTGGTCTAGGGAATGAAGTAATAGGCCACCGCATCACTGCTTTTTCAATACCTTCTAACATAACACTGTTATGTACCCAACCCGTGCCACTTTGAATATCAGTCGGTGTTGAACTCTGGTGGGCGCCCCATGGTGCAGTCATTGAAGCGAAATCCATACCATTAAAACCATTGATTGTGACCACACCATATTTTAATCGAGTAATGGCACGCTCAACGGCCTCAGCAATTTTTGGATCTTTCATTGATTTTGGGTGAACAATTAAATTTGCTGTCAATGTGCCCCATAATTTGTTGTTTACGAAATCAACAGCTTTATCCAGAAATTCAATGGTATTCGTTGCATTAAGGTTTGTTTCAGATAGGACTGAGCAGAATGGTTCATTGCTGTAAATATCTTCATCCACATTCGGTGATAAGCCTTTCATTAAAGCCCAAGGCATGTGTTCGCCTTCTTCTGTACCGATAACCGTGACATTCTCTCTATTATCGACAAGTGCATGCCAACGATCGCTTGCACCAGGGTAATAAGCTTTGCGTGTTGGTACAGATGAAATACTCCTTTCCATGTGATTAAGGAAATTATCTCGCTGATCCCAACTATTAGATGTCACCAAAGAGACAGGTACACAACACATATATGAGGCATTCATAGTGAATGCAGAGGTAACCTCTTCGGTTTGGAAGGCTAGTTCTTTCTCGGTATAGGGGCCGGGCACTACTATGACCGGTGTAACATTGCCTAACTCAGCATGGATCTTTTTGGTAAGAACGGGGGTATTACGAGCCATGCGTTCGGCTTGTTCAGAACCTTCAGGTCCCCACATAATATTATTGTATGTTTTATCCGAACCCGTTATATGAATTTCATCAACTTGATCATGTTGTGTCAGGTGTTGGCTTTCTTCAACACCGCCATAAACAACTGCCAAAAATCCTTTCACGATGACTTCAGAAAATGCTTCTTCTATATAAGGACCCATGTAGGCATTAACGGGATTCATTTTCAGAATACAGACTTTGCCTTCATTAAACATTTTAGTGAGCACATCGGCCATAGGGATAGACGAGAGATTTCCAGCACCTAATATTAAAACTACTTGTCCAGCATGATCGGGGTGTTTATAAAATTTGGCACGCTGCGCTTCGAGTTTGTCTTCTGTTACATCTGATTGCATGTGCACGTCAATAGTGACATCTTTAAACAAAATGCCATCAATCGCATTGGCGGGATACACATTAACTGACAGGCGCTTATCAATGGTGCGCCCTACTTTACCGATTCTAGTATTACCGTCATCTTTAAGTGCTTGTAATGATTCTTTAATTAAACGTAAATGTCTGACGACAAACGTTGGACCCAATGCCCAAGCTTCTGCCTCAGCAGTAGTATCAAGTGGTAATCCTTTATATTCACATTCAGCCTTAACCATCGCTTTAGAAACACCAAGACAACCTCGTTGCATACTGTCAGCAAGGTTTATTCGGTCATCTAGAGACAATGCTGCAAACCGTGAAGCACCCGCTTGCAAGCTATTTAATAATTGATCTAACTGTTCGAATGAACTGTTTTTAGGGTTCTGGTTCAACTCGACTTCATATTCCGAGAATTGTTTTTTTAATGCTATTGCTGTCATTGTGGTCACCTCACTGTGCTTTTGTTTTAGTACAGCTCCAGATTAGCAATGGTGTAGTTACATATCAGTTACACATTAGATAAATTTTGCAGGATCGATTTTTTTCAATGCCTTTAAACAGGCTGGTCGTGCATACATTCGCTCTTTATAAGCAAGTAAATTATCTGGCACCTCGAATTTAAATGCTTCTGCCCAATTTAAAGTATGACAAATCAGAATGTCGGCCATCGTAAAGTGACTACCAACAACAAACTCCTTATCCTTGACATAATTATTAAGTGCTTTAAGCGACTTATTGAACTCCCAATGTGTCACTGGCAGTACATCAGAAACCCGTAGTTCTTTTGGTATTGCAAAGGTGTGTTTACCATATGTCCATAATGGTTGTTCTAAATCACTAATAACAAATGAACAGACTTCATCATAATAGGCACGAGATGCAAGATCTGTTGGTATAAGGTTGATATCAGATGACAATGTGGCAATATAATTTA
>ENA-OSET01004118-OSET01004118.1-sediment-metagenome-genome-assembly--contig:-NODE-4118-length-13021-cov-13.093325_pt1 | contig 13021 bp, 12 predicted proteins | sample MGYA00237882_ERZ534229 | MGnify/ENA primary metagenome ERZ534229 (study PRJEB26408, sample SAMN06266212) | sediment metagenome | isolation source: Hudson Canyon methane seep mesocosm | place...
GTTTTGAATGTGAGTTAGCCAGTGATGGTGAATTGGGTTTTGAATCTTTGAACAAACAACAGCCAGATCTTATTTTACTAGATTGGATGATGCCTGGCATGGATGGCATCGAGTTTATTCGCCGCCTGCGGGCGAATGAGTTTTTGGCTAATATTCCAGTGATCATGCTGACAGCCAAAGGCGAAAGTGAAGATATGGTCAAAGGTTTGAGTGTCGGCGCGGATGATTATGTGAAAAAACCATTTTCACCGGTCGAACTGATTGCTCGTATTAAAGCCGCCGTTCGACGTTATAACCCCACTGATTCAGACGATTCGAAACAACTCTCCTTAGGCGGTTTGGTGCTGGATACTAAAAGTCACCGTGTTACGGTTGATGATAAACGCATCGAGCTGGGGCCTACCGAGTTTCGTTTATTACATTTTTTTATGAAAACACCAGAGCGAGCATATAGCCGTGGTCAATTACTCGATCATGTTTGGGGTGATACCGTGTATATCGAAGAACGCACGGTCGATGTACATATTCGTCGCCTACGTAAAGCCTTAGAAACAACAGGCCATGACAATTTAGTGCAAACTGTCCGTGGTGTTGGATACCGTTTTGCAGAAAACTAGGCAGCCTTAATTTATGATGCGTTGGGATAATTGGCGACTGATAGCTGTAGTTAGCCTCTCAGGTTTTATCGGCTTATTGTTTGATCAAATGCTGCCAGTCATGTTTGCTGCCGTTTTAATTTATGCGCTATGGTTGCAACGTAGTTGGAATCAACTTTATCGCTGGGTCAAAAACCCTAAATCAAATAAAGCACCCAATGCCGAAGGTGTGGTGGATGATGTTTGCCGTGAAATAGAACGTGTTCGCAAACAAAATCGTGATCGCAAAAAGAAATTGGCCGGTTACTTAAAACGTTTTCAGGCAACCACGGCTGCATTGCCCGATGCGGTTGTTGTGTTAGGTGATGATAGTTTAGTGCTTTGGTCCAACAAGGCCGCTGAAGCATTATTAGGATTATATTGGCCACGAGATAGTCATGTGCGGTTAAAAAATGTCATTCGCACGCCAGAGTTCCAAACAATCTTAGCCGCCCCCGTTGACGAAGAACACCAAGTTATTGTTGCGTCGCCAAGAAATACCGAGATGCGCTTAGAGCTGAAAATAGTTCGTTACATGAGTAGTGGGCGCTTACTTATTGCTCGAGATATTACCAAGACCTTAAAGCTACAACATATGCGTCGTGATTTTGTGGCTAACGTGTCTCATGAATTACGTACGCCGCTTACAGTGCTGCGAGGTTATTTAGAAACATTTACTCAAGATAGTCCAGCTGAAATGTGGGGTGCTGCCTTGCCCACCATGCAAGAACAAACTGAACGCATGCATGTGATGATTACTGATCTTCTGACGTTGTCACGTTTAGAAACCGGCGAAAAAACATTAAAACATGAGCCGATTGATATCAGCAGATTGTTAAGTTCAGTCGTAGATGATGCAAAAAAAATAGAGCAATTTAACAATCATGATCTGCAACTTGAGATCAGTAGTGAACAACGGTTATTAGCAGATAGTGATGAGCTGAGAAGTGCCGTATCAAACCTAGTGTTTAATGCTGTTAAATACACAGATGACAAAACGAAAATAACTATCAGCTGGTTTGTGGATAACAACGGTGGTCATATTTTGGTGGAAGATAAAGGTGAGGGAATTGAAGATCATCATCTTGATCGATTGACTGAGCGTTTTTATCGGGTTGATAAAGGGCGATCGCAAGAGGCGGGTGGCACGGGTTTGGGTTTGGCAATTGTTAAACATGTGTTGCAGCGGCATGAGGCAGAGCTTGTTATTACTAGTGAGTTGGGTGAGGGTACGGGGTTTAGGTGTGATTTTGATTTGGAGAGGGTTGTTAGTTTGAATCAAGCTGGCTGACACCTTGATGTTTCTTTTGATGAGAATTTTTAACCTATTTTCTTTCAGGAATAATTATTAAGATAATAAATATGGATCTAAAAAAATATCAAATTGGAATTACGATTATCGCTCTAGTTATGGCTTTAAAGTCATCTTATGATTTATTTCATTTTTTCATTGTAGAAAGAGATTCTTTACCTTTAATCGGTATATCACTTTGTAATTTAATAATAGCTATAGGTTTACTGTTTAAAATAAAAATCACATATAAAATATTTTCTGTTTACGCAAATTTAATGCTAATTTTGAGCGTCGGTTTTTACACCATTTTTATATTTAGTGGCAACAATTTCTATTTTTTTGATACAGCACATATTGCGTTATTGATAGCATTACTTTTTTGGATTATCGCCAGCTTTATAATAAGGAAGGTGTTAATAAAAGGTGACGAAAAATCAATAGGGCCAGACTGAGTCACCCCCAAAAAAACGAATAAAATCAAGAGCTAAAATCAAGGAGTCAGCCAGCTTGATTGGTATATCTCGCTGCCGCGTGGCGTTCATTCAATTAGTTAGTAAGGAGGCTTAATTTCATATGAAACATATTTTCATCAACACTTTACTATTTTTATTTATAACTTCCGTTAGTTTAGCAAGTGATAGTATCGAAACAAATGAGTTTATTGATGCAACAGGGGAGTGGAAAGCTAAGAAGGACTATTTATACAAAGATGAACATGCTCCAATATTAGCTGCTGTGAAAAACTGGTATAGAGATGTAGGTGAAAAATATAAAGATGATGTCGTTTATTCTATAGATGAAGATGGTGACGAATACATTGTCTTTTTAGAATATATTTCTGCATATTCAATGGATGGCATGCCTTTAGGTGAGGTTGGAGCACATACCTTACTATCTTTGAGTAAGGATGGTGAAATTCTTTATGTTCATCTTGGTAGATAGAAATCAACAGGGCCAGACTCGATTGATTTATCTCTCTCTCGCTGCCGCGTGGCGTTCATTTCTTTTGTGTGGCCAAAAGAAACAGAACCAAAGAAAAGGCCACCCGACATTGCCTTATATCCACAAATTAACCTAGTTTTATGGCGTGGTTGAAAACTGATTCGTGGCATCCAGCCACTCACCCTAACGGGCGCCTACGGCGTCCAAATTCGTTCCTGACGAATTTGTCGCTGCGCTCAGACACTCAACCACTTCATCCATAAAACCAGCTAAATTTGTGGCGGCAATAAACGGGGTAGAAAACTATTCTTACCTCAGAGAAAAGGGATTAGTCAGGAAACGTCCTTTTTATTTGTGGGTATGTTCTGTTACTTCGCTTTTTAATCAGCTATATTCTAACCATTCCAAATATCAAGCCTGAAATTATTACATTACTGCATAAGGAAAAAAAATGAAGTTCTTTTATAGGAATATACTTTTATTGGCGATCTTGTGTACTTGTTTTACTTTCAAGGCAGTATCAGCAGAAGATGCTTTAATCGAAGAGCCAAGTCTTTGGGAAAAGACAGTAGAATTTTTTGATAATGGATGGAACTCAACTAAAGAAGTCTCTGAAGATGCATGGGATGCAACTACGGAAGGAAGTTCTGATGCTTGGGACAAAACTAAAGAAGTTTCTGAAGATGCATGGGATGCAACTACGGAAGGAAGTTCTAATGCTTGGGACAAAACTAAAGAAGTTTCTGAAGGTGCATGGGATGCAACGACAGAAGGAAGTTCTGATGCTTGGGATAAAACGAAAGAAGTCTCTGAAGGTGCATGGGATGCAACTACAGAAGGAAGTTCTGATGTTTGGGATAAAACGAAAGAAGTTTCTGAAGATGCATGGGATACAACTAAGGATGCTGTTGGTTTGTCCGAGTAGCAATTCAGTGAGCGTTTGCTGTTTGAGTTGTTTACACCTGATAGGGCTTTGGCAGCATTCACGCTTATGCCGTGGAATTTTTTGATTTACGGCACGATGTTTCTTCCGGCTATTTTGTTGCTTGAAGATACAAAACGAAAATCATGTTCGAGGTTTATTTGCTATCCGATGGCGTTTTTGGTGATTTTCTTAATGAGCATTCCGTTTATTGGTTTATTAGAATGGAGTCGTGAACTGATGCCCGAACTATATCCACCCAGAAAGTTTGTTCCTTAAGGTAACGGATAATTAAAACGAGGTAGCAAACTACTCCTCGCTATCATCACCCCAGAATTTCCACCATTTTTTGCTATGTTCTTCTCGTGATTCTTGGCCTTGTTCCGAACCTTTATCGAGTTCTTTTTGCTCCTGAGTGGCTTTTTTGTCACGTTGTTTTTCTAGTCCTTTAGTTTTGTTTTCATCGTTATTGTCGCGATCTTCGTCATTGTCTTTGTCATCATCGTCGTCATCGTCGTCATCGTCGTCGCGATCGTCTTTATCTTTCTTGGCCTTTTTGTCTTTTTTCATTTCGTCGTCATCGTCGTCGCGATCATCTTTTTCTTTCTTAGCCTTTTTATCTTTATTCTTTTTTTGTTTGTCCTTAGCATCAGCTATTTGGAATTTGCTTTGATCTGAAGTGATGTCTTTGTTGCCAGTCCATGTGGGGTTGTCAGCAAATGCGGAGGTGAATATAAATAAAGATGAAATTAATACGGTGAGGAGTGAGTTTTTCATTTGAGTATCTCCAAAAGTAAAAAGATTTATCTAGAGTATCACCCAAAAGCACTTTAATTGTAAGTTCATTATTAATGCCCTATAAGTACATAGTTTTTAATGACATATTCTTAGAAAATAACAAATCGGTGCCGATACACTATCGATCTGGAAACATTTATTGATTCACTTAAAACCCCATGAACTACATCCCAGTTCTGTTTTAGCTACTCGGATATTATTGTGGCCGGTGACTACTTCTGGCGATGCTATTGAGTAGTAAAAATCGTTTCTAATTTAGGATTAGGTTAAATGCGCTTACGGATATTTTCATTTTCTGCTTATTGTCTTAGTTTTCTGCTAATTGTTATGAGCTCTTTTGCGTCTGCTAATGGTCCCCAGAGTGAGTTAGCGATTGCAGAAAAAGCGGTTGCGGATTTCCTTAATCGCAGTAGTAATAATCCCAGTGAGGCACAGATCCAGCTAACGAACCTTATTAAGGGAATGCGTGGGATCCAATTAAGTGTTTACTTTAAAACGAATAGTGCTGAAGTTAATAAGCAAGGAAAATCACAAATTTATGATATTTCAAAAGCAATGTGGGTCTATCCTGATCCAGCTGTTCGTTTTCAATTAGTTGCTTATACTGATGTTCGAGGTAGCAAACAATACAATCTTAAACTGTCACAAAAAAGGCTTGAGTCTGTTTTAGAGGTATTTAAAAGTGCCTTGGGCAATGACCGCTATGATGCGGAACGGTTTTATACCGGAACTAATGGCGAAAGCAGAGCTGAATATGCTCAAGATGACGAGGAGGGAATGTTTTTTGATCGTAAAGTAACGATTACCCTTTTTGTTCAAGGTACAGGGCCTTAAGTCGTTATTACGGCGATCAAAAAAAAAGGGCGATTATAAAGTCGCCCTTTTCGTTAACGTGTTGCAAATGTTGCTAAACTAATTTTGTCTGCGAAGCTTTGTTTGTGCACCGGTTTTACCACACATGCTATCAATCACATTGGTCACACCACCATCAATGCTAATGCCTTCGATTTCAGCATCATGACGTTCTACGACAATATTTTTCTTCCACTTGCTGATTTGACCATACCACTTTTGATTAGTGAAAATGACAGGAGGTTGCTCTTTGATTGTCGAAGTAATCACACAGTCTCCTTCGGTGTTAAATGAGCGATCTTCGTTGACGGTATAGATCCAATCACAGGAATAGGTGCCGAAATCAATGTCAACTTCAGTGTGATTAGTATAACTATAGTTACCTTCACTCTGTGCTGTGCCATCGCCGTTATAAGTGATTTTACCTGCAGCAGTAGATTGTGTTGTCCAGCAATCTGGGCAGTTTAGTTGAAAGGGAACATAGCTGTTCTGACAGGTCCATTGTTCATTTTGAGCATAGGTGCCTTTTAAGAGACTATTTAGATCTCTTTCGGCATAAACAGCCGTGGTCGGCAAGATAAAGAGTGCTGATAAGGCAAGAATGCTTTTTTTTACGTTACGACTAACTTCCATATTATTTCCTTGTTGTATGAAATTAAAATTTAATGCAGTTTCCTTTGCCAGCAAAACAACCGAAAAATTATGCTTAATAATCGTTAGAAATAATATGTACTGGCGCACGGTTTTTTTAATCTTTATTAAATTTATCCGAACAGTAATATTTATTTCACCCTTGTCATAAAACGGTCATATTTTGTTCATATTGGTGTCACATAAATTAGTGATACTGCTCCCCGTAGTTTGAATTTATTTATTTTAACTTGGGAGTTGAACAATAATGTTCAAGAAGAATTTTGCAAAATATCTAATTGGGTTTTCGGCAATGTCGATGACATTTTCGGCAGCTACATTTGCTGATGTTGATGCAGCTTTACCTGACTATCAAAAAGCGAGCGGTATTTCAGGAAACTTGTCGAGTGTCGGTTCTGACACCTTGGCAAACTTGATGACACTATGGGCTGAAGAATTTAAACGTGAATATCCAAACGTTAACATTCAAATTCAAGCGGCGGGTTCTTCAACAGCGCCACCAGCTTTAACTGAAGGTACATCAAATTTTGGTCCAATGAGCCGCAAAATGAAAGACAAAGAAAACGCGGCATTTGAAGAAAAACACGGTTATAAAGCAACCCCAATTCGTGTTGCGATTGATGCGTTAGCAGTTTACGTACATAAAGATAATCCAATCGAAGGCATGACCATTCCACAAGTGGATGCGGTGTTCTCTGCAACGCGTAAATGTGGTTATGCAGAAGACATCACTAGCTGGAATCAACTTGGTGGTGATTTAGGCAATATCCAAATCTACGGTCGTAACTCGGTTTCTGGTACTTACGGTTACTTTAAGAAGAAAGCCTTATGTAAAGGTGACTATAAAAATAATGTGAACGAGCAACCGGGTTCTGCTTCTGTTGTTCAAGGTGTCACTAAGTCTTTAAATGGCATTGGCTACTCGGGCATCGGGTACAAAACATCAGGTGTTAAAGCGGTGGCTTTAACCAAGAAAGAAGGCACACCATTTATTGCAGCGTCTAAAGAAAATGCAGCAAATGGCACATACCCCCTTTCTCGTTACCTCTATGTTTATGTAAACAAAGCACCAAACAAACCTTTGGCGCCTATTGATCGTGAGTTTGTCAAAATGATCATGTCAAAAGTGGGTCAAAAAGTAGTGGTTAAAGATGGTTACATTCCACTGCCTTTATCAGTCGTTGAGAAAGAGCTTGAAAAGCTTAACTAAGCAATATCTCTCGTAGCCGAACGTCTTGTGCCTCGCTTGGTGCAAGACGTTTTTCTGCATATACAGAACTCGGATTGTAGTTAACATATATGGTTGAACATTCTATAAAAGACAGTGTATTACCCGCACTAGATTCACCACTTGCCAAACGTCGGCGAGCTTGGCGTGAATTGAAAGATCGCTTTGCAAAATATGGTGTGGCCGTGGGGGGCATGTCGGTTATTTTTGCCATTGTATTGATTTTCTTTTATCTATTATTTGTGGTGATGCCGCTATTCCACGGTGCAGAAATGAATGTTCAGGCCGAATATAAAGTTGCAGAAAATACAGCGCATCATTTGACCTTGAATGAATATAACGATGTGGCCTTGAGTTTGGATATGCAAGGTCAAGCTCGCTTCTTTTCTGCTCAAGATGGCCGTATTCTTTTGGAGCCACAACTGCCATTAGCAACTGATGTTGCTATCAGTAGTTTCAGCAAAGGTGACCCGTCAACAGGCATTTTTGCTTATGGTTTTGCTGATGGCCAAGCCTTGGTGTTTAAACAAAGTTATAAAATAAGTTACCCAGAAGATAAACGCTTAATCACCCCTCGTATTGACTATCCCTTAGATAAGAATTTGCTGGTGGTTGATGCCAAAGGTGCAGCATTAAACTTATTAAGCGTTCAAAGCAATGACGAACAAACCACCTTGGCGGCGGTCACCTCCGATAATCGCTTGGTCATAAATAGCATTGTGCGTGAGCAAGATTTTATGGATGAAGAGCTGTTCACGATAGAAAAAACAGCAAGCACCATTGAGTTGTCTGACTTAACTCAAGCCACCCACCTGCAAATTGATATCGACCAACGTGAACTGTATTTGGTTAATAACACAGGCATGATTGCTTATTACGATATCTCTGATATTGCCTCGCCTCGCTTAGTGCAGCATGTTAAAGCGGTACCGTCGGGCGTATCGATTACGACATTAGAATTCTTAACGGGTGGTATTTCTATTTTGGTTGGTCGCAGCGATGGTCAAATAGATCAGTGGTTTCCGGTAAGAGATAAAGAGAACAACTACACCCTGCACAATGTGCGTAGCTTTAACGACCAACATGCAGAAATTGTGGCGATTTCACCAGAATATTCTCGCAAAGGTTTCTTGGCTTTAGATAAAGAGGGTTTATTAGGTATTTATCACACCACTGCCGAGCGAACTTTATTGGTTGAGCCTTTAATTAACTCAGCAGATGCGGTGATGGCTTTATCTCCTAGAGCAAATGGCTTATTGAGCATTAGCCATGCAGGCGAAGCCAAATTATCAATGATTGAAAACGAACACCCAGAAGTGTCTTGGCACTCTTTATGGGAAGAAGTTTGGTATGAAAGTCGTGATAAACCAGAACATATTTGGCAATCCTCATCAGCGAGTAATGACTTTGAGCCGAAGTTCAGCTTAACGCCATTAACTTTCGGTACCTTAAAGGCCGCATTTTATGCCATGGTCGTGGCGGTACCATTAGGTATTTTAGGTGCGATATTTACAGCGTACTTTATGTCGCCTTCAATGCGTAAAGTAGTCAAGCCAACGATTGAGATTATGGAGGCCTTGCCAACAGTTATATTAGGTTTCTTAGCTGGCTTATGGTTGGCTCCGATAGTTGAAGGTAATTTGCCCGGCGTATTTAGCATTCTGATTATGTTGCCGGTTATGACGGTATTAACCGCGTGGTTATGGAGTCGTCTGCCCAGCCGTTTGCGAAACAAAATTCCTGATGGTTGGGAAGCGGCTATTTTGATTCCTGTGGTTATTTTGGTGGGCATGGTTTCAATGCTGATGAGCCCAACATTAGAGTTATGGTTATTTGATGGCAATATGCCGCAATGGTTAAGCTCTATCGGAATTGGCTTTGATCAACGTAACTCTTTAGTTGTTGGTTTGGTGATGGGCTTTGCCGTTATCCCCACCATCTTTTCGATTACCGAAGATGCCATTTTTGGTGTGCCGAAACATTTGACCATTGGGTCTTTAGCTTTAGGTGCAACACCGTGGCAAACCTTAACCCGAGTAGTGTTATTAACGGCAAGTCCGGGTATTTTCTCAGCGGTAATGATCGGTCTTGGCCGTGCCGTTGGTGAAACGATGATTGTCTTAATGGCAACGGGTAATACCCCGATTATGGACTTTAATATCTTTGAAGGTTTCCGAGCTTTGTCAGCCAATATCGCGGTGGAAATGCCAGAAGCCGAAGTCGCCAGCTCACATTATCGCGTGTTGTTCTTAGCCGCCTTGGTACTGTTTATGGTGACCTTTTTGTTTAATACGGTGGCCGAAGTAGTGCGCCAGCGTTTACGTAATAAATACAGCAGTCTTTAAGAAGGGTATGTAAAAAGATGTCGAATAAATCATTTTCTTCTTGGATGAAAAGTGGCTCACCTTGGGTGTGGCTCAATGCCGGTGCAGTCAGCATTAGTTTAGTCATGGTTGTTGGTTTGTTATTGCTGATCGCTGTGCGAGGTTTAAGTCATTTTTGGCCTGCAGATCTTATGTCGGTTAGTTATATCGAACCGGGCAAAGAAGCGGTCACTTTAATAGGTGAAAAGATTGATAAAGAAGAAGTCACCGCCCAACAATTAAACCGAGTAGGTGTGGAACTACCAGCAGGCCAAGCCAGCGCCGAGCGTATTTTATTAAAAGTCGGTAACCGTGATTATTTTGGTTTGGATTTTCGTTGGATCAATCAACCTTGGATGGGCGAAGTAACTTACCCACAAGCGTTGTTGTCGATCGAGCGCCGAGAATGGGGTCACTTTTATGGACGCCTTTTATCGGTTAAACAACAAGGTGAAATAGTTGTTAGTGGCGAAGATGCCTATCAAGAATTACAACTTCGTTTAAAACGCAGCAATAAATTAGTCAGTGAAATTAAAGCCTTAGAAAAAGGCGAGATTGGCAAAATCAACGCCGGCTTAGAAGAACTTCGCCTTGAAAAGCGTAAATTAGAATTAAAGCACGTAGCCCAAGGATCGTTGCAGTTTGCTGAAATAACAGCATCAGAAAAGGTGCTAGATCTGTCTTATAAGGACTTACAAAAGAAACTCGCAGACTTATATGCTGCACTGAATCGTGATCAAATGATGGTGGTAATGTCAGACGGTCGTGAGGTAGAAATTCCATTTGCGAAAGTGGTGGAAGTTTATCAACCCAATGCAATGAACCTGCTTGAAAAATTTGGTGTTTATTTCCATGAACTATGGAAATTTGTATCAGGCGATCCACGTGAAGCAAACACAGAAGGTGGCGTGTTCCCCGCTATTTTTGGCACCGTGATGATGGTGATGATTATGGCTGTTTTGGTTACCCCATTTGGTGTGGTTGCAGCAGTGTATTTAAAAGAATATGCCACCCAAGGCCCAGTGATTCGCTTGATTCGAATTGCAGTTAATAATTTGGCCGGTGTGCCATCGATTGTATACGGCGTATTTGGTCTCGGGTTTTTTGTCTATTTCTTGGGCGGCAGTATTGATGAACTGTTCTTCCAAGCCAGTTTACCGTCCCCCACGTTTGGTACACCGGGTTTGATGTGGGCCTCATTAACCCTCGCTATTTTGACCGTGCCAGTGGTGATTGTAGCCACAGAAGAAGGTTTATCTCGTATTCCTCGTGCCATTCGTGAAGGTAGCCTTGCCTTAGGCGCGACCAAAGCAGAAACCTTATGGCGAACAGTCTTACCAATGGCAGCACCAGCAATGATGACCGGTTTGATTTTGGCGGTAGCAAGGGCTGCCGGTGAAGTAGCGCCATTGATGATGGTTGGTGTGGTGAAATTAGCACCAGCATTAGCGGTCGACAATATTGCACCGTATTTACACTTAGACAGACAATTTATGCACCTTGGTTTCCATATCTATGATGTCGGTTTCCAAAGTCCAAATGTAGAAGCAGCGAGGCCATTGGTTTATGCCACAGCCTTATTATTGGTAATGATTATTATCGTTTTAAACTTGGCGGCGATCAGTATTCGTAATCGCCTGCGAGAAAACTTTAAAGCAAGTGAGAATTAAAATGGAAGCAGCTAACCAACCCGCAGCATCAGTTGCACGAGCAATTAATATTGAATCCATTCATCGTGGCGACAAGGTCAACCTTGCCGATGAAAAAATCTGCTTAGAGGTGAAAGATTTCGATCTTTATTATGGTGATAAGCAGGCGCTTCATGGCATTAATATGACCATTCCCAAAAACAGAGTAACGGCATTTATCGGCCCTAGTGGTTGTGGTAAATCAACCTTATTACGCTGTTTTAATCGCATGAATGACTTGATTGATAGTGTGCGTGTTGATGGTGAAATGTTATTAGATGGCGTAGATTTAAATACCGCCTCAGTTAATGTGGCTGACTTGCGACGTCAGGTGGGCATGGTGTTTCAAAAGCCAAACCCGTTCCCAAAATCAATTTATGAAAATGTTGCCTATGGTTTGCGTTTGCAAGGTGTTAACGATCGACTTACTTTAGATAAAGTCGTTGAAAAATCTTTAAAAGGGGCAGCATTGTGGGATGAAGTGAAAGATCGTCTTCATGAATCAGCGATGGGCATGTCAGGTGGTCAGCAACAACGTTTAGTGATTGCACGGGCGATTGCGATTGAGCCAGAAGTTTTATTGCTTGATGAGCCAGCATCAGCCTTAGATCCTTTATCAACCTTAAAAATTGAAGAGTTGATCTACGAGCTGAAAGATAAATACACCATCGTGATCGTCACACACAATATGCAACAAGCCGCTCGCGTGTCGGATTACACAGCGTTTATGTATATGGGTGAATTGATAGAGTTTGGAGCAACGGATGAGTTATTTACTAACCCTACCAAGAAACAAACCGAAGACTATATTACTGGCCGATACGGTTGATTAAAGCGGATTAGGAGAAAGACATGGCTACAAATAAATCACAACATATTTCACAGCAGTTTGAAACTGAGCTACAAGACATCCGCTCTCGTGTATTGGCAATGGCAGGCTTGGTTGAAAAACAAGTTGCCGATGCCTTAGAAGCATTAATCACCGGTAATGTGGATTTAGCTCGACAAGTGATCGAACAAGATACTCAAGTTAACGATCTTGAAATGCAAATTGATGAAGAGTGCACCCAGATCATTGCTTTGCGTCAACCAACAGCGAGTGATTTACGCTTAATTATCGCGATATTAAAAACCATCACCGATCTTGAACGCATTGGTGATGAAGCTAACAGCATTGCCCAAAAAGCTATAAATCTTTCAGAACAAGATCGACCCAAGAAAAGTTACCGTGAATTATCAACCTTGGGCACACATGTTTGCACCATGTTGCGTGATGCCTTAGATGCCTTTGCTCGTTTTGATGTTGAATCAGCATTAAAAGTGGCACGAGAAGACAAAAATGTTGATGAAGAATATGAAGGCATTCTGCGTCAAATGATCACTTATATGATGGAAGATCCTCGCACCATCTCTCGCGTATTAGATTTAATGTGGTCAGCCCGTTCTTTAGAGCGAATTGGTGACCATGCTAAGAATGTCTGTGAATATGTGATTTACCTAGTCGAAGGCAAAGACGTGCGACATCTTAGTGTTGAGAATATGGAAAAGGTGTTACAAGGAAAAAGTTAGATGTTATGCGTCGGGTTTCGACCCAAAGCGGACATTGTTTTTTTCGTGAGAAGCTGAGGAATATATCACCAACTAAACT
>ENA-OSET01004119-OSET01004119.1-sediment-metagenome-genome-assembly--contig:-NODE-4119-length-13021-cov-3.108390_pt1 | contig 13021 bp, 4 predicted proteins | sample MGYA00237882_ERZ534229 | MGnify/ENA primary metagenome ERZ534229 (study PRJEB26408, sample SAMN06266212) | sediment metagenome | isolation source: Hudson Canyon methane seep mesocosm | place: USA:Hudson...
ACGTTTTACTTATAGCTATGAGTTGTTAAAGCGTTTTGCTCACCTGAATATTATCAAAGTGCTTGATTGGGTAGAGACAGATAAAAGCCCTGTGATGGTTCTGGAAGATCAACACGCCGTTGACTTAAGGCAATACCGTTTACAACAAACGAACCAGCAGTTATCGATCGAGCAGTTTATATTGATCGCCACGCAACTGGCTGACGCTTTAAGTGAAATTCATCATCAACGAGTTATCCATAAGGACCTGCACCCGGGAAATATCCTGATCAACCCTGAAAACGGTGTTGTCCAAGTGATCGACTTTGGCCTGTCCAGTTTATTATCGCGAGAGCAACCCGAGCTTAAACCACCCGATCAAATAGAAGGAGTATTAGATTATATATCCCCGGAACAAACAGGGCGCATGAATCGGGGCCTAGATTATCGCAGTGATTTCTATTCAATCGGTGTCACGTTTTACGATCTGCTTACCGGGCAACTCCCTTTTAGCAGCGAAGATATTTTAGCAACGGTACACAATCATATTGCCAAGCAGCAAGAACAAATTTTGACGATACGGCACAATGCCCCCCAGGCACTATCTGAGATTATCGATAAGCTAATGGCCAAAAGTGCAGAAGACCGCTATCAAAGTGCTCTGGGCTTAAAGTATGACTTGGAAAAGGTTTTTGAATACTGGCAACATGGTAACAACCTTACCTTTGAGCTTGGCTCGAAAGATATTGCTGAAAAATTCTATATACCTCAACGGCTTTATGGACGAGAACATGAGCTTTTCTTTCTGTTTAATCAATATCAACAAGCGGTATCAGGACAACCACAAATAGTCGCCGTGGCTGGTTATGCTGGTATAGGAAAGAGTTCACTGATTAATGAGTTGCACAAACCAATTGCGGAAAAAAAAGGCCTATTTCTAAGCGGTAAATTTGAACAGTACGCACAAAACTCACCTTATACAGCAATAAAACAAGCCTTTCGAACCTGGTTACGTTACACGCTTGCCATGCAAATAGGTGATCTGCACCAACTACAAGACAAACTACGTCTGACCCTTAGTGATAACTCAAAGGTATTGGTCGATTTTTTGCCTGAGTTAGAAAAGGTATTGGGGGAGCAGTCAGAAGTGCCTGACCTAACACCTCTTGAAAACCAAAACCGCCTGAATTTGGCACTCTGTCAGTTTGTACGAAGCATAAGTTTAGCAAACCCATTGGTCTTGTTTATCGACGATTTACAGTGGGCGGATTTTGGTACACTTAGCCTGCTACAACACCTGATGAGGGAAGACACAGGACATTTCTTAATATTACTCTCCTATCGAGAAAATGATGTCGACCACGCCCACCCGACAAAGCTTGCACTTAAACAAATAAAACAACTCCAAACCTTAAACTTACATGCATTACCTGAAAACATTGTAGCGCAACTGTTAAGTGATATTTTACATCAACCAAAAGGAAAACTCGCTGAACTATCAGGTGTAGTTCAGCAATACACTGCAGGCAATCCTTTTTACCTTAAAGCTTTTCTTAAACAACTCTATCAAGCAGACATGCTCTATTTTGATTTAAAACAGGCTTGTTGGTGCTGGGATATTGAGCAGATAAAGACAAAAGCCGTGTCAGACAATGTTGTTGATTTATTGCTACAGCAAATTAAGGCTTTACCTGTAAAAAGTCACCATATATTGCATATTGCCTCCTGCTTAGGTACGTGGTTTGATTTAACACGCCTGAGCATTGCCGCAGATGAGTCGATTTCAGAGTGTGCTCGGCTACTTTTACCTGTACTCGAAGCTGGGTTTATTTATCAAGAAGGCGGTGACTGGTCAATCAGAATGGCAGGGATGGTAAATTTAAGCCTGCTTTACTTAAATAAGGATTTTCAAGCCCCAAAATGTCGTTTCGCTCACGACCGAATATTGCAAGCAGCATACCAGAATTTTAATGAACACAGTCTCGAACAAACCCATCTGAACATTGGGCGCCGCCAATTAGCACATTATGACGAAGATGAGTGTCAACGCTATATATTTGGCCTGTTAAAGCATTTGAATAAAGGACGAAGCTTAATATCTCAACCACAAGAACGCTGTCTAGTGGCTGAATTAAATGAACAAGCAGCGCAAAAAAACAAGCAAGCTGGGGTATGGAAGGCAGCAGGTACTTATGCCGAAATTGGGCAAGAGCTGTTACCGTCTGATGCCTGGTCGCAGCATTACCAACTAAGCTTCAATTTAAAACTGATCAGTGCCGAATGTTCGGCATTAGCAGGTCAACTGGAAAAAGCGGAAATACTTTATCAAACATTGATGCGGAAAGCCCAAAGTGAGCTGGAAAAAGCTCAGCTTTGTCTAAACCAGCTGATTCTCTTTTTTGGCCAGGGTAAATGGGAACAAGCAATTGCCATAGGGGAACAAGGTTTAAATTATTGCGGTTTATATGTACCTAAAACTGAGCAAGACTTGGAACTTGCCCAGGCAGAGGTCGAAAGTCAACTGGCACAACACCTCAGTCATACGCCTATATCAATGATTCATCAGCTGCCTGAAATGAAAGTTCCAATCAAGCAGGTAGCCTTGATCCTGCTAGTCAACCTGGGTGCATGCAATATGGTGATTGGAAAAACAAAACTATTAAAGCTTTTTGCCAAGCAAGCTTTAATTCTGACCTTTAAGTACGGTAAGACTGATTTAAGTGCCCTAGCACTTGCAATCTATGCGCACTTTAAAGCCATGGATGAGCAATATAAACAGGCTGTTGAAGCGGGAGAGCAAACCTTGGGTATCATTCAGAGTTACCCTAATTGCCGAGAAGCCTCCAATGCACTCAACTTTGTCGCTGTTTCTACCTTGCACTACAAAAAACCTTTACATCAAGTACGTGAACTTCACCAACAAGGCTATCAACGAGGTTTGCTGTCGGGCGAAATTATGCGTGCCGTGATTAACTTGGGGAATGAATTACATTTACAATTCTGCCAGGGTGACACTTTGAAAAAGTTAAACCACGCTGCTGAAAATGTTGTAAACATAACCAAGTCATATAAGCAATTTTATCCATCAGGTATGTTTTGGTTAGAGCTAAGTAAATCTTTATTAAAAAATGATAAATATGCTTTAAATGATGCAGATTTAGACCCACTGCTATTGGAAAACATAAGAAAAAGCCTGCATATAACCCTTTTGGATCATATACGAATGCAATATATGTTCTGGTCTAATAAGACCATCCCGAATAAATTAGCCAGCATTCAGCAAGCCACTTCTACTTTGCCAAGATTTTCTAGCATTGTTCTTAGTGTCGACCACCACCTAATCTCAGGTCTCACTTTAATTGAGACGCTTGCTCAAGAATCCAATACAGCCAAAGCCCAAGAACATTCAAATTCCCTACAAATATCACTTACTAAAATTAAAAAATTAGCCGAGTTCTGCCCCGCCAACTTTACTCACAAACACTACTTGCTAGAAGCTGAGAAACTACGTTTACAAGAAGGTAACCCCTGGCGAGCCATGCCTCACTATCAGCAAGCCATCAACTCAGCCAAAGATCAGGGGTTCCTACAATACCAAGCCTTAGCTAATGAGCTTTGTGGCGCTTTTTGTTTGCGTCAACAGAATCCAACATTGGCCGCTATCTATTTACGCGAAGCAATGTACCTGTATGAAAAGTGGGGCTGCACAGTACGTGTAGATGATTTACTAAAACGATACTCAACTTTACTCCAGAAAACTGATTTGAACGACATAAGCCCTGAAAAAGTTAGCCTAAAAAAAGGTTTATCTTCCCGATACACTAAAGATGCCGAACAGGCTTTAAATAAACCAAGTTTAGACTTGAATCTAGTAACGCAAGCTTCTCAAATTATCTCCCGTGAAGTACAAATGGATAAGTTGCTCAGCACAATTATCAACACCATGATTAAGCATAGTGGGGCGCAAATTGGAGCACTGGTTTTAAATCGACGCTTAGTCAACCAAGAGAGCAGCCCAACCATCGAGGCTTATAAAAATACCCTATCAGGTGAGTGTGAATTCTTAGAGGCTAAATGTCTGGATACTTCGCATAGACTACCTTCTATTATGATTCAGTCTGTCTTGCTTTGTGATGAAGGCTTAATATTAACCATAGATGAAAATGACGAACAAAATGACCCTTATCTACAAGTGCATCAACCTAAATCATTGTTATGTATACCAATAGATCATCATAAAGGCATTGTCGGCGCACTGTATCTGGAGCACCGCTCCCAATCAGATTTATTTACTGATGAAAGTATAGAGTTGATCTCTTTGTTAATGGCTCAGGCTGCTATTTCATTAGAGAATGCCCACTTATTCAGTAATATCCAAAAACTGACCACTAAACTGGAAGATAAAGTCCAAGCACGAAGCCTTGAACTGAAAACCGCGAATGAAGAGTTACATCATTTAGCCACACGAGACTCATTAACAGGCATGTTTAATCGCCGACATTTTATGGACAGCGGTGAAACAGAGTTTGGAGCTGCTCAAATAAATAAATCGCCCTTGGCAGTGATGATTATGGATATTGACCATTTTAAAAAAGTGAATGATAACTATGGCCACCCAGCAGGTGATAAAGTGCTTATTGCAGTAGCGCAACTTTGCCAAAGTTTATTGAGAACCGGCGATATTCTCGGCCGACTTGGTGGGGAGGAATTTGGAGTTTTACTGGCTAATACCACTGAAAAAGAAGCGCTAGACTGGGCACAGAATCTGGTTGACCGTATTCGCCCCATTGAAGTTAAAACCGAAAAAAGCATTATTCAGATCACCATGAGCGTGGGACTTTGCTGCCAAAAATATCCTCACACTCTCTCACTTAGTGAAACCTTACAACGCGCTGACGAAGTACTCTATGAAGCAAAAGAAGGCGGACGGGATCAGGTCTGTGTTGATTCCCCTCCAGACAGGTAACCTATTAGCAATTGCTGCCAGTATAATTTTAAATACCGGACTAAAAACAATTAGCATTGGTGTGCCGGAGCCTTTCATTCGAGAATAGACGCGATCTATTCTCTAGTGCGCCAATAAGCTTTTCCAACTCATTTCTTCTGACAACTGCTTTCTGGCATTGAAAGCGATGCGGTGCGTTCCGTGACAACGGGCGCATGCAAGCACAGCCAAAGTCCCCAAGTCTCGCCCTTGGTCTTTTAAAGAGCCTGTTTTCAGACTTTGTTCTAACTGGTTTATAGTACTGGTAGTCGTTTTTGTTGGGTACATCTCACTACTATTTTTATGACAGTTTGAGCATGTTTTACCTAAAGTATTAATACCTGTTTTTAGCTCAGCCAATGAAGAAAGTGCGAGGCCTTTCATGTCATCTTCTGAGGCAATTTTTATTTGGTTTATCTGTTTGGTCAGTTTTTCCATATGCTTTGTATATGAGGTTGAACCATTGATCTTCATACCTTTAAAATCTGGTGCGCGATATATGGCTGCAGTACTAGCTTGATAGTCGTTATGGCAAGCATGGCAATTTTTACTTAGCTTTTTAAGTTCATGTGGCACTTGTTCAAAGTTGTTTTGTTTTACCGCAACTTGAAGTGCTAGCAAAGTTTGACTGTCTAGCTCGTCTTGCCATTCGGGCACCATTTCTCCGATTTGCAGATAATGTTCATTTAAACGAATCGCCCATTTACTTAGCCTGATAGCATCTTGTTGCGTCGCATAAAATTCAACTGCTTGCATTTCTCGACGAAGCTTGAACATATTATGTAACCAAACCTGCCGTTTATTTTCAGGCTTATACCATTGTGACAGTGACTTAGGTGGCATTTTAACCGCATTGACCTTATCAGTATGTGTGTAAATGACATTGGCTATGTAGGTAAAAAGCAAAATATGAAAAAGAATAATAATCGTTTTGCGATTTAAAAATGCTGATTTCAAAATACTGCACTCAGATGTGTAAAAATTAAAGGTAGATTATACAGAATATGAGCAGCGTGGTCTTCGGTCTTTTAATGCCTCCGAATTAGTCTCTAACCCCATGCCTAGAACCCCGGTACTGTTTAGGCGACATGCCAATCATTTTTTTAAACAAGCGCGAGAAATAATACGGGTCGTTATAACCCACACTTTGAGCGATTTGCTTAATACTTTCATCACTATTATCGAGTTGGGCGCACGCGCGTTGAATTTTCATATTAATAAAATGTTGTATGGGTGAGGTATCGGTTAATTCTTTAAATTTTTTAGAAAAATGAAACTTAGATAGTTGGCTGTAGTTCGCTAGTGTTTCTAAACTCAGATCTTGATGGAGATGATTTCGCATTAAACTTTCTATGGCTTCGATATCGAGGTTTGAACTGTTGTTAAAAGCGCTTAACCGTAGCTGCAAGGCTAAGTTACTCAAAGCTTGTTGCAAGACGTGCACGGCATGAATCACATTGGTTGCTGTATACCCCCTGCTCCCTAATGCTAACAAACCATCAAAATCAGCCAGAACACTGGCAATAATACCCACATGCGCAAGACCATCATCCATTTTCATGCGTAAACGCTCTGCAAAGTTATCTGCTAAAGTCCCTTCAAAATTCACCCAATAAATCGCATTCGTTACTTGAGTATCTGAATAATTGTCTGAATGACGACCTGAATAAGCAGAAGTTTGAAAATCATAATATTCATTCGGTGAAATAAGCACCAAGTCACCCTGCTTCACCTCTCTATGCCTATTCTTGTAATGAAGTACAGCATGACCTGAATGACAATAAATTAAACAATGCTGTGGTGTTTTTAATTGTTTAATTTGATATTGATTCTTTTGTGATGACTTACCCAGCGACACAGGATAAAGCCCTTGAGTTAAGGGGTGTATCTTGAGTTTTTTTAACAGAAAAACAGGAATAATCAGGCGAATATCATCGCTTTGGGAAACGACTTTTTCTTGAACATACTCACTCATAGCGCTTTCCCCCAATAAAACACACAACAACAATATAGTCCATTAAATTAACAACAAAATCAATTTTAATGCTTTATAGCAGGTGTTCTAATTATATTAAGCACGCATAACAATAACAATTAAGCACTAATAAACCGTTTAATAGAGAAAGTAACATGACAGCACCTATAATGAAGCACAGATACCCGCTAAAAAATAAAATCAGAATTGTGACTGCGGCATCTCTTTTTGACGGTCACGATGCGGCCATTAATATTATGCGGCGTATTTTGCAGTCCAGTGGTGCTGAGGTGATTCATTTAGGGCATGATCGAAGTGTAGAAGAAGTTGTTAATACCGCTATTCAAGAAGATGCGAACGCCATTGCCATGACCTCTTATCAAGGTGGTCATAACGAATATTTCAAGTATATGTACGATCTGCTTAAAGCCCAAAATTGTGAGCATATCCGTATTATTGGCGGTGGTGGCGGAGTGATCTTGCCAGAAGAAATCAACATGCTTCAGGACTACGGCATTACACGTATTTATTCCCCTGACGATGGTCGTGAATTAGGTTTAACCGGCATGATTGATGACATGCTTGCGCGCTGTGATTTTAAAACAGGTCTCAATATTAAACCCGATGATATCGCCCAACTTAAAAAGAAAAATCCTGTTCAAGCAAAGCAGCAAAGCATTGCCCGCCTAATTTCAGCCGCAGAAAATGCACCCGAAACGCACAAAACGGATCTGGATGAAATACGTAAATTATCGACCTCCTGCAACACACCTGTTTTGGGTATCACAGGTACGGGCGGTGCGGGTAAGTCATCTTTGGTGGATGAGCTTGTCCGTCGTTTTTTATCTGCCACGAAAGAAAGCAAAATTGCAATTGTCTCAATCGACCCTTCAAAACGTAAAACCGGCGGTGCTTTATTAGGCGATAGAATTCGTATGAACGCCATTAATAATGACCGTGTATATATGCGCTCTTTAGCGACACGTCAGTCAAATCTAGCTTTATCTGTTTATGTAAATGACACACTGGACATACTAAAGGTCGCCAACTTTGATTTAATCATTTTAGAGACCTCTGGCATCGGCCAGTCCGATACCGAAATTGAAGAACATTCTGATGTGTCATTGTATGTGATGACACCCGAGTATGGCGCAGCAAGCCAATTAGAAAAAATTGATATGCTCGATTTTGCCGACATAATTGCCCTAAACAAATTCGACAAGCGTGGCGCTTTGGATGCCCTGCGTGACATCAAAAAACAATATAAGCGTAACCATAATTTGTTTGAAGCCGGTGACGATGAAGTGCCAGTATATGGTACCGTCGCATCGCAATTTAATGACCAGGGAATGACAGAACTCTACAACGCTTTAATGACGGCCTTAAATGAAAAAACAACTCGAACTATTGCACCACTTTTATCTACCGAAAAACAGCCTATTCAAAACAGCTTAAGTGAGCAAAGCAGCGTCATTCCAGGAAGTAGAATACGTTATTTATCTGAAATTTCAGAAAACAACCGAAGCTATGATCAATGGGTTGAAGAACAAGCAAACGTGGCTCAAAAACTGTATGGTCTTCAGCAAGCAATCGATACATCCATTGAACATAGCCAGGAAAGCAACACTAAACAATTAGCGGATAACTTACGTACGCTCTACCAAAAAATTGAGCTGGATCTAGACCCCAAAAACAAAGCCTTAATCGAACAATGGCCCAGTAAAGTTCAACGCTATAAAGATCCAGAATTCAAATTCAAAGTCCGAAATAAAGAATTTTCTATTGAAACGCATACTCAATCTTTATCGCAAACCAATATCCCTAAAATCAGTATGCCAAAGTATCAGGCTTGGGGAGATATACTAAAATGGAATTTGCAAGAAAACGTACCCGGCGAGTTCCCTTATACTGCGGGCTTATTTCCCTTTAAAAGAGAAGGTGAAGACCCCACAAGAATGTTTGCAGGCGAAGGCGGCCCAGAACGCACCAACCGACGTTTTCACTATGTATCAAAAGGGATGCCCGCCAAACGTTTATCCACCGCGTTTGACTCTGTCACATTATACGGTAACGACCCAAATATCCGACCAGATATTTACGGCAAAATTGGTAATGCAGGGGTATCTATTTGCTGCCTGGATGATGCTAAGAAGCTGTATTCTGGCTTTGATCTATGCCACCCCATGACCTCAGTCTCCATGACGATTAATGGCCCTGCCCCCATGCTCTTGGGTTTTTTTCTGAATGCCGCGATTGACCAGCAATGTGAGCGTTATATTACTGAGCATGGTCTGGAAAAAGAGGTGCAGAATAAAATTGCCGCTATTTTTAAAGCCAAAAGAATTGCCCGCCCTCAATATCAAGGTGAACTACCTGACGGCAATGACAGGTTGGGTTTAATGCTATTAGGTGTGAGTGGTGACCAGGTATTACCCAATGATGTTTACCAAACAATAAAAGCCAAAACCTTAACCTTAGTACGAGGAACCGTACAGGCAGATATTTTAAAAGAAGACCAGGCGCAAAATACCTGTATCTTCTCAACTGAATTCGCATTGAGATTAATGGGCGATGTGCAAGAATATTTTATCGAAAAAGGGGTGCGAAATTTCTACTCAGTATCGATCTCCGGTTATCATATTGCAGAGGCCGGTGCTAACCCCATTACACAACTTGCTCTCACCTTAGCCAACGGCTTCACCTTTGTTGAATACTACTTAAGTCGAGGCATGGACATCAATGAGTTTGGCCCTAACCTGTCCTTCTTCTTCTCCAACGGGATCGACCCAGAATATGCTGTTATCGGACGTGTCGCCCGTCGGATTTGGTCAAAGGCGATGAAACACAAGTACGGTGCGAATGAACGCGCACAAATGCTTAAGTATCATATTCAAACGTCTGGCCGTTCATTGCACGCGCAAGAAATTGACTTCAATGATATTCGCACTACCTTACAAGCCTTGTATGCCATAAACGATAACTGTAATTCCTTACACACCAATGCCTATGATGAGGCGATTACCACACCGACAGAAGACAGCGTTCGTCGAGCCATGGCCATTCAATTAATTATTAACCGGGAATTAGGTTTATCCAAAAATGAAAATCCGATTCAAGGTGCTTTTATTATTGAAGAATTAACCGACTTGGTAGAAGAGGCTGTATTATGCGAGTTTGACAGAATCAATGAACGTGGTGGTGTATTAGGCGCGATGGAAACCATGTATCAGCGAGGCAAAATCCAAGAAGAAAGCCTGTATTACGAGCACTTAAAACACTCTGGTGAATTCCCTATCATTGGTGTGAATACCTTCTTAAGCTCAAAAGGCTCACCCACCTTAATCCCTAAAGAAGTAATTCGTGCAACAGAAGCAGAAAAATCCTATCAAATTGAGATGCTAGCCAATTTGCATAAATCCAATAAAGCAGAAGTTGAGACCTTATTAAAACGTTTGCAGACTGCCGCGATTAAACATGAAAACATTTTTGAATTGATGATGGAGGCCTGTAAGATAGGCTCATTAGGCCAAATTGTGAATGCCTTATTTGAAGCAGGCGGACAATATCGCCGTAATATGTAGATTTTCATAACAGAGACGACAAACATGCCAAGTATCCCCAATCAGTTCACTGCATTTCGGATTCACAAACACGATAGAACCATCAGCAGTGGTTTTGAGCAAATCCAACTTGAGGAACTAAGCGCGGGTGAAGTGGTGATTAAAATTGCTTACTCCGATATAAATTATAAAGACGCCCTAGCCGCAACGGGCAAAGGCCGAATATTAAAAACTTATCCGCTTGTGGGCGGTATTGACTTATCTGGCATAGTACTTAACTCAGAAGACAAACGCTTTAAGCCTGGCGATAAAGTTCTTGTTTGTGGCGCTAAACTTTCTGAAATTTATGACGGTGGTTATGCTGAATATGCGCGCGTAAAAGCAGACTCCATTGTTAATGTTCCTGAGGATATGAGCTTACGTGATGTCATGGCCATTGGCACCGCTGGTTATACTGCAGCATTAGCGATTCAACGCATGGAAGACAACGGCCAAATTCCGGAACGCGGCCCGATTATTGTCACGGGCGCCTCTGGAGGCGTCGGTAGCTTTGCGATTAACATGCTATCGAACATAGGTTATGACGTAATTGCTCTGAGCGGAAAAACAGAACAAGAAACCTATTTAAAAACTCTCGGAGCCAACAAAATAATCAACCGACATGAGATTGAACAAACTCTCGTCGATACAAACAACAAACCACTTGAAAACGCCCAGTGGGGCGGCGCTATCGATAATGTAGGCGGCAGCACACTCGCCTGGCTAACACGCACTACCCACATCTGGGGTAATATCGCTTCAATTGGTTTAGCCGGTGGAATTGATTTAGACACAACCGTTATGCCCTTTATTTTACGCGGCGTAAGCCTGCTCGGCATAAACTCGGTAGAAATGCCCTTGTCTGTTAGAGCTCAAATATGGACCCGCCTGGCGACGGACCTTAAACCGACAAAACTGGACTTAATTGCCCCAAGTACCATCCAGTTTTCAGACCTACCCCACGCTTTTAATGCTTATATCGAAGGCAAGGTTACCGGTAGAACGGTGGTTGAAATTGATGCAAGCTTATGAGGTAAGCGTGCCATTATAAACCTCTTTGGCCGCACGCTCTCCAGATCGAACAGCGCCATCCATATACCCGCAGCCAACCTCTGCACTCTCAGTACCGGCCCAATGTATTCTGCCAACAGGTTCCCGTAAAGCCGGGCCTGCTGAGGTGAGGATACCCTTTGTTAATGGAGTAATGCAGCCAATACTCCAAGGGTCGGTTGACCAGTCTTTTTCTACATTTCCTAGAGTATGAAGTGCTTTTGAGCCGAAATAACGACTTAGCTCCTTTGGGATTAGTCGAGCTCGATCTGTTTTACTTGCCATCGCGGGCACTTCTGCGGCAGATAAGAATGCGGTGAGTACACCCAAGGAGGCATCATGAGGAGAGTTATCAAATACTAGTTGGAGCGGGGAATGATCTGTCACCACATTGCCATTTAAGCCTGCTTCACGCCAGAAGGGTGTTTTGTATATAACAGAATGCTTGATTAAAGGTAAGCGTGTAAGCCCTGCCCACTGCTTAACTAATGATTCTCGCTGGGGAGTGAGGCCCGATTTGAAATTTATGCGTAATGTATCTGCCGGAGCCATGGCGACAACAACGCGGTCAGCCAAGTACACGCCTTTGTGTGTTTGCACCTCAACAGGCCCGGCAGCTTGATCATTTATCGATATAACGGGTTCATCTAAGTGCACTCGTCCACCTAAAGCCTCTGCAGCTTTAATCGATACCAATTGTGAGCCACCCACAAAACGTAAATCCTGCAAACCATTATCATTTAGTGCGCTTGCTAATAACCCACCACTTGATTGAATGTAGTGCATAAACCAGAGCAAGGAAATCCGTTCAGGATACCCTGACATAATGGCACGCGTGATAATTCGGAAAGCATCAATCGTCCAGTCTGATGCGCCTTCATTTTTTAACCATTGCGCCAATGTCATACTATCCAGGTAGCGCGCATTCGCAGCCTGCCAAGGATTACCCGCAGGCAGATTATCGGCCATTGACTGTAAGCGCCAAGCCAGGCGCGTAAAATCATAACCTTGCTTTATACTAATTTCAGGTAGTAAACCTTTAGACACTAAACCCTGGATTTCATAAAAACCATCTCCCTGATAAAAAGCATCAAAGGTTCCCACGCCTAGCTCAGCAGCCATGGCAGCAATACGATCCTGACCTGGGCCAATCCACTCGCCTCCACCTTCAACCACATGCCCGCCCGGTAAAGGTAAATTAAGGGTTCGGCCTCCTACCCGCTTTCGTGCTTCAAGAACAACGACAGAGTCTTGACCCATTTGTACAAGATTTCGTGCTGTCGCCAAGCCGGCCAAACCACCACCAATCACCAGCGTTTGCACGCGTTGCGCTTGATTTGAAGCCCGCACTAGATCTGAAAATAGTAGCCCTGAAGGTAATAGACTGAAACCCAGCGCTCCCGCACTTAAACGTAGAAAATCACGGCGGTTACT